>Ga0207008_10220_pt1 | contig 15943 bp, 17 predicted proteins | sample Alteio_BWMinCont_83_FD_153489 | JGI IMG/M metagenome (GOLD analysis project Ga0207008, IMG submission 153489) | Enriched cells from forest soil in Barre Woods Harvard Forest LTER site, Petersham, Massachusetts, United States -... | ecosystem: Environmental > Terrestrial > Soil > Temperate forest >... | reverse complement strand
CTGGAATGGTACGTAGCGGTGCGTCGTCGCCTACGCTTCGCCTACCCGAGTATGCCCGCAATTGCGTTCTCAGATGGATCCGAGGCTGAGCTGAGACCTTTGCTCAGGGATGGGGTCACGCTGAGCAACAATTCCTCCGATTTGGAGGACCTTTTGTCGATGGCTTCTTCGACGATCCTAGTCGGCGCAAACTCGACATTTTCGCAATGGGCGGCATTTTTAGGCGACATGCCTACGGTATGGTTCAGGACAGGTAAGCTAGGGGAGAAGCCGACAAGCAACAGTGTTCCGATAGCCTACCTTGATTTCGACGCCGCCGGCTCATTGGAGCTAGGCTCTTTGCAACTTGCAGGATCTCAGTTGTAGTTCAGTGAATAAGCAAGGCTCCACGTTCTCCGCAATTGGCGGCCATATTGTTGATCTCTATCGTCTCGTAACATTCGATGTTAGAAATCCCCATAGTTATTCGAAGCTGCGCCAAATTAAAGCCCTCGCAAAGAAAACAAATTCCAGTGTGTTCATTGAAGCGGGAACATTTGTTGGCAATACCGCCATGCGCTGTAGCAGAGCGTTTGAAAAAGTCATTACCATTGAATTGGATGCAGGCTTGTACAGGCTCGCAAGTGCTTATTTGGCGAAGCGAAGTAATGTACTTTGCCTTGAAGGAGATGCGCTCAAGATTCTACCCTCGGTGCTCAATACCGCTGATGTTCGGAATTGCCTGGTATTTCTCGATGGTCATTTCTCAGGGGGCGTCACGGCTCACGGCGACCTGACAGAACCGGCATGTGAAGAGATAGCAGTCCTCGCCACATATAAAGACAAGATAAACGCTGTGATCGTAGACGATTTTCGATGTTTCGGTCGAGATAAGGGCTGGCCGAGAAGATCTCTGCTTCTAAAAACTGTTGAAGACTCTTTTGGGGATGGCTTCGATTACACCGTACACCTTGACCAAGTCCTTATTTGGCGAAAGCAAAAAACCACGACATATTAAAGCGTCTATAACGTTACCAAGTTCGTATCCGCCCGCGAATCCGCGTATTTCGATCTTCGACCTGATCGGCCGGAGTTCGCTCCAGGCACGGAACCTGGAGGTTGCCGATGAAGGTGACGCGATTGTCGCCGTCGAGACGGCGCAAAGATGTTCGACGGGGTAGCTGAAAGAAAGAGATTTTTACGTATGCCAATGCCAACTGATGACGCAGAGTCCAGAGGCTTGCCGTGTGCAGATGCACGCTGGCCAGTTGACGGCGGACAAATCGGCCGTCGGCGAAAGATCAGCGCAGCAACTTATATCGTGCCGGCGCGGTGATACGTACTGAAGTATCGTTACGCGAACAGAGGACGGCAAAATGTGCGCTGTAGAGGCGACACCAGATTGGATAAAGGGCCCTAGCCAAAAAGGCGCCCGCGATCATTCGGGACACCACCAACCGGGAGAGTCCGTCTTTGGTTTGCAGAAAACGGATTGTGTCTAAATCATTGGTCGGAACGTACCTGTGTCTGTCAAGAAGATCAAACCCGTTGCTTGTTAAGAGTTCCATGAAACTCGACGAATTAAAGAACTGGACGTGCCCGGTTGTGTTTATCAGGCGATCTCGAAAAAGGCCCTTCAGCCTTCCCCCAAGAAGATCTTCTAACGGTACTTCGGCGATCAAGTACCTGAACTTCAGCTTTAGCAGCGTTGCCTGTAGGAACTCACCTGGTTTCTCCAGGTGTTCGATGACGTGAGTAAGAACCACCACATCGACCGCCTCTGCCATATGGAAATGAGCTGAAGTAATGTCAGCTTGAATAGCTTCGATGTCGGGCTCATTGGCGCGAAGATAACTAATTGCGTCGGCGGAGTAGTCCACGGCGATGTACCGCTGGGCCAAAGACCGTCGGCGACACTCACGGATGACGGCGCCGGGCCCGCAGCCCAACTCCATTATTGTCTGCGGCTGAATTGAATGCCGATGAAGTAAGATTTGTATCGAATTGACCTTCCGCACCGCGCCGCGCCGCAACCATTCTGCCTCCTGCTCAAGTCCAGACGCGTAGAGCGATACGTAATAGTCTCGTCCGGACACCTCCGGTCGTTTAAATAGCGCCATTTGGACGTTCCTGTGGCTCAAATTTAAATCATCGCATATGCATTGCGTCCCGTCGGAGCGAAAGCACACGCTGTAACAAATAATTCTTGGCATGCATCGGTGTAGCGTCTCCGACATGCCACGGCGTGGGATCCCTCCTTATAGAACTTTGAGGCAAATCTCCGATGGGTCTCAGCTCCACGCACTCCCTTGCGAGCTAGTAACTGGAGATCGAAATGACGACGACAGCGCTCAATCCAATTAATAGTATTGGCACGAAGCCCGACGATGGTACAGGGGATCAGGCGCGTGCAGGCATTACGACGATCAAATCTGATCACTTCAATTTCCTCGCGGCGATCGGCCGGCGCGCAACCTCACACGGATGTTTTGGCACTCATATCGACGACTCGGGTACTTGACGGTTTGTCTTTTGTTCCTTAAATGCGGATGCGCCGCACATCCAGGTCTAGTTCCGATGGCTAAAGACAATTACATGATCGCGAATCAGCAAGTGACCGGATGCCCAGGTAGTACTACAGTTTCAATTTGAAGCGGCATGGTTGCACTAGAGCCCAAATCCCATGTCGTTCGGAGATAGAGAGACGCGGGGAAATATGCAGGGGTAGTTGGGTCAGTCAACCCGTCGTCAGCCGGTTGCGCCGAATCCGCAAAATTGCGCAGAGCTCTGTGGCACGCAATGTATCCCAGGGTAATCTCCACAGGCCAGCATTTGAATGAGGGAAATTACCTGAAGTCCTTAACGGACGAAGCCGAATTCATATCCCGACGCAGAACGACTGAATATTCTGTAACCATCTCTGTTTAGACCATTGATAGCCACTTTCGTGTCTTTCAGTCTTCGTTCCAAGTCCTCGAAGTAGTGAAACTCGATGAGAAGCTGTTTGGGTCTTACTACGCCAGCCATAATGTCTTGCAATACATCGTACTCGGCACCCTCAATATCGAGCTTCAGTACGTCGATATAATCGTGCGACAGACTTTTCATGATCGTAGCAAGTCGTTGCACGGGACATGTTACATTCTCATACGCATCTTCGGACGCGCTAGCGATGTTGTATGAACTCCAATCTGGAGCTGAGTTACGCATCACAAATGTCGCCTGTCCATCATAATTTGCTAATCCAACCTCATGAAAGCAGAATGCTTCCGGAAGCTTTTGCCTACGTAGCCAAGTCACGCACCGAGGTGTGGGATCGAACCCGTGGACCGTTACACCGAAACGATCGATCATGCCTAAATCCCAGCTGATGTCATCACCAATCCCGAAACTGTAGACGATGCTTTTCGGGCCTATCAATTTCGGCAGCACAGTCCAGCCGCCGTAGTAAGAGCCAAGTCGAACGCTAGGGCGTCGAACTTGGCGGTCAAGCCATAGTTCATGTCCCAGGAACGCGCGCACGTATCGCCGCGCTCGGCGTGCTGGGTTTTTAATCGGATCAAGAAACTTGATCATCGCGAAGCCAGAAGTTCAGAAATGGGAAATAAATTGAGTGAGCGGAGAACTTAACATGAACATAGTCTCGGAGTGCAGTCCAGCTTCAACGGCGACATTCTGGGCCTTGGTGACCCGGAGTCGACATCCGCGTACTTACAATATCCGCGCCAATAGAGTACCGCGCTCCATCTTCTCGGCTTTCATCGTATACGTTTCTTAACTTCTGTCTCGGGGTACAGCACCTATGCGCGACAGGTAAGACAGCTAGGTAGCATAGTCACGTTGTCAATACGGTCCGGCGGACGCCAACGATCAGGGCGTGACCGCTATGTGACGAAAAGCCCCGCGCCTTAGAGCGTCCACAGACATTGCGGCTAGAAGCAGTACTCCGCCTGTTAGGCTGAATGCGCTGAGTATTTGCAGCGGCGCTGTCCTCCATGGGGCCGAAAGCGCCCCCACAAGGGCGGCAAGCATGATTGCGACGAAAGTCGCTGCAGAAAGACGTCGGCCATTGTCTATCGAATAGATAATCGTCCCGTAGGCCTTTTCGGAAATGATCCCCATAAAAAAGACAGAAATCGCTACCGTCTGTAGAGAAGAGCCGATTGGCGCTATGTGATAGAAATATTGTAAGAAGGCGTTGCCTCCGATGACGAGCGCTAACGCGCTCGCGCCGCCATAAAAAAAACCAAGTAGCAAGGACAGTTTTAGCAGACGGTGGCGCTTAATTGTCGACATCCCAGACCACTTTGTGGCTACAAACGCGGACAATGGAAACATAAGAAGCAATAGTGGTGAAAGGATACTTTGAAATAGTCGAACGATGGTTCCGTACCATGCCCCTTCTCCGGGGCTTCCGTAACTACTTAGAAAGAAGACGCTCCCACTAATTGCTGCGGCCAAGGCACCCTCGCCAAAAGAAAATACAAAGGCACCGCGCAGAACCTGAGAAACATCTTTGAAGGTCCCTCTTCGAAGGTAAGTTCTTCGAGCAAGCAGAATTGACATTTGCACCGTGCTTGTGAGAATGCCAGGTGCCTGCATAATCAGCGCCGCAACAATAATCCCGTGAATCCTAGGGTGCAGGATAATAACAGACAGATAGATGACTAATTGAAAGGCGAATAGTAGAGCGGCTGTTACATAGTGTTCATTGTATGCTGCCCTAATATTGTCGAAAAAATTGAGACTACCGGAGATGATTGGAAATAGGGCTGCAATACTCGCGATTGTCGACATGTCGTTGGAAAATACGGTTACCGACAGAGACTCGACCATCAAGCATGCAATAAGCGTGAGCCCGCCCATGACCGCTCCGGCGCTTACTAGGGCGTCCGCCTGGCCTTCCTCGTCGCCGCGGGCAAATCTGGTACCTACCAGCCGACGGGCGACGACATTCACGCCACCAAAGGGAAGTGTAAAGAATGTTCCAAACGCTAGGGCTGCTAGAAACGAATTATAGCTCTCAAGTCCAAGGGAGTCTTTGATCTGTGGTAATACTGAGGTCACGAGAAGGATAGCGGGCAACTTGGAAAGCCCGTTAAATATGAGCGACATGCTCAACTTAGCTCGATCTTGCGAAAAGCCCATTAGCACTCAGTCTACGAATAGTTGCCTAGATGACGACAGGCTCGTTAGCCACTCGCGGCTAACAGATCGTACAAATTGCGCAAGCTTCGATCGCATGGGCCCGGGGAGCAGTCGCACCTGTTCGAGCACAGATTTAGGTGAAATTCGAACCCGGACGGCAATGCAAGCGGAAAAACGATACCCATGCGGAATCCGAGCCGTAACCGTTCAGTGGTATTTCGCGCGCGTATGGCGTTGAAGGAGGTCCGCGGGGAGCTGACCGTAGCGAAGACAGCATCGCACCACGCGGCCCGAGCGACTGGATGGGAGTGCCTGCAGATGGAGAATGCAGCGGAGACCCCTCACGGGAATGCTACGAGCAACGATGAGCGAGGACGGATTCCCGATCTGCATGAGACGGTCGGCGAGTTCACCGTCTTGCAGCGTTGCGTTATCAGCTATCCCAACCCGTCTGCGGTTAAGTGCTAACAGAAGGTCGCTTGCGTGGCGCCCGCCGGCAACGCTAACTCGCTTCTCGAAAAATATGCACATTGGCGGAGTCACTTGCCTGATAGCTAAGATCGGCTAATGGTGGGCGGTCTAATTGTGAAGATTTGGCGTCGCCGACGCCTGCCAGACATTGACCGACTGGACGGTCATCGGCTCGCCAACACCAGTACCGAGAATAAGCATGAGGTGCTGCTTGTCGATGATGCCGAACGCCCACGGCTGATTTGTGGGAGGTGGTGGCTGATCGAGGTATTTCGTCCAGCGCTGATCGGGCCCAATGGACTGCCCATCGAAATAGAATCGGGCGTACCCAGGAGTCGTGACCGTGGCGGGGACCCAGAGAAATCCGTAGCGGTGGTACTGAGTGAATTCCGTTGCCATCGGGGCAGTTCGCTTACCAACGCGGGCCGGCATTGCTTGCTGGCAGAGTGCCCGACAAGTCACATCGTAGACCCCGTACCAGTCGTGCAGGGATGCGCCATAGGCATTCGGCGGGCCCCCGTAAGGCAAGAGCAGGTATTCAAAAAAATCAGCTTCGATTCCGTGCAGATAGCCAGCGACTTGCCCGGGCCATTGATTGGCGCCCTGCAATATGCTGCCCTCGAGTGGCAGCGACCAAAAAGCCGGCCAACCTTTACTGTTAGCGCGCGCCACGTCAGCGGGATTGAATCTCAATACGGCTTCGATATAGGCACCGCCGCCGAATGCGGTGCCGACGAACCCTGCAGCGTTAGGCGCCGCCGTAGCCGTCGTCAATTCGCCATCGGGGCCGGTAGTGTCGCCCGCTAGCGTAACCGAACCGTCCGGGTTCAGCTCGATTGCCGAGGTATTGGTGCGAGAGCCAAACAAGTTCCAGGGATACCAAGAGTATCCGCTCCTCCCTGAATTGCCCAAATCCACCGTAGAAGCTGTGAAGGTGGACGAAAATGTATTGACCGTGTACCCCACATCCGCCGCATATGACGGAGGAGCAGCCGCAACGCAGACGGACGTCGAGGCGAAATTAATTGCACCTACGGCACCCAGCGCCGCTAATGCAAATAGCCTCATCAAACTACTCCTCAATGATTGACTCCCGACCAAATTTCAACCCCCTTAGATTCGAATTGAGGATCGCTTGATTCTGGAGGTGCAATGCCATATTGCCCGCTAAAAGCGAGCAGACGATTGGCTTAGCAAGATTGTGGGAATCTCCAGATTCGCATTCCATCATTGTCAACATCAAACGCTACAACGCCCGCGGAAAGCACCCGTATAATCGCAGCACTTTATCGAGTTAAGTCTAGGTCGTTTCCTTCTTAAAAATCACGACGCTAAATGCTACCTGGTGCGCGACCCAGTAATTCGGGCCGAGAATGACTTGATCGCCGCTCAGGCAGATAAGCCGCAATTAGAAACAATGGTATCCATAGAGCCCTACGCGCAAAAGCCGGGCCGGTCAGATAGTCAGCGCAAAAAATACATATGCATCCCAGCAGAATAGCTTTCGAGCTGCGTGGAGCATCACCAAGCAGCCTGCCGACGGCAAACCAGATCAGGAGTAGCTGGCTGATGAGCCCAACAAGTCCGAAATGGAATACTGAAGCTAGCACAGCGTTGTGAATATCTCCCCCGGGGAGATCGGCGACGGAGTAGCCGTTGCCCAGGAGTATTGTACGGGCATCGATCAATTGGACGGTTTGGTCCCATTGAATCTCACGAATTCTTAGGGTCGCATAATTTTCCTGGTCGCGGGCCATTCCTTCAAGGCGGCTAGTTAGCGGTCCTAGTAACCCGCTTGGCAGCGCAACCGCGAGCAACCCGAATGCCGCAATTCCCAGCGCAAACAGGCCGACGTAGGACTTGGAGAATAAAAGTAGCGCTGTCATGCCCGCGATTAGTCCGAACACGGCGGTAAGCGATGCCGAGTACTGCATCGAGTACAAATCGATGACCGCTAGCAGAACGTACAGGAGCCATTGGGGCCGCCTGTTGATCGCAAGCCCCACGGAAATCACTGCAGAATAAGCGGAGACTCGGCCGGCTTCTATCGGCCATTCGGTGAGGCCATTCATCCGGGCCAATGACCCCATTTCGTCGGGCGGCATTAGAGATTTCAGCAGTCCGAATTGCCCTTGGAGAATGCAGACTACCGAGCTGACCGCTCCCGAGACAGCTAGAAGAGTCAGGACCTCAGACAAACTCAATATGTTCTTGCGCGACAACACATACGCAAAACTCAGCATCATGGAATAGTCCAAGAACAATTCGGCGACTTTGCGGACATGATCCAGCGGGTCCCAACTCGACAAGACCGATAGATAGGCCCCACAGACGAGCAACAAGAGCCCCAACAGCGGAGTCTGAAAGCTAGACGCTGAACCAGGTTTCACTCGGACACGGTACGGAAAGGCCGCGATGACTACAGCTAATCCAAGCCAATCGAATGCCGCCAGCCCGGCGAAGCGCAGTACCGGCCAGAACGTAGACAACAGAGCGATTGCCGCAAGAGCGCGTAGGAATAGCCGATACATTTCCGCTCCTTGCCGATCAAGCGCATCACCCGAGATGTGCAGCGGTTCTTCTTGCACGGCTTCTGCAGTACAGCTTTCGGCGGCTTTCGTCCCGACGTCTTATCCCGTATGCATGCCGCATGGCGAGCACCCGTGCCACCGGTCTAGCGCTATCGCAGACCCTTCTTGGTCACTCTCACTGATCTTCACCGATAATCAGTGTTCATTCACCACGCTACCGATAACGTTCACGCCGGATCGCGTCAGGCTCTCCATCGCGATCGTCAATCGAGAGTGACGCGTATGGTTGAGATGCGTGACCATTACTGCGGCGCCGGCACGTGCCGCCAGAAGTTCACAATCCGCTGTTTCCGTCAGTGCCGGCGTATCAAGCACTACCAGATCAAAGTGTTCGGAAAATTGATCCAGCACCACGTCACATACTGGACGCGTAAGTAACTCCTGTGGGTTCGGTGGCAGAGTGCCCGCCGTAGCCACAAACAGCCGCAGCTGCGGATGTACACGCCGAGCAATGTCCCTAGTCGCGCGACCCGTGAGGAGCGCAGATAATCCCGTAGCATTGTTCAAATTGAAAAGTTTATGCTGTCGTGGATACCGCATGTCCGCGTCGATCAACAGAGTACGGACGCCGGCCTGTGCGAATGCGGTCGCCAGATTGGCGGCAAGCCAGCTCCGGCCGTCACCTCGCTCCGGACTGGCAATTGCCAAAATGTTACGGCTGGCGCCTTTGAGCCAGCCTATGGCAAGACGACTGCGCAACGTGCGTAGATCTTCGACGGCTTTGCATTGCGTATTGTAAGCAGCGATCACTTCATGAGCCACGATTCCGTTCGGACCATGCGAAAGGATCGGATAGTTGAACTGGCGAGCCAGCGCAAATTCAATGTCTTCTTGGGTAACGAGTTTAAGCTGAATAGCCGCATCGCCAAATTTGAGGCCAGTTTGTTGCGCCAGGCGTTGTACCTGCTCGACATCGGATTGGTTGAGTCGCCCCGAGCCGACCAGGATCGCGCCGATGACACGAGTAGTACGGTCTCCAATTCCCGCTGCCAAAGTCGTAGGCTTAATCTCTAAATCAGTCATCGGCGGCAGCCATTTGCACGATACTCTGGACCTGTTATGACGTCGCGGAGGGCGTGGGAGCTGACGGGGAATCGACTTTGTTGTTCATCCATCGCTTTGCCGAAGCAACCCTTCCCAGCAGAGGCACAGACAGAAGGTCAGTTACTTCCTTGTGACTCCGAATGCGTCGATCCGTCATCTCCCACAGCAGCGCAACGCCGATGCCGAGGCCGGCACCGAGCAGTAGCCCCAGAACCAGATTCAGTTGAATGTTGGGGCTTGACGGGAGTATCGGCTCCGTCGCGGCCGTGAGTCCTACGACGTTAGTCTGGTTTACCTGGCTCTCCAGACTGCTTTGCGCAAGCCTATCCCCCACTGCGTCCAGATTGCGTTGGGCTGCTGCGACGTCATTTTGCAGGTCTGTCAATTCATCGCGCTGATGCTTTAGCTCCAGCACACGTGCTTTTTGCGCCTCAAGCGCCGATCGGATCTCATGCTCGCGCTGGAGATTTGTCTGCGTCACATTGCCCAGAGATCCGGCAACCTTGGCAATCTCCTGGCTAATCCTGTCCCGTAGACTAGATATTTCACCTTCCGTCGTCTGGTAATCCGGGTGATTCTTTCCGAGATTTACGGAAATGTTTTTAAGCTTCGCCTCCTCCAGCGCAAGACTGGCCTTAAGGCTTGCAATCACAGGGCTTTGCAATACTTCCGGCAAGGTCTCGTTTGCGCCTTTTATTTGTTGCTGTCGCGATTGGCTGTCCTGTAGCTGCGCCTGGATCGACGTCAGCTGTGTCGATAGTTCGCTCAAACGGGCATTTTCGATGTCGAGGCGCTCGTCGGATGCTGTAATCTGACTTTGCTTTTGGAAGTCAGAAAGCCTCTGCTGTTTAGCCTCGAGATCAGCGCGCAAATCGCGTGAGCGCTGGTCGAACCAACCCGTATATTGCTTGGCCGGTTCGACTTTCAGGTCAATCGTTGTATCGACGTAGGCCTTTGCGAAGGCGTTGGCCAGCGCGGCAGCGGCGCGCGCATCTGGCCATTTGACAGAGATGGCGATCACGTTGCTGCCGGCGGCCGGCGAAACTCTAACTCGCCTTTCTAGAGTGGCCGCCAGCCATGCGATCAGATCTCCTTGCCCCTTAGTTTTCTTCTGCCACTCCTGCTGGAATTGCGGAATTTTATCCAACTGCAGCAATTGGACCACTCGTTCTGCGACTCGTCCGCTGGTCACGATGTCGACCTGCGTCGCCAGATAGGCGACGGACAACTGATCCGGATTAACTGCGCCAGCTATTGGGTCGGGCTTCGGCTCCACCAACACAGACGCTGTCGCGACGTACTGCTTGGGCGAGATGAGGCTACCCACGAGCACTGCGATGACGCAAGCAGCGAATACGCTGCAAACCACCCACCAGCGAGCGCGAAGAATCAAGAAAAATTGATTGAAAGTCATGGGTGTATCTTGTAACTCGCGGAATCGGTCGGCCTGGGATTAACTCATAATTGACTGAATGCTCGCCAGGTAAGGATGACCACGGTTTGAGTCACTATGAGTCGCACCGCAACACATCTTACAGCACCCGGTAGCCAGCATGTTTCGTGCCTAAATTGTCCCTGATACGGGTGACAGTGCTTTCATTTGATTCCGGTGGCAATTCCGTCTTGAATTTCCCGTACAGTCGGTACGCCGTTGGTAGGAACGGTACCCGGTGAATTGAAATCCCCAACGATCTCAATCTTGGCGGAAGCCCTCAGCGAGCTAACGGCGGCCTCAGCGCGCTTGGTTGTCCGTAGCTCGACAAGTGTTTTCTGGATCAACTGCCGCGCTTGGCTCTCATCAATGGCTGCAGCCCGTGCACTCATCATTTGTACCAGATCGACATGATCGCCATTGGAAAATGCAATCATGTCGCCATCTTTTAACTCCTTGAACCGCTGCAGGAGGTCTGCGGAGAGCTCTTCAGAGTTTTTGCTCAATTGATTTATGTGGAACTGCCGATTCCCAGCGCGCAGATAGTCCAGGACTGTATCGAGATTCCTAGTCTTCGCGAGTTGCTCTTGTAGCTTGGGCAGGTCGTTCATCGAAGCCTGCACTTCAACCAACCTAATGGTATATGCGCGGCGGCCAGAGAATAGGTCTGCATGTTGGAGAAAATAGTCCCTCACATCTTGATCGCTTGGACCTGAGCCATCCGATGCCGCTTGACGAAGCCATTCGTTGGCCAGGACCGCGCGTCGTGCGTCCTGCATGGCCAGCATAACTTGAGGGTCGCGATCGACCTTCGCGTCGCGCGCCTTCTGCACTAAGAGCTCCGTTGCGATTATTTGCTGCAATACGGTCGCCGATGTCGCCGTGGAAGTGTCAGGCGACCCTTTCAGAGACTGCGGCATCGCCGCATCGAGTTCAGCGGCTGTGATCGGCGCCCCGTTGACTCTCGCGGCGATTCGCGTGGTTGGTGCGTTCATGGTCGCGTCGCCGCAATCAGCAAGCATTGCTGCTATTGCGAGCAGCGTCGTTAAGCGACCTTGGATCGAGTAGATCACCGCGACATGTCCACATGCACCTGCTTTCCGCATTCCAGCATTGGCTGGTTCATATCACTCCTCAAATTTCGAGCTGCTCCACATATGCAACGTACCGCCCTGCACGACGGCCGTTGTAATTAATACAGTGCAATTATCGCGCAATCGATCGTCGTCCGCACCAACTGGGCGCGCCACAACGGAGAGGTGACTAGGTGCGGCTTGAGATCTAGCGTTCGCGATGATTCGCTATCCGATCATGACTCGCGATTAAATAGCGTGCGATTTCCGATCTTTTTTTGACCTGCGAGCCTTCCGAAGGATTCATTGGCCCGTGACGTCGGCTTGCTATTTGGACTCGAGGATTCCGCGCGGGCATCGGCGCGCGTATTGCAAAGTCGTGGTGCTGTTGATACAAGACGCGAGCGAGCAGAACTCGCAAGCAGAACATCCATATCTGTGCGCGGGAGGCAACTGGAGTGCGACGCATGTGAGGATTCTGAATCTACAGCGCCAACTTCGCCCCAGAGCAGGTTGGCATTGGCAAGTATTCAGGGGAAATGGCCTGTTGGTTGGCGGAGCGCAGCCATACGCTGCGCATCGTGGCTGCGCCGCCCCATTATCCTGAGTGGGAGCTGAATAGCGAATACCGTCGGCGGCGTTATCGCCGGGAGCAATGACGGGGTATGGCTGTCTGGCGAGCACCTCTATGGGTGCCGAAATCGCCGGGTGGCCCCAGGCGCATTCTGCACCTGCTGTCGTTTGCCGTTACCCCGTTCCCGCTGATGATGCGACACGTCTTCTGTCGACCCGATATCGTCATTACCATGGCGCCGACCTTCGTGTGTGCGCCAGCGGGGTGGCTGACGGCGCGGCTATGCCAAGCGGAAGCCTAGTTTCACATTCAGGACTTTGACGTCGATATCGCGTTTGAGCTCAATCTGCTCAAGTCGAAGTTACTGCGCCGCTGCGCACTGGGAATGGAGCGCTGGATGCTTCGCCGATTCGACAGCGTATCGACCGAACGTTCACCTGCTGCCGCTACAAGCCTTCAGGCGCTTCGGCGACTTGCTGTGCATGGCCGATATTCATCTGTTGCCACAGAATGCCGATGCGGCGGACCTGGTCCTGCCATCGAAGCTATCGGGCATGTTGGCCAGCGGTCGGCCAGTGATCGCAACCTGTCGCGCCGGCACCGAACTCAAGTCCGTGATGTCGCACTGCAGCATAGTGGTGCCCCCTGAGATGAATAGGCGCTGGGTCAAGCAATCGCCGCGCTTGCGGACGACCGGTTCTTCCGCGTGGAATTGGGGCGCCACGCGCGCGAATGGGCAGTAGAGCATGCCGAGCGTGACACGATCCTGAGGCAAGTCTTCGGATCGCTCCAGAGCGGCGGCGAGATACCTACAAAGGAGCCCGAGACGGTCATTCGAGATTCGCCATCACACGTGGCGCCGCGTCTAGCAGTCGATGACGCGACAGAGGATGAATTTGTCCCCGGGTGGCGCTGGAAGACTGTGCGCGCACGTGCACGTGCACGAATGCCGAGAGTGACGCGTTCCTGAGAGTGGTGCTCGGATAAAGATCCTCGCGTAAAGCGTGCGTCATCGATTCGGCAACGTTGCCGAGGTACTGTCTCCGACGTATTCTATTTTTGCGGTTGATTGTAATTGTTGCAAATACGCCTGCAGCGCTGCTTGATCGCGCTTTCCGCGAAGAAAGTGCACGATCCAGCCCTTGGCCTGATTGAAGCTGACGGGGACGCTTTCAATGCTGCTTAGCAGCAGCAATTGGGCCTGCCCGTCCTCGCCGGCGACCGCCACCACGTCTCCCAGGTGAGCGGCGGCGAGACGAGGCAACGAGGCGAGCGGCATCGCTTCGGCGGCGCGTGTCATTTCGGCGACTTCAAAATGCACGCCGTATTGACTCAGTACGCTCCGCAGTGCGTCGACGCTATGGGTTTGGCTGAGTAGCCCCAGCAACGCGTCCGGCAACTGTCGTTGATCCGTCGTGAACGTCACCGTGTGGTAAACCCGACGCGCGCTAAACAGAGCAGGATTGTCGTCGTAGAATTTCTGCAGTTCCGAATCTTCGATCACCCCTCGCGGGTATACCCGACCCTCCGCATAGGCGCGCGCCAGGATCTCACGCTCGACTGCATCAATGCGCATTTCTACCGCTGGATCGCGGTCGAGTTTGGCATTTTCCGCAGCTTGAACCAGTAACTCTTCATCGATGAGGCCTTTTAGAGCCTGTTCCGTCGTCACCGCGCCGGTATCGGACTCGTGCCTCTGCATCATGGCTCGATTGAGCTGTAGCACCGTCAGTTCACGGCCATTCACTTTTGCCACGACCTGACTGGCGCCGGGTGCTGTCCCGTGGGAGCCGCAGCCATTCACTGTTCCAGCCGCACCGATAGCCAAAGCCACGATCATCCAATCTCCCCGCGCTAATGGCCTGCCGTGACGAGCCATCTAATAATCCTCCCGAGAAGCCGCAATTGCCGCCGCAGTGCGGTGCACAAAACCGGAACAGTTCGCCTCGCTTCATTATGAAGCCTGATCTGGTGCGTTCGTACTTTTTGGTGCATTCGCCATTCTTGCAAGCTCCCCATAAACCTTTCGCTTTCCTGGGATAAAAAATGCTTTCAACAGGACTAAATTCGTAATAGACTCGGGCCGTTACAGGCGATCTTGAACGCTGTCGGCGAAATAATTATTCCGTTAGAGATTCGTAGAGGAAGGACCCGATCCATGAAAAGAGCTGCAATACTTTTTCTTGGGACAGTAGCTGGTGTCGCCGCGTTCAGTGTGGCCAATGCCAATGGCACTGATAACCTCGGCACGGTAACAGCAGGATCGTATCCGTATTTCTTCGTCAGTACGAAGCCACCAGCGAAATTCATAGACTTTGTCGATTTCGACCTGAGCACGGCGGCTAGCGTCGCCGATTTCGTCTTAGGCTTCGGTGTGAAAGGCTTGGCGGTCCAATTGCAGGAAAACGGGATATCGGGTTGGACCAACGTTGGCCTCACCTCCTCGCTTCCATACGACAATTATGGGACCTTGTCCGCAGGCGACTATCGTTTGGATATCACTGGCAAGACGACTGGCCCTAAGGGCACCAGCTCACTGGTGTTCGGGGAGTTGAACGTCGCAGCTGTTCCCGAGCCGGGCAGCCTGGCGATGATCCTCGCCGGAATCGGCCTGCTCGGTGCCTACCAATGGCGTCGGCGGCACAAATCAGCCGACCAGTCCATGCCGGGTGGCGTTGCCTGAAGTGCGGCCCGCGCCTGGCTTCTAGCCAGCTCATCGCATCCTTTTACTACTTCGGGCCCCAGGTTCTTGCAGCACCTGGGGCCCGAACTGTTTCTGGCGTCTGATTTTCAATAGCTGCGGTTCAGCCATGCGAGCAGCGTTTCGTTTTCTGAGAAACGGAATGTTTTTTGCTGCTTTCTGATGCCCGCGGTCACGAATGGAAGCCTGTCCGCGAGCACATCGCAGTTCATCATGGCGCGCATAGGGAATCGTATGCCGAAGAGCGCTCTAATTACGGGTATTACCGGCCAGGATGGAGCCTATCTGGCCGAGCTGCTGCTGGATAAGGCCTATACCGTGCACGGCATCAAGCGCCGTGCATCGGCATTCAACACCGGCCGTATCGATCACCTGTATCAGGACCCACACGCCCATGACGTGGCCCTGCATCTGCACTATGGCGATCTCACTGATGCCACCAACCTGATCCGAATTATTCAGCAGGTGCAGCCGGATGAGATCTATAACCTCGCGGCGCAGAGCCACGCGGCGGTATCGTTCGAAACTCCGGAATACACCGCTAATTCCGATGCGCTCGGTACGCTGCGTCTGCTGGAGGCGATCCGTATAGACGACGGCCCGATAATCCCCAGAATCGACGGAGTAATTTTCCCCACCTGTGACCTTTGATCTGGCGCCGCCGTAACTTTGGTGGCTGAGATCGGCGACTTCCGCCGCTTTGCCAGTGCGCGCGAGCTGATGGGTTTTCTGGAACTGGTGCCTCGGAGTACTCCAGCGCCTCCACGCCCCCTCAGGGGGCGATCACCATGACGGGCAACAGCCATGCCCGTCGCGTGCTGGTGGAGGCGGCCTGGCTTTACCGCTTCCCGGCCTGGGTGAGCCGAGTCCTGCAAGTGCGTCTGGATGGTCGACCGACGGCGGTGCGCGACATCGCCTGGCGAGCTCAGC
>Ga0207008_10219_pt1 | contig 16002 bp, 13 predicted proteins | sample Alteio_BWMinCont_83_FD_153489 | JGI IMG/M metagenome (GOLD analysis project Ga0207008, IMG submission 153489) | Enriched cells from forest soil in Barre Woods Harvard Forest LTER site, Petersham, Massachusetts, United States -... | ecosystem: Environmental > Terrestrial > Soil > Temperate forest >... | reverse complement strand
ACCAGCTTTACGTCGTGAATTTTTTTGTTCGTCAGCCTTAAGGCATTGAGAATGGCGGCCCCAACGATAATGGACGTCCCATGTTGATCATCATGAAAGACAGGAATTTTCAGGCGTTTTTTAAGAAGCTGTTCGACCTGAAAACATTCAGGCGCTTTGATATCTTCGAGGTTAATACCGCCAAACGTGGGCTCAAGGCTCGCAATAATATCGACCAGTTTTTCAGGGTCGTTTTCATTGATCTCAATGTCGAAAACATCAATGCCCGCAAATTTTTTGAAGAGGACGGCTTTCCCCTCCATCACTGGTTTTGCAGCCAAAGGCCCTATGTTCCCGAGCCCGAGGACAGCGGTTCCATTGGTGATGACGGCGACAAGATTGGCGCGCCCCGTAAGGTTTGCGGCCTCATGCGGGTCTGCTTGGATGGCCTCGCTGGCGGCGGCGACACCCGGTGAGTAGGCAAGCGATAAGTCTTCTTGCGTTGAAAGAGGTTTTGTTGCGACGACTTTGAGCTTACCGGCGGGCTTTTGTCGATGGTACTCAAGGGCGCGTTGATAAAGGGCGTCTTTCATGTAAGCTCTCTCCTGTTTTTTACCTCTCCCCTTGTGGGAGAGGTCGCCCTGAAAGGGCGGGTGGGGGGTCTTTCAAGACAACAAATCAACGATGTAATCTTGCAACATACCCCTTGTGGGAGAGGTCGCCGCGCAGCGGCGGGTGAGGGGTAATAAAAAAGAAGTGTTAATACTGTATATGTTGTCAAATAGCTTCTAAGAATCTCGAAGTTGAACCATTTGATTTCACGCTTCTGCTTTCTTTTTTTCTGCAACACTGCAACACTGATTACTGCTGTAAACCCTCCTAAATTTTTTCGACTTGTCCGAAGTCTAAATCAATGGGCGTAGCGCGACCAAAAATAGAGACGGCGACTTTCAGGCGCTGTTTGTCCTCGTCAATTTCTTCCACCATGCCACTAAAGGAGCTGAACGGACCTTCAGAGACACGTACTTGTTCGCCCACTTCAAAGCGAATGGAGGTTTTGGGTTTTTTGACGCCCTCTTCAACTTGCGCCAAAATCCGATTCACTTCTTCTTGGCTCACGGGTGTTGGTTTGCCGCGCGCCCCTAAAAACCCAGAGACCTTTGGTGAGTGACGCACAAGGTGCCACAACTCGTCTGTAAGACGCACTTTAATCAGGAGATAGCCTGGAAAAAACTGCCGCTCAGAAGTAACTTTTGCGCCCTTTTTAATCTCAATAACTTCTTCTGTTGGGACGAGGATCGTTTCGATTTGATCAGCCAATCCTTTTTTTGTAGCTTGTTCTTGAATATATTCAGAAACTTTTTTTTCAAAGCCTGAATAGACGTTTACAACATACCAGCGAAAATCCTGTGTCATGTCTCTCTCAAATCCCCATCCCGAGTATTAACGAAACGCCCCACGCAAGAAACCGATCGATAACCAAAAAGAAAATGGCGCAAATAAACACCATCAAAAACACCAATATTGTGGTGACGACGGTTTCTTTGCGCGAAGGCCAGGTTACCTTTGATATTTCTTGGCGCACTTGGCGTATAAAGTCTAGAGGCATTATTTTAGCCATACGTCTTTCGCTTTCTAAATTATTTTTTCTTTTACCTTGTAACACTGCCCCAGAGACTTTTCAAGGATTTTCTCACAAAATCATCATGACGGGATTTTCAATCAGATTTTTAAAGACCCCGAGGAACACGGCGCCCACGGCGCCATCCACCACACGATGATCAACCGACAGCGTACACGTCATGAGGGTTGCGGACGTCAGAAGCCCCTTTCGGACGATCGCGCGCTCTTCTCCCATGCCAACGGCTAAAATGCAGGCTTGCGGCGGATTAATGATGGCCGCAAATTCTTTAATCCCGTACATGCCCATGTTCGACACGCTAAATGTTCCGCCTTGAAATTCTTCTGGCTTCAGCTTTCCTTCGCGGGCCCGCGCCGCCAGCGCCTTCATTGCTGTTGAAATGTCAACGAGCCCCTTGTTCTCCGCCTGACGAATCACGGGCGTCATCAAGCCCCCTGGGGTTGCGACAGCAACGGCGATATCCGCTGAGGTATACTGATAGATGTGGTCGCCAACCCACGAGGCATTCGCACTGGGAACCTGCTTTAAGGCCACAGCACAAGCCTTAATCACAAAGTCGTTGACGGAAAGCTTGTACGCGCCGGCTGCTTGCGCGTTGATGTGCGCGCGAGCTTTGAGGAGGGCATCAATATCGCAGTCGACCGTGAGGTAGAAATGAGGAACCGTTTGTTTTGATTCAACCAAACGTTTCGCGATGACTTTGCGCATGGTTGAGGGTGCAATCACCTCATAGGCGGGCTCGTATCCCGACAGAAGCGCCGTAGGTTTGGCGGCAGTGGCGGCGGTTCCAGAGGAGGCGAGGGCTTGTTCCACATCCGCTTTGATGATGCGTCCCCGTGGCCCTGACCCGCTCACGGATTGAAGGTTCAGGTGTTCGTTCGTTGCGATACGGCGCGCGAGAGGGGTTGCAAAGATGCGCTCACCGGGAGCAGAGGATGGCACAGCAATCTCCGCCACGGTCCCAGTTTTTACCTCTCCCCTTGTGGGAGAGGTCGCCCCGGAGGGGCGGGTGAGGGGTAACATAGGCTTTACTTCAGGAGCAGCCGTTGGCTGTGGTTTAGTCCCCCCGCCCAGAGCTGAAGCGTCTTCCCCTTCCTCAAGCAACAAGGCAATGACGTCGTTGACTTTTACCGCGGACGTGCCTTCGGGAACGAGAATCTTCCCCATGCGCCCCTCATCCACCGCTTCCACTTCCATGGTAGCTTTGTCCGTTTCAATTTCAGCGATGATATCCCCCGCCTTGACTGTCTCGCCTTCGGCCTTATGCCATTTGACGAGGTTTCCTTCTGTCATCGTTGGCGAAAGAGCAGGCATTAAAATTTCAATGGGCATTTCTCATTCCTTCTATGAAAGCAACTTAGAATTTAATTCTTATATAAAATGCGCGGAACTTAAAAGAGAAAAGGTAATTTTTACCTCTCCCCTTGTGGGAGAGGTCGCTCCGAAGGAGCGGGTGAGGGGTTTCAGAGATCAGAAATCAGTGTTGCAGTGTTGCAGAATTAAGAAGGTAAAAGAGCGAAATAAAATATCTCAACCTTTCAAATTCCTTAAATTCTGTAACACTGTCACACTGCAACACCGGACAAGACCCCTCACCCGCCGCTGCGCGGCGACCTCTCCCACAAGGGGAGAGGTAAAAAAGATTAATTTGTCTCCGTTAACGAAATTTTAACAGTTGCTGCTGTATCGTGGAATTATAGAGATTGGAGTGGACGAGGATATACCTCCCACGACCAACCCGATCACATAATATAACAGATAGAGGAAAATTATCATGGAAAAAAAAACGCTACAGATTCTGGGTTTGATGATTATGATGTCAGCAAATAACGAACCTTCCATAGCAAGTCCAACTGTATGTGGATGTCCTGCTTCCTCCAACGCCTTGGAATCATCGGTATGTACTAATCCCACCATCGGGCCTGACGCCGGGGTTTCTTGCACCGGGATAATAGCTCAACACCCCGTCTATCAACCAGGCGCGACTAATGCCTGTGAATCAGTCCAACGCGAGTGGAGTACATGTGCAGCATGTGGTCCGATAGAAAATTATCAATACTACAATGTGCCTTGTCCTAGCGCATATATCCCATAAGTTAAGATGAGGTAAAAAAGTGGCGGTTAGAAAAGGGCCATTTCTAAAAATTAAAAAAAATTTATATTTTTTTATTAGAGTAATAAAATCCAAATAGACATTATAAATAAAAAAGGAACATAGAATGTATGCAAAAAAACTACAGCTCATTACCGTAATGACGATTTTGGGAACGGGAGAAAATGCTTTATCTGTGCCTGGAAATTGTCATTGTTGGACTGAAGTAAACTCCTCGTTTTCAGGATTTGGTCAGAAGCACAGTTGCAATCAGATAAAACACAAGAGCCCAATATGCATAAGCTGCTTTGATGGGAAAAATACAGAGTATATCTGTGCTGTTCAGGGGGCTACAGGGCTTGTACAGGCTACTCATACCGTTATAAAGGATCCAAAAACGCGCCAGCCACTAAACCTAACACAAACAGAGTGTCTGACTGCGTGTGAGGATACTCGAGCTACAGGTTCAACTTCTCCCATTTTCTATTGGCGTGAAGAAACACCAGATGCTAAGCCTGCTCCATAGTTGAAGGTAGCATCTGTTTCAGAAAGGTGTAGGTGCCTGCCACGTTAAAATTTGTTTGAAATTTTGCTAAACAAATTTCTAGAATAAATGTTAACATCACACTGAAGTGGGAGAAGGTGAGGCGGGAGATGCGTTCCTTTAAAGATGAGTTCGGGGATCCCTTGTATCGCCCGGGGATTGGAATGATCATTGTCAATGCAGAGGGTAAAATCTTTGTGGGACAGCGGCTCGATCAAACCGACCCTTCGTGGCAAATGCCTCAAGGTGGCATAAGTCCCCATGAAGAGCCGGACCAGGCGATGCTGCGCGAACTTCAGGAAGAAATCGGCACGCGCAATGTGGAAATTATTATAAAATCAAAACGGTGGTATGCATACGATTTGCCCGAGTCCCTGGCTGCAAAACTATGGAACGGCAAGTACAAAGGGCAAAGGCAGCTGTGGTATCTCTTAAGATTTCGGGGTCGGGATGAAGAGATCAACATTCATACGTATCATCCCGAATTTCGCGCTTGGAAATGGGTTGACAAGGAGGAGCTCGTGTCCCTGATCGTTCCTTTCAAACGAGAACTTTACACATGTGTTCTGGAAGATCTATGGAGGTCAGATCAGTGATCAGTGTTGCAGTATTGCAGATCAGAAGCCAGTGTTGCAGTATTGCAGATCAGAAGCCAGTGTTGCAGTATTGCAGTGTTGCGGTGTTACAGAAATTCAGGACAGAGTGGTTGAACACCAGGGCGATAGCCTACAAGAAAAAGGTTTCCCGAGCCGTCCTTGCGATTGCTTCGTGCCTCGCAATGACGGCGAAGCAATTGTAAGCTATTAAAACAGCTTTATTTTTTCCTGGATTGCTTTGTCGCTTCGCTCCGCGCAAGGACGGTTGGGGGTGTTGCTTTTTATTTGTAGGCAAAAGCCCTGGCTTGAACACCGAACTTCAATTTTCTCTTTTCTTAAATTCTGCAACACTGCAACACTGAGCACTATAATAACCTCCCTTGTGGAAAAAGACATTTTATGACTAGATAGGAGCTATGGAGGCCTTACAAAATTTAATAAAAAATTTAGCTCTATTTATCCTTATAGGTATCATCCCCTCACTGTGTTGGGCTGCGGGCTTGTTTTCTGCTTTTTCCTTGACAACCTTATTCTTTCTCGTCGGTGGCTTCTTTTTTATTTTTTGGCTTAAAACGCGTCAAACAACAAACACGCTGCGAAAGCTTTTGCTCTCCCGGGAAGAGGCGTGGGCCTTGTGTGAAGGCGATCAGATTGTTGATCGGTCGCCTTCCTTTCCGGGCAATACACTTGACGTCTTTTATACCTTTTTGCACCCCGACTCCCTTGACAAGACCAAGACTGCCCTAGGTGCGCTCATGCATCACCAGACATCGTTTCAGATTCGTGTCTATGCAGCGGAGAGGGGAGCAATTTATAGTTTGGAAGGGATTTCCTTAGAAGATAAATCTGTGCTGTGGTTTAAGAATACGACAGACCTTGTGCATCAAGAGCAGTTCCATAAAGAGACGATGCATCAAAAGGAAGTGCTTTTGACGAAATTGCGCGACACCCTTGATCTGTTGCCCCTACTTTTTTGGCGCCGCGATGCGCATCAACGCATTTATGAGTGTAATCAGGGGTATGCGCTTGCTGTGCAGTCTTCGCCTCACAAAATCTATGATGAAGGCATTGAGCTTATTCAACCGCGTTTTGCGCGAGTTTTGGCGCGGAAAGCGCTTCACCTGAGCGAGGTCCAAGTATACGAGAGCCGCGCCATCGCCGATGGGACGCGACACTATTTTCGGATTTTTGAAATGCCCGATGACAAGAACCAAGGCCAAGGCACAGTGGGTGTGGCTCTCGATATTACCGAGCTTCAAGAGTCTCGCTCTGAAATGCGGAACCTGGTCAATTCTTATGACAAAGTCTTGGATCATCTGCGGGCGGCCATTGCGGTTTACGATGCGGAGGGGGTCTTGCGCTATTACAACCAAGCGTATCTCACGTTGCATGGATTCGAGCCTACATTTTTAAATTCTTGCCCTCGTCATGACGAAGTTCTCGAAGATTTAAGAAACCGACGTCAACTCCCTGAATGTCCTGATTTCCCTGCGTATAAAAGAGAACAACTTCAAAAGATTAAGGAACAAGTCGACCTGTCTGAAAGCTTGCTGCATTTGCCTGATGAACGAACCTTACGGGTCTTTAGCGCCCCGCATCCCATGGGCGGCCTTTTGTTTATGTCTGAGGATGTGACAGATTATCTTGCTCTCGAGCGAAACAACAAGGCCCTTCTCGATGCCTATCAAGCAACGCTCGATAATCTTTTTGAAGCCGTCGTCGTCATTGGAAGCGATAATCGCCTTAAAATTTTCAATCCAAGCTTTGTCCGGCTTTGGAATTTTTCAGCAGAAGATATAAAACCCCTTCATCACCTCGCGCATATTGTCGAAAAGTTAAAGGATTTCTTTGCTTATGAAGAAGAATGGGAATCTTATAAAGCGCACTTCATCGAAAAGGCAACGGATCGTATTCCCAAAACGGGTCAGCTGAAACGAGAGGATGGGATCGTCCTTAATTTCAGATACGTGCCGCTTCCCAATGGGGATAATCTGTTAAGCTACACGGATGCAACAGATACAAGCCGCGTACAAAAAGCGCAGGAGGAAAAAAATGAAGCGTTTGACACCGTTGAGAGACTGAAATCACAATTCATTGCAAATATTTCTTATGAACTTAAATCTCCTTTAAATACAATTATTGGGTTCACAGAAATTCTTTCCCATAAATATTTTGGGGAATTAAATGAAAGACAAACAGATTACATCACCGGCGTTTTAGAATCGTCCAGAAAACTCATGCAGCTTGTCAATGATATTTTAGAGCTTGCTTCGTTTGAGGGGGGGCATATTACGCTCACTTTTCAAACGACTCACATACCAACATTGCTCCAAGAAGCCCTGGTCAGTATCTCTCCAAAAGCCGCCGCCCACAAGCAACACATCATCCTCCACTGTGACCCGGCCCTTGGAGACTGGATGGTCGATGAAAAACGACTCAAACAAACGATGATAAATCTTTTACGCAATGCGATTCAATTCACCCCTCCTCAAGAGACAATAACGTTTGAGGCAAGTATAGAGAACGATGAACTCAAAATTTCAGTCACCGACAAAGGCATTGGCATTCCTTTGGAGGATCAAGCGCACGTCTTTGAAAAGTTTGAGCGGGGCAGCAATAAATCTTCTGTGGGGGCGGGCCTTGGACTTTCCCTTGTGAAAAATTTCATTGAATTACATGGGGGGCGAGTGGAACTTGAGTCAATCGTAAATGAGGGCACCAAAGTGATTTGTTGTTTGCCAAAAACCCCAGGCGTTAATCAAGAAGAAAGAGTAGCCTAAGGCCATCAATTACTTATCCGGATCTTTTCCGTTAAACCGTCCCACATTTCCAAAGATTTGCTCAATGACACCAAAGGAATGACCAGACGTTGGTGTTTCGCGGTGAACGTGCGAGATCTCTTGTCTATTGTTTTCTGAAAGCGAATCAACACAGCTTACAACATCGTTGTTATCAAATGTGATGCGCGTCAGGGTGCTGCTCAAGACAACGGGCGAAAAAAAGGCGCGTCTCTGCGTTTTTTCGGACATATAGAACCATGTCTTGTTCCCAAAGGGTGACACAACAGACGGCGTGCCAAGAAGTTTCGTAACCTGTTGCTTTGTTGTAACACCCACTTGGAGCGCGGACACCTGTTCAGGCTCAACCTCATGGCCGCGCGTATCAAGGACTGCGCAACCCGTGAGGCTTAACAATGCTAGGAATTTAAGGGTTGATTCTATTTTCATTTATGCATACGTATCAGTTAATGCTCTCTCTAAGCGGTACCATGCCTTTGCGTGCATCATCTGTCAACGGTTTCTGATGCGCACGTACTATCGATACACGACTTCTGTAATGTCATAGGACTTAAAGCCCTTTCCCGGGGTCGTGACATCACAGGTATCTCCTTCAGATTTTCCAATGAGCGCGCGGGCGAGAGGTGCATTAATCGACAAAAGCCCCTGTTTAATATCGGCCTCATCGACGCCAACGATTTGATAGGTGCTTTGTTCGCCGGTGTCTTCATCCACGATGGTAACGCGGGCGCCAAATTTAATCGTTTTGCCAGAAAGTTTTGAGACATCAATGACTTCTGCGCGGGCGATTTTATCTTCGAGTTCCTTAATGCGCCCTTCAATAAATCCTTGACGCTCGCGGGCCGCATGATATTCAGCATTTTCAGAAAGGTCCCCGTGTTCGCGGGCTTCTGAAATTGCTTTAATAACGGCATGGCGATCCACATGCTTTAACTGCTTAAGTTCTTCTTGAAGCCGATTAAGGCCCGCAGCTGTCATTGGTAACTTTTCCATATGTTCCTGTCGCTCACTTTTTATTAATAAAGAAGTTTAGCATATCTTTTGAGGGATGCAACTATGAATTGATTTAAGGATGCACCTCAGATAAAAATATAAGTTATAACGTTAGGAGAATAAAATGCAGCCACCTGATATCATCACCATGAGCTTTGAAGAAGCCCTTCGTGAGCTCGAAACGCTTGTGCGACGCCTTGAGGAAGGAAAAATAGGGCTCGAAGAAGCCATTGTGGCGTATGAGCGTGGTGCTGCGCTGAGAGCGTACTGCGAGAAAAAACTGAAAGATGCCCGCCTTCGTGTCGACCAAATTGTCATGAAGCCCGATGGGTCTATTGCAACAAAACCCGTCGACTTTGGTGAGTGATTCTTTTTTTGCGCATCTTCAAGGTGTTGCCCGCGACGTTGAGGCAACGCTTGACGGTATTCTTTCGCCACCAACAACGCGTCTTTTTGAGGCCATGCGTTACAGTGTTTTGGGGGGCGGAAAATATCTCCGATCATTTTTGGTGGTTGCGTCGTCACGTCTTTACGGTGTTCCTTATCAGCAAACACTGCAAACGGCAGCAGCCCTCGAGCTGATCCAATCTTATTCCCTCGTGCATGATGACCTGCCATGCATGGATAATGCAGCCCTCAGACGAGGCAAACCCAGCTGCCATAAAGCATTTGGCGAGGCTGTCGCAACCCTTGTGGGGGATGCGCTCATTCCGCTTGCCTTTCAAACCCTTGCGCGCCTTGATGTGTCGGCGGACGTGCGCGCGCACTTGACCCTCGGGCTTGCGCAGGTGATTGGCCCTGCAGGGCTTGTGGCAGGGCAAATGATGGATTTGGGGCTTGAGGGCCCGCGGGAGAGTGTCGAAGATCTGCGCGAACAACAGCGCCTCAAGACCGGGGTTTTTTTTGGCTTTGCGACCGCGTGCGGCGCCATCTTGGGGGGGGCTGATTCGAGGGAACGCGAGGCCCTCAAAACGTATGGTCTTTTTTTTGGCGAGGCTTTTCAGATGATCGATGACTTGTTGGATGGATGTGGTCAAGAAGAAACACTCGGTAAATCTTGCGGTCAAGATGCTGAAAAACAATCATTTTTTAATCTCCTCGGGCCAGAGCGTCTGTATGAACAAGCGACGATTGCCACCCAAAATGCCATTCACGCCGTCTCTGTTTTCGGAGAGCGGGGTTCTCTTTTAAAGGCAGCAGCTTTGCATCTGCTTGATCGGAAGCGGTAGCACTGTGGTGTCTCAAATATGAATCGCGTGGCCATCCACAGCGAGGGCGGCCTCTTTAAGGGCCTCGTTCAACGTTGGATGGGCATGACATGTGCGCGCGATGTCTTCAGCAGACGCCGAAAATTCCAGTGCCAGCGCGGCTTCGCCAATCAAAGTTCCCGCATCCGCGCCGATGATATGCACGCCCAGAACTTGATCCGTCAGGGGATCAGCAAGCACCTTCACGAACCCTGTCGTCTCACCCACGGCCTTGGCACGGCTGTTGGCAAGGAACGGAAACTTGCCGACCTTGTAGGCTTTTTCGGTCGCCTTGAGCTCCTCCTCGGACCGGCCAACAGATGCCACCTCTGGATGCGTATAAATCACTGACGGAAGAGCGTCATAGTTCACATGACCCTTTTGCCCCGCCAGGGTTTCAACGACTGCGATGCCTTCTTCTTCAGCCTTGTGCGCAAGCATCGGCCCGGGGATAACGTCACCGATCGCAAAAATGCCGGACACGGACGTCTCGTAACGCTCATTCACCACGATGAACCCTTTGTCGTTGCGGGCAACCCCGATTTTTTCGAGCTCAAGCCCTTCCGTAAAAGGTTTCCGCCCTGTGGCCATCAGGACCACATCAGCCTCAAGTGTATCTTGTTTGTGATCTGCGGATTCGATCGCAACGAAAACAGTGTCTTTTTTTTCTGTGATCCCTGTGACTTTCGTCGATAGTTGAAAATGAATGCCTTGTTTTGTGAGCGCCTTTTGCAAGGCGGCACCAAGTTCATGATCCATTTGTGGGACAAGGCGATCCATATATTCTACAACCGTGACCTGTGATCCCAGGCGCTGCCACACGGACCCCATTTCAAGGCCGATGTAACCGCCGCCCACGACGACCATTTTTTTGGGAACTTTCGTCAGGCTCAAGGCCCCTGTTGAAGACACGATCTGCTTTTCATCCACCTTGATCCCGGGCAGCGTTGTGCTTTCCGACCCCGTTGCAATGAGGATAAAGCGCGCTTGCCACACTTCAGCTGTCGTGGCCTCATCTTCAATGGCCACCTCTTGGGCCGAAAGAAAACGAGCCGTCCCCTTTTTGCGGATGATTTTGTTTTTTTCGAAAAGGAAATCAATGCCTTTCGTCAGTTGGGTGACGACTTTTTCTTTAGCGGCCATCATTTGCTTGAGATTTAAAGAAAGCTTCCCAATCTCAATCCCGACATCGGCAAACGGCGTTTGCGCTTTCACTTCCGCGTATTTGTGAGAAGAAGACAACAGCGCTTTTGAAGGAATACATCCGATGTTGAGACACGTTCCGCCCAAGGTCTTGCGCTTTTCGACACACAGCACGCTCATCCCGAGCTGGGCGGCGCGAATAGCCGCCACATATCCACCCGGCCCTGCGCCGATAATAAGGAGATCTACTTTGTTTTTTTGAGTCATGTCTTTATCCAAGAGTCATTGTTGTTTGTTCACGGAGGCTAGTACTACAGTTCATAAGGCATTGTAAAAAAAAGTGTAACTACTCAGCCATATACTGTCCAAGGGTGTCATCCTTGGGCTAGAAGCTCTTGTTTTGCAAAGCAAAACTTAGAGCTTGTTGACCCGAGGATCCATCTTAACAGCATAAGAACGTTGTTTATAAATGGATCCTCGGGTCAAGAAAAGTCATTGTTTTCCTTCGAAAAACAAGTCTTTTCTAGCCCAAGGATGACACAAGGGCTGAGTAGTCACAAAAAAGTACCCCTCACCCGCTCCTTCGGAGCGACCTCTCCCACAAGGGGAGAGGTAAAAGAACAGTGCTCGGTACTCCTTTACCTCTCCCCTTGTGGGAGAGGTCGCTCCGAAGGAGCGGGTGAGGGGTGTCAACATTGATAGTTTAATTGATGGCACGTCTTAGTATTAGGAGGACCTATTCTTTTTCCCACGGCGACTTCGTTTCTAAGAGCTTTTTTAAGCGATTATTTTGTTGAGGTGGTCTGCTGAGAACTTCATTAAATTTTTCCCACTGCTCTGCACTTAAATAAAAGTGGGTTTGATCAAATAAGATTTCCTCTGCATCTGTGAAAGCAATATCAAGTTGATAGTGCATCATTTAACTCTCCAAGTTATTTAAATGCATCGTACCATTTTTCATAAAAAATGTCAACACAATGTGTATTTTTCTAAGGGGCTATCTAACAATAAAATCACTCTTTATTCAAGAAATTTAAGTGTCAGCTGCAAGTTATTTTGAGAACCGAAACGCAAGCGTAGCCTGCGCTACGTGCGTATCGGAAGCGGAAAAATAACGCCGCAGATGGCGCTTAAATCGAAGAAGAAAGGGTGATTTTATTGTTAGATAGCCCCTAGCCCTAAGCGTCCAACAAGATACGCTCGGGGTCTTCGAGGCATTCCTTGACGCGCACCAAAAAGGTTACCGCCTCGCGCCCATCAACGACGCGATGATCATAAGAAAGAGCAAGATACATCATAGAGCGGATCTCGATTTTGCCCTCATGAACAACGGGGCGCTCTTGGATTTTGTGCATCCCTAAAATCCCCGATTGCGGTGGATTTAAGATGGGCGTGGACATGAGGGATCCATACACGCCACCGTTCGAGATCGTAAAGGTGCCGCCCTGAAGATCCTGCAATAACAACTTTCCGTCTCGCGCCTTTTGGCTCAGCGCCGAAATTTCTTTTTCGATCTCTGCAAACCCTTTGAGGTGGGCATCACGCACAACAGGAACGACAAGCCCTTGAGGCGTTCCCACAGCAACGCCAATGTCGTAATAATTTTTGTAGAGAAGATCATCCCCTTCGATTTCCGCATTCACGGCCGGAATTTCTTTGAGGGCCACGATACACGCCTTGATAAAAAAGGGCATAAACCCAAGCTTGATGCCGTGCTTTTTCTCAAAAGGAAGCTTGAGCTTGTTCCGCAGCGCCATGATCTGCGTCATGTCCGCTTCATTAAAGGTCGTCAAAATAGCTGCGGTGTTTTGCGCTTCTTTCAGGCGTTCCGCAATCCGCTGACGAAGGCGACTCATGTGCACCCGCTCAATACCCACAGCCTTTCGAGTTCCGGGGTCGTTCCCCTTCGGGATTCGCCCTTGATCACGTAGGTTACTACGCTCATCGGGCTCACCGCTCGGGCGCCTACCCGGCTCCTCGAAATGCTGTGGGTATATTGGAAACGGCGCCTCTGTTTCACCGCCGACCTGTCCTTTGTCCAAAAACGCTAACACGTCACCTTTTGTCAGTCGCCCTCCCTTTCCTTGCCCTTCAATCTGGCGCGGATCGATCTGTTCTTCGGCAACTATCTTTCTGACCGCAGGAGAGAGCTTTGCCTCTTCTGTCGCATGCGTTGCCACCACCGGTTGCGATTTTTCCTTTGGTTCCTTCTCTTCCTTTTCTTCCTTTGGTTCCTCCGGCTCCTTCTGATTATTTCCTTCCGTAACTTGCCCAATGATGGCGCCAACTTCAACGGTGGTACCTGTCTGTACCAAGACCTTCGTTAAAACGCCATCAACAGGGGAGCCAATCTCAAGGGTGACTTTATCTGTTTCAAGCTCTGCAACGGGCTCATCCATTGCAACGGCGTCGCCTTCTTTTTTCAACCATCGCGCAATGGTGGCCTCTGTAATGGACTCTCCCATGGAAGGTACTTTAACCTCTGCTTGTTTTTTGTTCATTTTTTCTCTCACTTCTTATTTTACAAGGTTAAGCGCTTGGCTAACAAGCAGATTCTGTTCAAACTGATGACGGCTTAAAAGACCGGTCGCGGTAGACGCCGCCGCGGGGCGCCCCACATACAGGGGTCGTTTAGATTTGCCGTCCAGCGCGCTCAAAACCCCTTCAAGGCGCCGATCAACGAAGGTCCACGCTCCCATATTCATGGGTTCTTCCTGACACCAGATGACCTCTGCCTTTTTATACGGCTTCAGGATATCAACGAGCGCCTGATGAGGGAAGGGATAAAGCTGTTCCAAACGAACAAGGGCGATATCTTTTATTTTAGCTTCCTCTCGTTTTTCGAGAAGGTCATAGTATACTTTTCCAGAACAAAGAACAACCCGCTGAATAGGGGCTGAAGGGGGCAAGGAATCGCCGATCACCTCTTGAAAGTGGGTGTGAGATTCAAAGTCTGACAGAGGTGAGACAGCCCGCTTATCGCGCAGAAAAGATTTCGGCGTCAAAGCAATCAAGGGCTTGCGATACTTGCGGTGGATTTGACGACGCAGGACGTGAAAGAAATTGGCGGGCGTTGTTGCGCTGACCACCTGCATGTTGTTTTCGCCGCACAGCTGTAAGTACCGCTCAAGGCGCGCCGAAGAATGCTCGGGGCCTTGTCCTTCGTAGCCATGGGGCAGCAACATCACAAGGCCCGACATACGAAACCATTTCGATTCGCCCGCAGAAACGTACTGGTCAATCACCACCTGCGCGCCATTGGAGAAATCCCCAAATTGCGCCTCCCATAGGACGAGCGCTTGCGGTTCAGCAAGGCTATAGCCCACCTCAAACCCAAGGACCGAAAATTCAGCCAGCGGGCTGTCCCATACTTCAAAGTTGGCCTGTGTTTTCGACAAATGATTCAAGGAGATGTATTTTTCTTCTGTTTCTTGGTCGCGTAGCACGCCATGGCGTTGGCTGAACGTTCCGCGTCCACTGTCTTGTCCACTGAGGCGCACCAGCGTTCCTTCTGTTAAGAGCGATCCAAAAGCGAGTGCTTCTGCGGTTGACCAGTCCACAGGATGGTTGCTTGTCACCATGTCGCGGCGCGCGGCCAAGAACCGCTCAAGCTTGGGGTGAAGGTGAAAACCGGCGGGCACGGTGGCGAGCGCTTTTCCAATGGATACAAGGACTTCCTTTTTGACACCCGTCACAGGAGATTTTTCATCGGTCGTTTGAGAGACAAACCCTTCCCATCTTCCTGAGAGCCAATCAATGGGAGAGGGCTTATAGCTCAGGGACTCCTGAAAATTTTCTTGTAGCGTACGCTGAACGGTTCGCCCGATGGCCTGAATATCGTCTTCAGAAAACGAGCCTTCCTTGATCAAACGCTGTCCATAGACCTGACCAATCGGGGGGTGGGCGCGAATGGCCTTGTACATGAGAGGTTGCGTAAAAGCAGGCTCATCCGTTTCGTTGTGACCATGACGACGATAGCACACAAGATCCACCACAACGTCTGACGTGAAGGTATGACGGTAATCGGCCGCAAGGCGCATCACCTTTACAACAGCCTCAGGATCATCCCCATTCACATGAAAGATGGGTGCTTGAACAATCATCGCGATATCCGAACAATGGGCGGAGGAACGCGCAAAGGCGGGGGCTGTCGTAAATCCAATCTGGTTGTTTATAATCACATGCAGGGTCCCCCCCGTTTGATACCCATGCAGTTGAGACAGCATGAACGTTTCCGCAACAACCCCTTGCCCCGCAAAGGCGGCGTCTCCGTGCAGCAAAAGGCCCATGATTTTGCGGCGTTCTGTATCATTATATTGGGCTTGCTTTGCGCGCACTTTTCCCACCACGACGGGCCCCACGGATTCCAAATGCGACGGATTGGAGGTAAGCGACAGATGCATTTTTCGCCCCTCAAAAAGGCGATCGGTTGAAAAGCCTAGATGATATTTCACATCCCCCGATCCCTGAACCTGCTCCGGGTCGCTGGGCGGTTGTCCTTGAAATTCCGAGAAAATCGCACGATACGGTTTTTCGAGGATGTTGCCGAGCACATTCAAACGCCCGCGATGAGACATGCCGATGACGGTTTCTTCCACGCCAAGCTCGCTCGACCGACGGAGCGCTTCTTCAAGTCCCGGGATAAGACTTTCCGCCCCATCGAGCCCGAACCGTTTTGAGGCGGGATATTTGACGTGCAAAAACTTTTCGAGCGCTTCTGCGGCGGTCAGTTCTTTTAAGATCTTCTTTTGCCAAGCAACATCTTGGATGGGCTCAGCAAGGCCCGGGACGCCGAGTCCTTCTCCTTCGATACGCTTTTGAAGCCAAAGCTTTCTGTCAGGGTCTTGAACGTGAAGGAACTCAACGCCAATGGTGCCGCAATACGTTTTGCGCAGACGTTCTAAAATTTCTTTCAACGTCGCATAAGGAACTCCCAAAACGTCATTAATGAAAATGGGGCGCCCGTAA
>Ga0207008_10217_pt1 | contig 16207 bp, 13 predicted proteins | sample Alteio_BWMinCont_83_FD_153489 | JGI IMG/M metagenome (GOLD analysis project Ga0207008, IMG submission 153489) | Enriched cells from forest soil in Barre Woods Harvard Forest LTER site, Petersham, Massachusetts, United States -... | ecosystem: Environmental > Terrestrial > Soil > Temperate forest >... | reverse complement strand
GGGATTGCGGTGGAGGTGGGGATGGCGGCGCAACGGGAGGGAGTCGCGGAGAAGAGTAGCCGGGAGGAGTTGCAGGCTAGCGTGATTGCGCATCAGTGGGTGCCGAGGTATTGATGCGGGCGGGCGTCGCCATGAGTGGCGACGCGGCAGGCACGAGTGCCTGCGCCACTTCAGTGCGCGCGGCTCAGATAGTGGTTAGCGGCCGCGGCGCCAGGCTTGCCAGTCTTGGCGAACGGAGTAGACCATTTTTTCGGCGGCGGAGTGGAGCCAGTTTAGTTTGCGCTTGGCAAGGTCGGCGGAGAGGGTGCGAGGCTCGCGGCTGCCCAAGTGGATGTTGGCGGTTTCGAAACCCATGGCGTGGAGCAAGTGAGTCGCGTCGTGTTTAGCGGGCAGCGACGAGAGCTCGATGCGGGAACAATCCGGGGCCAGGCGGCGCACGATCCAGCGGCCTTTGAGTTTCACGAAGGGATCGGGGCAGCGCACGGCGCGGTCGAGCAGTTCCTGATAAAGGATGGCGGATTTGCCGCGGCGCGGGTGAGCCCACAGCCATGCGGAATCGGTGAGCTCCTTGGCTTCGCGGGCGATGCTGCCTCCGCGCCATTGCGCCAGGGCCACGTAGCGGCGGCGGCCCAGACTGCCGAGGCCCGCGACGCGGTGGGCGATGCGATGCTCCAGATCCTTGGCGGGCAGCAGGCGGCGCAGCGCTTTCCTGGCACCGGCAGGCAAATCCTCGCGGAGGGTGGCGAGCGAATTGAGTTTGTCCCAGTATCTTTCGGGTTCCTTGAGTCGTTCCACCGCCATGATGCGGAGCGCCGGGTGATGTTCGGCGAGAACGAAGGTCCTGCCTCCGGCGCGGAGTCCGTCGCAGTAGCCTTGCAGGATTGCACGCGTGGAGTGGCGGGGGGAAATTTGGAGATGATCGGCGGCGATGGCGAGCAGCGCGCTGGTGGCCAGGCGCACCAGGTCGCAGGTGTAGGGGAGCCAGCAGGCCTCGTCAAAATCGTTGACGCCCCAGATCAGGCGGCCCTCGATGTCGCGCCAGGTGCCGAAGTTTTCCACGTGCAGGTCGCCGATGCCGAGCACTTCGGGCGCGGCGAAGCTTTCGGGCGAGACTTGCGGCCAGACTTGCGCCCAGCGGTAAAAAGTGGCGCGCAGGAAAGGGAAGGGAGCCTCGCGCATGAGGGCGTGCTTGCGCTTGAGGTCGGCGCGAAGCAGCGGGAGGCGCTCGCCAAGCCAGGCGTCGAAGCGGGTGGTGGCGGTGGTGATTCGCATCGTACGGTCGATTGTAGCCGAGCAGAAGCTCGGCTGCAGGCTGAAAGCCCGCCCTACTTCGGACCTAAATATACGCGATGGCGCGGGAAGCTAGGATGATTGCGGCTAGCAGGATTAGGGTTGCGGTGCGGTTGCGGTTTACGGCCAGCACCAGCAACAGGAATATCTTGATGCACTGCGCGATCGGAACCCGCCGCCCCGCAAATTCCACCGGCGCGAACGGCGAGCCCGTGGCCACCAGCGCCCGCCCCTCGGTCCAGCGCAGCAGATCGTCCGGCATGGCTTCCGACTTCGCCGTCGGATTCGACAGCGGCAAAATAATCGGCCGCGGAGTCTTCCGCGCCATCTCCCGCACCACCGGTTCGGTGAAAGCGCCGCCCACGGTAGAGAGTCCGATCAGCACCGTAGCCTCGATCCGCCCCATCACTTCCGCGAGCCCCGCCTTCTCCGGCCACCCCGCCATCCGGTCGAACGGCTGCGCGTAGACCATCTGCTCCGCCCTCAGCCCGCTGCGCCTCGAATCGAGCAGCCCCTTGCTATCGATCATCCAAAACCTCCGGCGAGCTTGGTCCTCCGTCAATCCCTCCGCCACCATCGCCTCGCGCAGATAATCCGCCACGCCGATGCCGGCCGAGCCCGCCCCCAGGAACACGATCTGCTGTTCCCGCAGCGGAGTCCCGGTCACGCGGATCGCCGCCATGATGGCGCCCATCGCCACCGCCGCCGTGCCCTGGATGTCGTCGTTGAAGGTGAGCATCGTATCGCGATAGCGTTCCAGGATCGGGCGCGCGTGCGGAGTCGCAAAATCTTCCCACTGCAAACATGTCGAGGGCAGCCCCAGCCGCACCGCCTGCACGAACTGATCCACAAAATCCATGTACGCCCGGCCCGTAATCCGCTCGTGGCGCCAGCCCAGATACTGCGGATCGTTCAGCCTCTCCACGTTGTTGGTCCCCACGTCCAGAATCACCGGCAGCGTGCGCGACGGATGAATCCCTCCGATCAGCGTATATAACGACAGCTTGCCGATCGGAATCCCCAGTCCTCCCACGCCCTGGTCGCCGATGCCCAGCACGCGCTCCCCATCGGTGACCACCATCACGTCCACGTCCTGGTGCGGACGATTGCGCAACAACTCCGCCATCGAATCGCGCAGCGGATAGGAAAGGAACAGTCCTCGCGGCCTCCGGTAGATGTGGCTGAACTGCTGGCACCCCGCCGCGACCACCGGCGTGTACACGATGGGGGTCATCTCCTCGATGTGCTCCAGCAGCAGGCGATAGAACAGGACCTCATTGGTATCCTGCAACGCGCGCAAGTAGATGTGCCGCTCCACGTCATCGTCTTTTCGCAGGTACGCTTCATACGCGCGGGAGACTTGCTCTTCCAGACTCTCCACGTGATGCGGCAGCAATCCATGCAGACCCAGGATGGTCCGCTCCTCCTCCGTGAAAGCGGTTCCCCGATTGGTGATGGGCGAGTCCAGCAGACTCATGCCGCGTACAACAGAATAGGATGACATCGTTTCCTTTTGAGCCTCAGGATCGCCGAGGGGAAAACCTATCGCGTGCCCAGCGCCGCGATCTGCGCCTTCAGCTCGTCGCCGATCGCGCCGCTGAAGGTGCCTTGCCGCTTCCAGGCGATGTGCCCTTCGGCGTCGAACAGGACCACCACGGGAAGGCTCTCCTTGGTGACCTCAAGAAGTTGCTTCCACGTTTTGGCGTCCTTGGCGATCACCAGGCTCCGGCCGAGCAGCGTCGCCGGAGTGCCCTTGCGCATCGTCATTCGAATCACCGCGCGCGCCGGCGCGGCCGTGCTCTCAATATTCACAACCGACCAGGCGTTGATGCCATCCGCCGAAAGGTTCTCCAGCCAAACAGTCGCCTTATCGCTCGACTCCCGCCCAAATCCAAACACACATACGCTGACCGTCCCCCGCAGCGCCCCCGGGAAATCCACCTTCTTCCCGTCGAGAGTCTCCGCGCTCTCCGCCGGCAGCCCCTGCCCCCGAGCGATCAGAATAGAGCACAAAACCGCGAACCAAATCGCCATAAACGTCCCCCCCAGTCTCCCACACCCAGCCTTTTGTGGGGCGGCCTTTCAGGCAGCAGCCGAGCTTCTGCTCGGCTCGGCTCCGCGTCTCTGCACGCTTCCCCTCCCGCCCGCGTCATCCCTCTCAAGGAGCGACCCATGCGCAAATTCCTGATCCCCGCCCTGCTCGTCTCCGCCGCCTTCGGCCAAACCACGACCCGCACCTATTCCTTCACCCACATCCCCACCGTGCAGGAATTCCAGGAAATCGCCAACATCATGCGCACCATGACCGGCATCGCCGCGGTATCCCCCGACAACGACCAAAAAACCGTGACGCTCACGGCCACCGCGGAGCAGATCGGCATCACCGACTGGCTCTTCCAGCAATTCGACCAGCCCCCGCAAGGCCAAGCCCCGGTCCCCTACGCCGTCACGAAAGACGACGTGCTGCAACTCCTCTACCTCCCCTCCACGCAGACCGTTCAGGACTTCCAGGAAATCGCGAACGGCGTCCGCACCCTGGTGGAGATCAAGCAAGCCACCGCCGAAAACGCCCAGCGAGCCTTCGTGATCCGCGGTACCCCCGCCCAAATCGCGCAGTCCGCGTGGATGATCAACGATCTCACTCAATCGACGCACGCCTCCGCCCCGCACCAATACCAGCAAGCCGCCGACGATGTGACGCAAATCTTCTACCTCACCTACACCGCCTCCGTCTCGGACTTCCAGGAAATCGCCATGCTGGTCCGCACCATCGGCGTAATCCGCCGCGCCATCGCCGAGAACGGCAACAAGGCGCTGATCGTCCGCGGAACCGCCGCCCAGATCGCGATGTCCGCCTGGCTGGTGAATGAGCTCGATCAACCCCCGCCCGCCCCCGCCGCCCACGAATACCGCGTTGCAGTCGATGATCTGGTCCGCGTCTTCTACCTTCCCGCCACCGCCACGAAGCAGGATGTCCAAGCCGCCGCGAGCCGTATCCGCATCACCGCCAAGAATCAGCAAACCTCCGGCCTATACGCCCCCAAAGCCATCATCATCCGCGGAACCTCGAGCCAAATCGCCCAAGCCGAACAACTGCTCGCGCAGTAGGGCGGGCTTTCAGCCAGCAGCCGAGCTTCCGCTCGGCTCCCGACGCAAGCTGAAAAGCCGGCCGCGCGTACCTGCCCCAGGGCGTGTCCGTTCCACCGCTCCCTCACGGTCGCGGCTCTGAAGAACCGATACAGGGCCGCGACCGTGAGGGAGCGGTCACAGTCAGCGAGATTCGCTCGCCCTTAGCCCCTCAATCCGATCACAAGCGCAGGCCGGCTCGCACTACAACGTGGACAACACCTCCACGGCTTCGGCGTCCCGGTATCCGAAGAACCGGCGCTGCTTGATCATTTCGGCGATCTCGGGCGGCACCATTTCTTCCCAGGCAGCGTCGCCATCCTTGATGCGTCTCAGCACATCCCGCGAGAAAATGTGCAGGACTCCCTGGTCGAAATCGTCGAGCTGCTTAATGCGGCCGTGGTCCACCAGATGCCGGTACAGGCTGTTGCTCGCGGGATTCATGGTGATGTTTTCCACCGTTTCCAGCCGCCCGCTGCTCGGGTCTTGCAGCGGATAGACGTACACCCGCAGATCCTTGGTGAAAAGCTTGCCGAAAGCTTCCAGAATGCCGCCTTCGAGTCCGCTGTAGTATTCTTCCTTGAAGAGATCGCGAAGGCTCGCCGCGCCCATCGTGACGGCGATCGGTTCATTTGAATAGCGCGTGAGATAGCGTGCCAGCCGGTAATATTCGAAGTAGTCGGAAATCAACACGGTCTTGCCGGCGGCGGCCAGCAAGTCGGCGCGTGCGAGAAAATCGCCCAAGTCCAGCTGGCCCTCCGCAAGCAGATTCCGCATGGTGATTTCCATCAGCTCGACCACCGGCCGGCCTTGCACCTCCGGTTCGGATCGAAAGCGCTTGTGCGCGTTGTTGATCATGTCGATATTGACTTTTGTGACCGGTCGGAAACTGCCCCGCTCCACCAGGATCGGCCGCTTTCTCAGAACCTCCGAGGGCTGAAGAACCTCGCCCGAAGGCCCGAACATCGCCGCGCCGCTGAGTCCCAGTTGCACCAGCTTGAGACTCATCACTCGATTGTCGACATGGCGGAACTCGATTCCCGAGAGCTCGATCATGTCAATCTCCACGCGCTCGGTGGAGAGATTGTCGAGCAGCGATTCCACCAGCCTCTCGGGCTTGTGATGAAAGACGAACGCGCCGTACAGCAGGTTCACTCCTACAATCCCCAGAGCCTCTTGTTGCAAGCTATTCTCGTGGTCCAGCATGCGGACATGAATGATGATCTGGCTGTCCTGATCGCGCGGGCGGGCCTGATACTTCACACCCATCCAGCCGTGGCATTCGTCGGTGCCCTGAAAGCTGCGGGCAGCCACGGTGTCGGCGAACGCGAAGAACGCCGTCGCATCTCCCCGCGAGGATCTCAGCCGCTCCAGGTTGAGGTTATGCTCGTAGTCGAGCATGTTCTGCAACCGCTCCCGCGAGACGTAGCGCTTGGAGCGGCCATAAATAGCGTCGCTCACCGCCATGTCGTAAGCCGAGATGGATTTGGAGATGGTGCCCGCCGCGGCCCCCACTTTGAAGAACCAGCGCGCAACTTCCTGCCCGGCCCCAATCTCGGCGAACGTGCCGTAGCGCAAAGGATCGAGATTGATCTTGAGAGCCTTTTCGTGTGTGCCGAGGCCGCTGTGCTCGTCTCCCGCCGGCTTGTGCGATGCGCTCATAAGGAATGCATCGGCCGGCACGACGGTCCAGGGTAGTCACACCCCGCGGAGTACTCTATGCTGATCCGCCTACTCCGTGGCTCGCTGGCAGGCGAAACCGCCTGCCCCACCTAGATTGAAGTTGCTGATCTGGCGTGGTGGCGCAGGCGCGTCCGCCTGCGTGTGCGCGGCACCCTGCTAATCCGTTTCGCCCGGAATGTGTTCCCACTCCTGGCGCAACTTGGCGACAAAGTCGCGGAAGCGGGGAACGGTGCGCGCGCGCTCCAGGTTAGGGTCAACCTCGAAGAGAGAGTAGTTGGGGAATCCGTCGCGGGAAGTCTTCTCGATCCACTCCTGTGCTTTGTCGAAATCGCCCAGAACGGAATAAACCGCGCCGATCGAATACTCGGTGTGATGAAAGTGACCGTACCCCTTGCCGACGCGGATGGCCTCGGCGATGTCGGCCTCAGCGCCCTTCCGATCCCCGTGCTTGGCACGGATCATGGCGCGAACGCTGTGCAGCAATCCACCCTGGTCCGGAAGTTTCCCGGCCAGAAAGGCATCGACCTCACGTTCGCTTTCCTCAAAGCGCCCGAGGGACTGGAGCGCCCACGCCATCTGATAGCTCCATAATGCGGGTGTAGCCGCGCGGGGAACGCGATTCAGCGCGTCGATGGCTTCCTGATACTTCGCCTGATAGCTCAGGATGGGGCCGAAGCGAAAGCGAGCGGTATCGTTCATCGGGTTGAGGCTAAGCGTCTTTTCGATATCCCGGAACCCCGCCCGTAGGTGCCCGATATGGAATCCGATCACCGCGTGCAGATGCCACGCCTCGTCGAAGCCGGGCTGCGCAGCCAACGTTTTGCGAAGTTCCGCCAAAGCTTCCCGGCTTTGAAACCCGTGCGAAGGGCTCCACACAATTTGGGCCAGGGCGTAGTGCGTCTCTGGGGCATCGGGATCCGCGGCCTGAGCTTTTTGGATGGCCGCGAAGGCTTTGTCATCCCATTCCGGACTGGGGTCAAACAAGAATGACCTGTTGGCATACGCGAAGGCCAGTTGCGCCTGGGTCGGCGCGAAGGCCGGATCGAGAGCGGCAGCTTTCTCCAGAAGTTGGATCGCCTGGTCGTTGTCGGCGCGGCTCATTCGAAGAACGTGATAGCGTCCGCGCAAGTACAGATCGTAGGCATCGCTGTTGGACGGGCGCGCGTCGCTCAACCGCTTGGTCTCTTGCTCCGGCAATGGAGCCCGGATGGCTTCAGCGACGCCGCGGAGTATTTCCCCTTGCACCGCAAGGAGCTCGCCGCGATTGCGCCCGAAACTTGCGGACCAGAACCGGCGATTGCTGGAAGCCTGAATCAATTCCGCGGTCACGCGGACGCTGTCGCCTTCGCGGGTGACGGAACCTTGCAGCACCGCGTCCGCGCCCAATTCCGCGGCGATCTCCGGGATCGCTTTCTTCGAGCCGCGATAAACCGGAGGCACCCGCAGCGAAGGAACCCGCCCCAGACCGGCGGCTACGGCTTCCGTAAGTCCGGAGACGAATTCCTGGGAGGAATCCCCGGAACGATTTTCGAAAGGAACCACGGCAAGGGATTGAATGGGCGGCCCGTGGTAGCCGGAAGCCATCCGCACGTACAGGAAGGCGCCGGCGGCCAGCGCCAGCAGTGCGGCGATGGGCAATAGCGCGCGGTTCCGGCGCTGGACCGATGTTTGCGAATGCCCCGGCGCCTCTGGGCGGGCGGCGCGCAAAGCCTCCGAGGCGGTCTTCAACTCAGCGGCGCTCCGCACCCGCGCGGCGCGATCCTTCACCAGCGCGGAGCGAATGATCTGGTCCAGCGCCTCCGGCAACTCCGGCCGGATGCCGCTCACCGGCGCGGGCTCGCGATTCAAAATCGCTTCGAACAGCACTGCCGCGGTGTTGCCTTGGAACGGCGGCCTTCCGGTGGCCATTTCGTAAAGCAGGACGCCGAAGGAGAACAGATCCGTGCGCGCGTCCAGCATTTCTCCTCGGGCTTGTTCGGGAGACATATATGCCACCGTGCCCACGGCCGAGCCGGGCTCGGTCAGCATCGCCTCGGTGGAAAGCACGGTTTGCGCTTCCTGGCTTCGCATCCGTTTGGCGATGCCGAAATCCATCACCTTGGCCTGCCCGCGCGTGGTGATGAAAATGTTCGAGGGCTTGATGTCGCGATGCACGATGCCATGCGAGTGCGCGGCATCGAGGGCATCCGCGATCTGGATCGCCAGGTCCAAGAGCTGGTCCACCGGCAGCGGACCTTGCTTGATCCGTTCACGGAGCGTCTGACCTTGCAGATACTCCATCACTAAATACGGCTGGCCGTCCGCTTCGCCGACGTCGTAAACCGTACAGATGTTGGGATGATTCAGCGCCGAAGCGGCGCGAGCCTCGCGTTGAAACCGCTCCCGGCTGGCCGCGTCCCCCGCCCCCTGTCCGCGCAGGATCTTGATCGCGACGGGCCGGTCCAGGCGCGTATCGGTGCCGCGATACACCTCGCCCATCCCGCCTGCGCCCAGCGGAGCCTCAATCATATATGGACCGAGCCTCTGCCCCAATTCCATAATGTCAAGAATACTCAAACCCGCGCGATTTCGCCGACTTTCGCCACGTCCAGCACCATGTGGCCCTCTGGCGCGGGATAAAACGCCGGAACGAACTTCGCCGACCACTCGATCTCGTCCCAACGATACGAGTAGCGTGCGTGAACCACCTGGCTGAAGGTATCGTCAAAGCCTTTGATCAGGATGATCAGCTCGGCTTGCAGCTTTTCCAGGTCCTCGCGCGATTTTCCCCACAGCGGGCTGGCCTCGTCGATGGGGTGCACCACGGTCCAGGTGAGCGCCAGGAAGAAAACCTGCTCGCGTTCCAGGCTCAACTTGACGAAGTTGCGTTTGAGCTGCCCGTCCGGCCCCTGCTCGACAGTCATCAGCATCACGTCGGCATGCACCTCCATCAGGACGTTGCGGCGCTGGTTGGCGATACGGAATTGCAGGCTAGTGGCCTCCCGGTAGGGCGCCACCACCATGCCGCCGCTGAACACCAGTCGCGCCGAAGGCCGGGAGAATCGCGCGAACAGCAGTCCGGTGGCGAAAGCGAAGCCCATCAGACCGAACGCAGCCTCGACAGCGGCCAATACATTGGCGGCCGTCCCGTGCGGATAGACTGCCCCATAGCCCACCGTGGTCAGCGTTTGGACGCTGAAGAAGAAGGCTCTGGCGAAATCCGTCAAGCCCAAGTCGCGGTCGCTTGCATGCAGGGCTTCCGGCCCCAGAACATGGTAACCGGTGGCGAAGAGAATGTTTGCCAGCAGATAAGCGGCCGCTATCAGTCCCCAAAACCGGGGCCACGAAATGTTGACCAGTTGAAGATAGGCGTTGCCGGCGATGCTGCGGAGCCCGCGGCGTTGCACGTTCAGCGAGCCGTCCTTGTTGATAGTACGCATCAAGGGACCGGCGTACTGCGTGGTCAAGCCAGGGTCGAAGGAGGCCTTAGGGAGTGGGACCGGAGTCATTCTTAGAGACTACCGCTAAGCGTGAAGCGAGAATTTTCGTTTACCGCATTTGCCGACTGTGGTAACATACTAGTGCTTCCTACTGGATCTCCGGTAAAGCAATCCCCCTTCTTATGGAGTCGAAGACAACCACCGAATGAGTTTTACCGTATTCCTGGGCAATTTGCCCACCTGGGTGACCGCGGACGATGTCAGGGGCTGGCTTAGCGCCGAAAACCTTGTCGCCGACGCGATTAAAGTGATCCGCAACCCCGAAACGCAGGAGTCCAAGGGCTTCGCGTTCATCGAGGCGCCAAACAACGAAGAGATGAACTCTATCATCCGCCGGTTCGACCGCGCGCCGCTGGAAGATCGCCTGCTCCGGGCCAATCCAGCGCAACCGCCCAAGCCGAAGAGCGGCGGACCTCCCGGTCGCCAAGCCGGGCCTCCCGGATCTGGACCAAGCTCCGGACCGCACTCGGGACACAGTTCTGGACAGGGTTCCGGACCCGCCTCCAGCCACGTATCCGGACCAAGCTCCGGACATGCACAAGCTCCGGCAGCGGCGTCGGGACCTCCGGCGGAACAACGCCCGCCTCGGCGCTCGAATAAAAAGAGCACCGGCAAGCGCGGCAACGGCGGCCCGCAAACCCCGTTCGCGGAAGAACTCGCTAAGGTTCTTTAATCTGTCCTGGTGGGGCGGACCCCTTGGTCCGCGCGGGTCTCCCCGGACCCGCTCTTCGCCAACCCACCAAGCCGACGAGGGCGTCGGCAGCGGACCAGGGGTCGTCCGCCCTACTTCTTCCCCGCCGGCGCTGGAACCGGCTTAGTTGCGTTATCCCAGTGCTCCGCGATCTTTCCATCCTGAATCCGGAACATGTCAAACCACGTCGAGGTGTACTTCTTCCCCGGACTCCCAGGCTCGTCGTACTCGCGCACCAGCGACAGCGTCACCATATCGCCTTCCGCCTGAATCGACACCAGATCCACAAGCGTGTCCGGAATCGGCAACTGCCCGCCCAGTTTCTCGAAATACGCCTTGAACCCCTTGATCCCGGTATCGGCGTTGGGGTTGTGCTGGATATAATCCTCGCGCATGTACTTTTCGGCTTGGTCCAGCCGCCGCCCGCGCAGCACGATGCGGTAAAAATCGTAAGCGATCTTCTTGTTCGCCGCCAGTCTAGGATCGCTGCTCTTGAGCAGCGCGGCCTGATCCTTGGCGGGCACCACCGGAAGCGCGGCAAACACCGGCGCGATCAGCAGCACCAGCATCAGGACATGCGTGAAACAATTCATAGCGAGAGCTCCTTTTCCAAACCTGTCATTCTACCTTTTTTTCCGCGCCTCGCAAACGGCCTGCGCTATAATTCCAGAGCATGACTCACCCAACCCTGGAGCACGCCATCCAATCCGCCGGGACTCCCGTGGAGCTGCTGCGCAATTCGCAGATCGGACCCTACGCCTTCCCGGTGGTGCGTGCCGAGTTCACTAACTGGCGCGACGAGCAGCGTTCCTGGCGCGAAACCTGCGCGCTCTTCGACCAGTCCCATCACATGACCGATCTCTACGTGGAAGGCCCCGACGCGCTCAAGCTGTTCTCCGACCTCGGCGTCAATACGTTCAAGAATTTCAAAGTCAATCAAGCCAAACAATTTGTTGTGTGTAATCATAACGGATACGTCATCGGCGATGCCATTCTTTTTTATTTAGACGAAAATACATTTAATCTGGTGGGCCGTCCTCCGGCCGAGAATTGGGTCCAGTTCCACGTAGAGTCCGGCAAGTACAATGCGAAGGCCGAGCGCGACGAGCGATCCGCCGCGAATCAGGGCCGCCGCCGGACTTTCCGCTACCAGGTGCAGGGCCCTCACGCTCTCCGCGTCATGGAAAAGGTGACCGGCAAACCCAACCCGGACATCCGCTTCTTCAACATGGCCGTACTCGAAATCGCGGGCAACGAGGTCCGCGCCCTGCGCCATGGAATGGTCGGGCAGCCCGGATGGGAGCTGTTCGGCCCCTGGGAACACGGCGAGGCGGTCCGCGATGCCATCGTCGCCGCCGGCCAGGAGTTCGGCATCCGCCAGGTGGGCGCGCGAACCTATCCGACCAGTTGTCTCGAGTCCGGCTGGATTCCCTCGCCGCTCCCTGCCATCTACACGGGCGACGAGATGAAGGCCTACCGGCAGTGGTTGAAGGGCACCAGCTATGAAGCCATGGCTTCGCTGGGAGGTAGCTTTTACTCCGATGAAATTACCGACTATTATTTAACTCCCTACGATCTCGGCTACGGACCTTTCGTGAAATTCGATCACGATTTTGTCGGCCGCGCCGCGCTCGAAAAAATGGCCGATCAGCAGAAGCGGAAGAAAGTAACCCTGGTCTGGAACGGCGACGATGTCGAGCACGCCCTGGGCTCCCTGTTCCACGGCCGCGGAGACATCGCCAAGTACCTCGATCTGCCGCTGGCGAATTATTCCACGCTGCCGTACGACAAGGTGCTGAAGGACGGCAAGACCGTCGGCCTGTCCACCTATACCGGCTACACCTACAATGAACGGGCGATGATCTCGCTGGCGATGGTCGACATCGAGCACAGCGAGCCGGGCGCGCAGGTTACGCTGGTGTGGGGAGAAGAAAAGGGCGGATCGTCGAAGCCGACGGTGGAGCGCCACAAGCAGGCGGAAATTCGCGCGACGGTGGCCGCCGCGCCTTACGCCGAGGTCGCGCGAGTCGCCTACCGGCCGCATTAGGAGAAGCCGCATTAGGAGAAAATCATGGCATACATTTTTCAGGAAGACGAGCTGCCGAAACTAGTCTCGGCCGTGCCCGGCCGCGAGCGGACTTTTTTCGTCAACAAAGAGCTGACCCACATGGACGACATGCTGGCCGGCGTGATGCACTACAAAGCCGACGCGTCGTCCCCCTACCATTTCCACGAGAACTGCGAACATTTCTACTTCATCATGGAAGGCAAGGGCACCGTGGAGACGCCCGAGGGCACCCGCGAAGTCGGCCCCGGAACCATGGTGTTCATCCCCGCCGAGGCGAAGCATCGTCTGCGCGCCGCCGGCGTTCCGCTGTTCTATTTCGAATTCCAGGCGCCCAACCGCTTCGTCACCACCATTCTTGACGGCACTCCGGAAGACCTGAAGTGGAATCGCGTAGACGGCCGCGTGTGGATCCAAACCTAAGATGACTACAACAACCACCTTCATCGATACCAACAAGCTGCCGCGCGTCAAAACCCCGCAGGGCGACTTCACCGAGATCCTCAACGATCAGTTGGTGGGTGCGAAAAACGTGCTGGGCGTGCTCCGCTGGCTCTCCTCCGGGGAGCAGTTCACCGCCGCTGCGTCGGACAAGCACCAGCTCCTCTACTTCATGGAAGGCAAGGGCCGCATTCGCCTCGAAGGCAAGGATTACGAAGTCTCCCGCGGCGCAGGCGTGTATCTTGGCCCATCCGAAACCGCCACAATCCAAGCCGCCGAAGGCGCGTCGGCAAAGCTCTTCCACCTCACAGTCCCGCAAATCCCAAAGTAACCCCGAAAAGCGGGACACTCTTGCGTGTCCCGGCGGAGACACTGTTTGTTTTTCGCGGCCTTGTGGCCGGGACACGCAAGGGTGTCCCACTCTTCGCTTTTCGGGGTGGCATTGATATAATCTGCCTCGTGCGCAAGCTTGCATTTTTCTTCGCGACCACCGCGCCGTGTTTCACGGGGCCGTAGGAAACCGGCACCTTGAAATCCTTGTGCACCGGGCCCCAGAAAGGAGTCAAAAGACGAAACCGTCCTCAGCAAATCCACCGTCCCCAGCCTCGAAATCCTCTGGAAGCTGAAGCTCGATAATCAGCCTCGCCAAATGCATTCACTGTTCCCTCCCCTGATCGTCGGCAACGTCGCGATCGAAGCCGGAGTCTCCGACAACATCTACGCGATCGACGTCGAACGCGGCACTCTTCTCTGGAAGCGCCACTTCGAATATCCGCCCCCCGCGCGCAACGGCGGTGCCACCGATCCGCTGTGCCCCGGCGGACAGACCGCGACTCCCGTGATCGGCCCGCCCGACGCATCGGGCATAAGAACTCTCTACGCGCTGGCGGGCGATGGCGAGCTTCACTCGCTCAGCTTGGCCAACGGCCAGGACATCTCGCCTCCGTTTCAATTCGGATACCCCAACGGAAAAGCCTACGCGTTGAATCTGTGGAACAACGTGATCTTCACCACCACGTCGCAAGGCTGCGCGGGCAATCCGAATCAGATGTGGTCGGTGAATCTCGCGGACAAAAAGGTGATGACGTTCAACCCCAAGAGCGGCGGCCTGTGGGGACGCAGCGGCGCCGCCATTGACTCCACCGGAACCGCGTGGGCGCCCACCGGCGACGGCGTCTACGACCTCGCCGCCCAGCGCTACGGCAACGGATTGATCGGCGCGCACGTGGTCGGCAATGAGCTGCAACTCAAGGATTGGTACGAGCCCACCAACTGGGCCTGGATGCAGAAGCGCGACCTCGACATGCAGGTGACTCCCGCCATCTTCACTTACAAAGGCCGCGAGATGATGGTCACCGGCAGCAAGGAGTGCCGCGTCTATCTGCTCGACATCAAATCCGCCGGCGGCGCGAATCATCAGACGCCGGAATTCCGCACGCCCCTGCTGTGCAATGAGGAAACCAATTTCGCCTCCGCCGGAATCTGGGGCAGCATGGCGACGTGGGAGGATTCGAAAGGTACTCGCTGGGTGCTGACTCCTTTCTGGGGCCCGGTGCACAAGGATTTCAAGGTGCCGGTTTCCTACGGCCCCGTGAAACACGGCGCGGTGGTCGCCTTCAAAGTGGAAGACAAGAACGGCAAGCTGGTGCTGACGCCCGCCTGGATGTCCCGCGATATGGATCAGGCGGAGCCTCCGGTGATCGCCAACGGAGTGGTGTTCGCATACGGCAGCGGCGAGAACACCGCGCAAGCGTATCCCGACCGCGGCTTGCAGGATGCGAGCCCTCTGCGCATCAAAGCTTCCACGCACGCCGTGCTGTACGCGCTCGACGCCGACAGCGGCAAGGAATTGTATTCGAGCGGCGATCAGATCGCGACCTTCGCGCACTTCAGCGGACTCTCCGTCGCCCACGGCCGCATCTATTTGGGAACATTCGACAGCGTGCTGTACTGCTTTGGCCCGGCGGGCCGGTGACATGCGAACTGTAATTATTTTCTCGTTTCTTTGCGCCAGTTACGTGAACGCGCAGGGCCGCGCCGGGAATTGGCCGGTGTATGGCGGCGACGCGCAGCACTCCGGATGGGAGCGCGCCGACCCGCGCATCACCACCGACAACGTTAAGGATCTTCAACTTCTTTGGAAGATGCGCGTGGAGCCTCAGGCCAAGGGCCTGCGCCCGCTGCTGCCACCGCTGATTCTCGGCAACACGATCACGTATCGCGGATTCAAGGAACTCGCGTTCGTCGCGGCGAGCTCGGATGTCGTCTACGCGATTGACGCCGACCTAGGCCGCATGTTCTGGCAAAAACATCTGGAGTATTCTACGTTGGAACCTCAGCTGACCAGTTCTTCATGGGCCTGCCCCGGAGGATTAACGGCGACTCCGGTGATGCCTCCTGCCGCCGCCCGCGGAGGTGGTGGCGCGGCGCCGCGCGCCGCGGCCCCCGCCAGAGGCCCCTTCGCCCCCGTCGGCATCGCGTCCGTCTACGCCATCTCGAGCGACGGCCGCTTGCATCGCCTCAACACTTCGACCGGCGACGACATGGCTCAGCCCGTCAGCGTGCTCCCCGCCAACGCGCGCGCCTACAGCCTCAACATGGCGGACAACGTGATCTACACCGTCACCAGCCAGGATTGCAGCGCCCAAACCAACGCGGTGTGGGCCGTGGATCTGAATGTCGACCCGCCTAACACCGCGTCGTACCCGCTCAATTCCGCGACCGCCTGGGGACTGGGAGGCCCCACGCTGGGCGCGGATGGAACCGTGTACGTGCAGACCAGCGATCGTCTGCTGTCGCTGGCTCCGCGCGATCTTCAACTCAAGAATTATTTCGCGGCCGGTGGATTTTCCACGCCCAAGAATGACGTGGACCTGAACGTCCCCACCCCCGCCGTGTTCACTTACAAGAATCGCGAGCTGATCGTCACCGGCAGCAAGGACGGCCGCTTGAATCTGCTCGACGCCGCATCGCTCGGCGGCGAGGATCATCACACGCCCCTCTTCCGCACCGCGCAGATCGCTCCGGAGGGCGGAGTGTGGGGAAGCCTTTCCCATTGGGACGCCATGGACGGAACCCCGTGGGTGCTCGCGGCAGTGTGGGGCGCGACCGGCTCCGTCGCCGCGTTCAAGTTGCAGGACGAAGGCGGAAAATTATCGCTCACGCCGGCGTGGACCTCGCAGAGCATCAGCTCGCCGCAGCCTCCCGTGATCGTCAGCGGAGTGGTGTTCGTGCTCAGCGCGGGCGATTTCACTCGCGGCGTCGGCACGTCTGGAGCAATCGAAGAGCGTCCCAAGCCCGGCACGCACGCCACGCTCTACGCTCTCGACGCCGCCACCGGCAAGCAACTCTATTCCAGCCGAGCCCTGATCCCCGCGCCCGCCGCGCTCACCGGACTTAGCCTCGCGAACGGCCGCGTGTACTTCGGCGCCA
>Ga0207008_10216_pt1 | contig 16212 bp, 8 predicted proteins | sample Alteio_BWMinCont_83_FD_153489 | JGI IMG/M metagenome (GOLD analysis project Ga0207008, IMG submission 153489) | Enriched cells from forest soil in Barre Woods Harvard Forest LTER site, Petersham, Massachusetts, United States -... | ecosystem: Environmental > Terrestrial > Soil > Temperate forest >... | reverse complement strand
GGGACGAACATGTCATTGGTGACTTGGTCGCGGGTAACCTCGTGGGCTCCGCGCTTCTCTTGAGCGGGATTCCGGCCAACGTGGATGCGGTAGCGGTCGAACCGGTTCGCGCCATGCGTTGGGAGGTTGGCACGCTGGAAAATTATCTCAACGCTCATCCCGAAACTCGAATCACCATGCAACAGCACCTCGCACGTGACTTGGCTGGAAAAATGGACGTAATGAGCGGTGATTCTTCCACAACTGCGGGCCCAAACCCGCAAAAGTGATCCTTGCCTCGAGCGTGCAGGACTACCTGATAAATGGCCGGACAACTTGACCGCATAACCTTAATATCACGCTGGCAATCATGGACTGGCAGTTCTAGCAGTTCCGACACTCGCCTGACCAGTTCAATCTATGAGCGAGAGCAGAGCTAACGTTTCCCGAAGTGAACTGCTCTCCCCACCTTCCCGAGCCTCGTAGCAGTGGTCGACTCCCGGACGGTCCGTTTGCGAGGAGACATCCCTGTGAGCACTGCCTTCGTTGAAAGAATCGAGGTTCCGTCCGCGGTGTCCGCCTGGGAGCCCTATCCCAGCGTGTATGAAATCAACACTTGGGTATGGCTTAGTGACCTAAGTCGAGAATATGGAACGACCGTTAATCTGGCCTCGGTGCCGTCTCCCGAATGGGATGCCATCGCTGCTTATGGCTTCGATTCAGTCTGGTTCATGGGGGTCTGGGAACGAAGTCCTGCCGGTATTGCAATTGCCAATCAGAACAAGAGCCTGCTTGATGGTTTCCGGCGGGCACTGCCTGACTTCCGTCCAGAAGACAATGTTGGATCCCCATATTGCGTTAGACGCTATGTAGTCGACGCGCACTTTGGAGGTCCTGGGGGTCTGGCGATTGCGCGACAAGAACTCGCGAAGCGGGGCATGAAGTTGATTCTCGACTTCGTGCCTAATCACGTGGCGCCCGACCATCCCTGGGTGGCCGAACATCCGGAGTACTTCATCCGAAGTAATGCCGAGGATGCGAAGAATGATCCATCTTCGTACCTCGAGTTGTTCGGCACCGTTTTCGCGTGCGGGCGGGATCCCTACTTTCCGGCTTGGCCGGACGTGCTTCAACTGAACGCCTTTGAGCCGGGTCTCCGGCGAGCCGCGATTGAAACCGTATCGAGCATTGCGCAACAGTGCGATGGCATTCGCTGTGACATGGCGATGCTGTTCTTAAATGCGACCTTCGAACGCACTTGGGGCGGCCGGGCTGGACCTCGTCCCTCAACCGAATATTGGGTTGACGTGATTTCCACCATCAAGAGCAGACATCCCGGCTTTCTCTTTATTGCTGAGGCCTACTGGGATCTGGAATGGGAACTCCAGCAGCGGGGCTTCGACTTCTGTTACGACAAGAAACTCTACGATCGGCTGGAACACGGCAATGCGGAGAACATCCGCCTGCATCTGTGTGCTGATCTTGCCTACCAGGGAAGACTACTTCGCTTCATCGAGAACCACGACGAGCCCCGGGCGGCGGCGACATTTTCATCCGCGAAGCAAAGAGCCGCTGCTCTGACCACCGCTACCCTGCCGGGCATAAAGCTATTCCATGAAGGGCAGTTTGAAGGTCGCAAGGTAAGGCCACCCGTATTTCTGGGCAGGCGTCCGGATGAGCCGGTGGACGAGGATCTGCACAGGTTCTACGCAACGCTCTTGGAAGCTGTCAATCGCAAAACCTTCCGCGAAGGTCAATGGAGCCTGTGCGGGCGAACTGGCTGGCCCGATAACCAAAGTTTTCAGAATCTGGTCGCCTGGAGTTGGACCCACGGTGACGAGCGATATCTGATCGTGCTCAATCTCAGCGACTGTCCCGTGCAAGCCCAGGTTCAAGTGGGGTCGGCTGATGCCGGTGCCAACAAATGGCATTTGATTGACCTGTTATCAGGTGCGACCTACGAACGTGATGGAAATGAAATGCTGTCGCCCGGCCTCTACGTCGAACTGGCACCTTGGAACTATCACTTCTTCCAGTGTCTGCGCACGGGCAAGTGCAAGAACCAGGATGAATCCACAAAAGAAAGGACAAGCCGATGAACATGAAATCGAGCCAGAAACCTCACATTGCTTACGCTGAAACCAAAGAGCAGCATAGGTTGAACGAGGCTCGCGAGACCGGAGTGCCCTGGAAGAAATGGGGGCCGTATCTTAGCGAGAGGCAGTGGGGCACAGTTCGCGAAGACTACAGCCAGGACGGCAACGCATGGGACTACTTCAGCCATGACCAGAGCCGTTCCCGTGCCTATCGTTGGGGAGAAGACGGTATAGCCGGCATCTCCGATAACCAACAACAGCTGTGCTTTGCGATCGCCCTATGGAACGGTCGGGACCCAGTCTTGAAAGAACGTTTGTTCGGTCTGACCAACAGCGAGGGCAACCACGGAGAGGACGTAAAGGAGTACTACTTCTACCTCGACAGCACCCCGACGCACTCTTACATGAAGTATCTGTACAAATATCCGCGGAAACGATCAAAGGAAGATTTCGAATACGAGTTGCTCGATACTGGAATATTTGATGCGGACCGGTATTTCGATGTGTTTGTCGAATACGCCAAGGCTGATCCAGAAGACATTCTGATTCGAATCTCCGTGCACAACCGGGGTCCTGAGACAGCAGAGCTTCATCTGCTCCCAACTCTCTGGTTCCGCAACACCTGGTCGTGGGGCGACGACGTTGCCAAACCGACGATACGTCAGGTTGAAAAAGGATCGGTCCTGGCTTCGCATGGCAAACTGGGCGACCGCACGCTCGACTGCGATGGAAATCCAGAATTGCTGTTCACGGAAAATGAGTCGAATGCCAACCGGCTGTGGGAGCAGTCAAATCCGTCGCCGTATGTGAAGGATGCATTTCACAATTACGTGATTTCAGGCAGCCGGCACGCTGTTAATCCGAACCAAACGGGCACAAAGGCTGCGGCACATTATCGCCTTGAAGTACCCGCCGGCGGCAGCACAGTTGTTCGATTGCGCCTGAGTGAGACACCTGCAGCCGATGCCTTCAGCTCTTTTGACGAGACATTCGCTGCCCGGCTCGCGGATGCGAACGAATTTTATGATCGCATTACTCCGCCTTCGCTGAGCGAGGATGAGCGTCGCGTACATCGGCAAGCACTGGCAGGAATGCTGTGGAGTAAGCAGTACTACTACTTCGATTTGGACAAGTGGCTGGAGGAGCATGACGCCCATCCCATGACCGGGACTGCTCATCGCAATATTCGTAATACCGAGTGGTTCCACATGCTAAACAGCGACATCATCTCGATGCCCGACAAGTGGGAGTATCCCTGGTATGCCGCTTGGGATTTGGCGTTCCACACAATTGCGCTTTCGCTGGTCGACTTCGATTTTGCGAAGGATCAGCTCCTGCTGATGCTCCGAAATCTCTATTCCCATCCGAACGGACAAATTCCTGCCTACGAATGGAACTTCAGCGATGTCAACCCGCCGGTACACGCGTGGGCGACACTATTCTTATTCACCATTGAGAAAGAGCTGGGGCGATCGGATCTGCGGTTCTTGGAGCAATCATTCCAAGGGCTTATGCAAAACTTCAACTGGTGGGTCAATCGAAAAGATCCCTCGGGCAAAAACGTTTTCGCCGGGGGCTTTCTCGGCCTGGACAACATCGGTGTGTTTGATCGCAGTGCACAACTGCCAACCGGTGGACACCTGGATCAGGCGGACGGTACGGCGTGGATGGCCTTCTACTGCCAGAACATGCTGGAGATTGCGCTCATCCTGACCGAGTACGACTCCATATATGAGGACATTGCCTTCAAGTTTCTTGAGCATTTCCTCTGGATCACCTATGCCATGGATCGAATCGGCGATCACCACGACGAGATGTGGGATTCACAGGATGGCTTTTTCTATGACCTGCTCCACTTCCCGAATGGCGATGCCATGCGGTTGAAAGTGCGGTCGCTGGTAGGGTTGCTGCCGTTGTGTGCGTCTACCGTGTTTGAAGCGAACGGCGTTCTCGCGCGCCACCCCCGGCTTGTCGAGTTAACCGAGTTATTCAAGAAGCGCCACCCCGACTTGCTAAAGCATATTGCTCCCGCGGATGAATCGTTCAAGGGCTATGCTGACCGGCGACTAATGTCGGTCTGTAACAAGGAGAAAATCGAGCGCATTTTGGTTTACCTGCTCGACGAAAACGAATTTTTCGGTCCCTATGGTGTGCGTTCATTATCCAAATACCATCTAGAGCATCCGTTCGTGTTCAACCTCAATGGCCAGGAATTCAAAGTTCAATACTTGCCTGCGGAATCGAACACTGGCATGTTCGGCGGCAATTCCAACTGGCGTGGTCCCGTCTGGATGCCGGTGAATGGTCTATTGATCCGGAGCTTGTTGAACCTCTACCAGTTCTACGGCGATGACTTCAAAGTCGAATGTCCCACGGGTTCGGGAAAATACGTGACCTTGTATGAGGTAGCAAAAGAGCTTGCCCGCAGGCTATCGAGCATCTTTCTGCGCGATGCCAGTGGGAATCGCCCAGTCTACGGAGGAACGAAGAAGTTTCAGGAGGATCCGTACTGGAAGGACTACATTCTGTTCTACGAATATTTCCACGGAGACAATGGCGCCGGATTGGGAGCCAGTCACCAGACCGGATGGACGGGGATCATTGCTCGCGTGCTTGATCTATTTGCTCGTGGGAGCGCGGCAGATTGGCTCCAAGTTTCTAAAGGTGACCTTGCTGCTCGGATGACTCGTGAGCAAGTGGCAGGGGTCAAGGCCAGTTAGAAATTCTGTCCGCGATGCACATTGACGTAAAGGAGAAAAAATCGATTTCACCTTGGCCAAGGAGATGCTACGAGGATATTGATTGTTATGAATATCGCGTTGCCATGAATACTGCCCGGTTCGATAGTTACTTGGCCGAATTCCTCCGATTTGTCCGGAGGCATGTTGGCCGACTGATTCAGAAGTCTGGCAGGATCCGACGCAGTGAAGACATCCTCACGCGGATTGGGCGGCGAAAGTTCGCTAAATGAGCAGCTACGAGCTGTCGAGCCTTATTCTTGATACCGCGCTCGATCCGAAAGAGTCTCATCGGAGTAGCCCCGCGCTTTCTTCAACGGAACGGCCCTTCACGCATCTATGCCGCGCGTGCCACCGACTTTTCCTGCAACAGCAGTTCTGAAGCTTTAACCTGCATGTGGGAATGGAACCAGCGCTGCACGACATTGTTACAAAGGAAATTGGCAAGCGACAGCAAGCTCATGCCCTGGTGGTGAACCATCCACGAGCGCACCAGTATCCAGCGCGGGCCCCGGAACCGCGTCCGGCCGGCGGTGAAATCGGCAGCCTCACAAAATCCGTAGGACCCGAACCAGCCAAGTGCCTCCATACGGTTCAGATTGGCGAGTGCGTTCTTCTGATCGACATTCAAAGCCAGAAACGTGGAGTACGGAGAAATGATGAGCGGGTCCGTTTCATTTTTCTTCAGAGCGAGCCTGGGAATTCCGAAGGCCTCATAGTGATAGTCGCCTGCCTCGTTGATTCTCGCGCATGCTGATTCCGAGATTCCCCAAGGAACACCTTTCTCGGCCGCGTACTCTTGCTGGGATCGCACTGCCGCCGCCGCCGCCCGGTCGAGCAAAGTATTTCGATAGCTGCGCATCCAGATCGACGGCATCAGGTATTCGAACATCGTTCCTGTCCACGAAAGTAAGACCGGGCGTCCGCGATCGGTGGTAAAGGGCCGGTCCAGCCGGAACCATGCTTCCTGCGGGACGTCCTCTTTCGCGATCGCCACGAAGACGGCGGTCCGCGGCTCAGTCGCCAGCAAATCGTAATAATAAGGCTGCAGTTCCTTCGACTGAGCGTCGAAGCCAACCGACATGAGCAGTCGCTGTTTGTCGAGGAGGAAGGTGAAATCCATTGCGTCTGCAATGTCACGCGCCTGTCGCCCGATGCTACGAAGATCCCCAATGAGCTGGAGCGTGTTCGTCCGCGCCTCTGCCAACAACTGGATAAAACCAGCGTCCGGGGATCCGTTGCCGTTCTTGCCAGCCTGCAATTTCTCGTCGAGACGCAACTCGAACTGCGAGATTAAGTCGGGCAGCCGCTCCAGCGAGATTTCTTCGAGCGACGTCATGCCGAGCACTTTACTGCGCACATCGGCGAACTCTGGCAGCGCCCAGGGCATATACGCTCGGACCAGGTGTCTGACATTTTCGATCCGAGCTTCCGCCTGGTTGCAGAACCAGGCAATGTCCGCGGCCTGCTCAGGTTTTGTCCGAAGCTTTTGTTCGCGAAGAGCGCTGTCCGGAAAATCGAGAATTGCCTTCAACCAGCCCTTCGCGCGGATCTTCGAGTCAAATTCGGACAAGACACGCTTCCGAATCGCGCGTAACCCGACCAGCACTCGAAGATGATCACGCAGTCCATCCGCCAAAGCCTGAGAGAGCAGAGGTCGACGCAGCAAATCCGCGCAACCTTGCTGCAGCGTCCAAAGTGACGCCACCATATTTCCGCTGTCGACTGAAGAAATGAAGAAGGGCGGCTTCGGCTGCAGCGTATGCGTGTCGTACCAGTTCATCAAGTGGCCACGATATTTTTCAAGACGGTTTAATGTCTCCAGCGTCTTGTCTGTGAGTTCCACCATCTCGGGGACAGTCAGATATCCGAACTCAGTTGCCGCCTGCCTCGCATTCAACAGAAGACCAACATTGGTGGGAGAGATACTCGACGCGATCTTGCGAGGTTCGCTCTGAACGTTGTCAGGCACGAGCCAGTTCTGCTCGCTATTCGAAAACTCGGCGAAATACCTCCAGATATAGAGCGCCGATTTGCGAAGCAGCCATGAGTCTCGGCCATTGACTTCAGGCGCCGGTTGCAGTGGGCTGGCGTTGAGCCAAAGGGCGAGTGGCTTGCTGCACGCCCATAGAGACACGATTGGCAGAGCCGGCCAGAAGGCGTGATGACGAGTCAGCCAGAGCAACGCTCCCAGGGCGACGGCCAAGACGGGCATCCAATCGATGTAGCGGTCGATTGGGGTACGATTCTTCCCGATTTCCGCTTCCGCCGCGGTTTCCCATTCGAGAAGGCGCTCTCTCGTGACCAGACGGCGGACCAACGCCCGCGCCACGGCATCCAGCGACAACAGAGTCTGATGGGCGAGAAGCGTGAGCGTCAACAGGGTCGTGAAATTCGCTGCAAAGAGATTGCTGACCGCATCACGAGCGATTCCCACCTCCCGTGCGACGATGGCTCGAGCAAATCCGAAGCACAGCTCAACCCACGCCGGAACAAACAGGATGAAAATCGCAGCGATCGTCCATATCACCGGATGGTCTGTCACAAACCAGGCATAAAGAAAGAGCGCCAAGGTCGCGGGTTCCACCAGGCTCCGGCGGAGATTGTCGAAGATCTTCCAGCGCGAGACCAGCGAAATCGGGTTCTTCACCTTTGCTCCTGATTCATCCGGAACCGTATCGGTGAGCCACTCCACAATCTGCCAGTCGCCGCGCAGCCACCGGTGCTTCCTGCGGCTGTAAGCGCTGTAGTGCGTGGGATAGTCTTCGATCACAGAAATGTCGGTCGTCAGCCCAACCCGCGCATAGGCGCCCTCGATCAGGTCGTGGCTCAACAGAGAGTTGCGCGGGAACCGTCCGTATAGCACGCGGAACATGGTGTCGACTTCATAGATTCCCTTTCCCGTGAACGAACCCTCGCCGTACAAATCCTGGTAGACGTCAGAAATCGCGCGGGTATAGGGATCGAGCCCGGTCTCTCCGGCAAAAATGGCTGCCAGGCGCGAGCGCGTCGTGCATTGCACGCTGATATCGACTCGCGGCTGCAGGATGCCATATCCCGCGACAACGATGTTTTTCTCAGGATCGATGATCGCCTGGTTTAACGGGTGCGCCAGCGCGCCAATCATGCGGTGTGCCGAACCGCGCGGAAGTTCCGTGTCAGAATCAAGCGTAATCACGAACCGCACTTTGCGCAGGACCGACAGATTTCCAATCTTTACCGGAAAACTGTCGAAGTAACCGCGGAGCAACTGATTAAGGTCGAGCAGTTTGCCGCGTTTACGCTCCCATCCCATCCATCCCTTTTCGCGAGGGTTGTACACACGATGCCGGTGAAGATGGAGAAACGTGCCTGCGCGCTTTGTCGAATACGTTTCATTCAGGTCGGTAATCAGCTTGGAGCACAGATCCACCAGTTCATTTTCTTCCGGCGCCGGATGAGGCGAGTCCGCCATGTCGGAGACGATCGCAAAATAGATATTCGGATCGTGGTTTCCCAGGTAGCGGACTTCCAGTTCATCGACCAGATGCTGCACCTGCTCTTTATTGAGCAGCAGTGTCGGTATTGCTACCAGCGTGATGCAGTCGGAAGGAACGCCTTCCGAGAAGTCGAGCTTAGGCAGAGACGTCGGGCGCAGAAGGTTCGTCGACAGATAATTCATCAGTTGGACGGCGGCCTGTGAACTGGGCAGCAGCACGATCAACATCGAAAGCAGCACAATTTGCAGCGGGGTATATGGAGGCATGAGCATCCAGAGGACCCCGGTCACAACCACGAATGTCAGCAGCGCAACCCCAACCAGGAGAAACTCATCCGGATGCCTCTTTAAGTAGGTCCGAAACCGTTCTTTAAACCCGGGATGAAATCCGACTTTCTGACAAAGCGTTGTTGCCCCTTCACCCACCAGGTAATAACCAATGTGCGATTCCCGCAACGCAATTCGCGGATCGTCAGCCCCTCTCGTCGCGGCGCTACGCGCAAGCTTTAGCGCCGCCTTTGCAACTTCCATCTCCGTGAGATCGGAGCGCCGGGCGATGTGCGACACCTTCTCCCGGTAAGAGTTTCGGCTGTCGAAATCCATCAATTCGTACGCGCCCGCCGGATCTTGCAGCAGAATGGTGTCGAACGGGATCAAGGACTCCAGATCGTCTTTCCACGAAGCCTGCGCTACATGCTGGAAGTTCCGGATCAGGGGAACAACGCTCTGCTCGGGTGGATGGGTGACGTTCTTAAGGTGAGCGATCCCAAGCCACACAATGCGCTCCGTCAGGATGAACTTCAAAGCAGGCACAAGAGACCCGATCTCATGGAACTCGAGCGGCGTGGTCTCCTCAAAAGCCATGCAGAATGCAGTGAACTGACTCTTCAGGAAAGTCGTGCCCACTTGATCGAGAAACCCCTGGGCGATTGCCAGCACTCTGGGAACGATCTCGACTTTGTTGGCGACAACAGGCAGCGCCTGCGACTCGAATTCATTAACGAGTCCCCGCCCCGATGATGCGAGCTGTTGCGCATTGGTTCGCAGCCACAGCAGGTCCTCGGAATGCGGCGCTTTGGCAAACGCAGCCTCAATGTCGTTCACCAATACTTTTAATTTCGCAAGTAGCTTCTCCCCTCGCGGACGGAAGGCTTCTGCAGACGATCTCTCCGGGAGCCAGTTCAGACTGGCTGCAAATTCTGCGCCCGCATTGCGAGCGGGCACAACTTCTTCAATGCTGCCTATGCTCGAGAACTTGCGCTCTTCTTCCCCAACAATGCCTTCAGTTTGCGTATGAGGCCCCATTTCGTTAGCCACCATCCTTGGCGAATCAATCTCTGATGCCATGCCGCGCCTTAGCGATAGCTTGCGGCTTGCAGTTCAAACATCTCAGCGTAACGACCACCGAGCTGCGTTAATGCGTCGTGGTCTCCCTCTTCGGCAATGCGCCCGTTCTCCAGCACAACAATCCGATCGGCCATGCGCACAGTGGAGAAGCGGTGGGAGATAAAAATGGCCATCTTTCCGGTCGTCAACTCAGCGAACCGCTGGAACACTTCATATTCGCTGCGCGCGTCCAAAGCCGAGGTCGGCTCATCAAGAATCAGCAATTGCGCGTCCCGCAGATACGCGCGAGCCAAGGCCACTTTTTGCCATTCGCCGCCCGAGAGATCGACTCCTCCGTCGAAGCGCCGGCCAAGCATTTGCTCGTAGCCCGACCCCAGCTTGGCGACCACACCGTCAGCCATACTTTTCTGCGCAGATTGCTTAAGCAGATCAAGCTCGTTGATAAGCTCAATGCGTCCCACAGCGATGTTTTCGCGGGCCGTCATCTCATAACGCATGAAATCCTGGAAGATGACGCCGATCTCGCTATAGAGGTCTTCAAGGTCGTATTCGCGAAGATCAATTCCGTCGAGCAGTACCTGCCCTTCGAGTGGGTCGTAAAGGCGGGTCAACAGTTTGACGATGGTCGTCTTGCCCTCGCCGTTTTCGCCGATCAGAGCTACTCGCTCTCCGGGCCGCAAGGTGAAATTGAGCTTGTTCAGGACGAGGCGCGACGCTCCCGGATATCGGAACGAAACATTGCGAAATTCGAAGCCCCGCTCGATCGGCCGCGGCGCGGGCAAGGCATGGGGCTTCGACCGGATCATCGGCTTCATCTCGAAAAACGCAATGAGATCCGTCAGGAACAAGGCCTGATCGGCAATGGTCGACAGCGTCGAGAACATTTGTTGCAAATTCGAACTGGCGTCGCGTATAGCATTAGCCAAGAAGGTCAGAGTTCCGAAACTGAAGACACCGGTAACGGTTCGCCACACCGCGTAGATATATGCCGTGTAGTAGCCAGCCGTGCCGATCGCCGAGAGCATCGATCCGGCAATAACCTTCCGGCGAGCGAGATCGATGTCTTCGTCGTATACGTGATCTGAGAGCTTCTTGAACCTGCCGGTAAGAAATCTTTGCAGCCCAAACAGTTTGAGTTCCTTGGCTGCCTCTTTGCTCCCACCGAGAATGCGGAGGTAATCGAGTTGGCGCCGGATGGGAGTCTGCCGAAAGTTCTTGGCATACCCCAGAAAAGCAAAGTGCGTCTCGCCAATGAATGCAGGAATGACGCCTATGATCAGCAACAGCAGGAGCCACGGTGAGAACACCATGATCGAAATCGACAGCGTGATGGTGGTGATCGCCTGCTGGATCAACCGCCCAATCGCCTGAATCATGTAAAGGCGATCGGTTGCTTGTACCCGGGCCCGTTCCAGCCTGTCATAGAAGACCGGGTCCTCGTAAGCCATCAAATCCAGGCTCGCCGCATGCTCCATCACGCGAACGCTGATGTGGTTGGTGTACTTGCCTGCGAGAAGTGCGTCGGAGTAGTCAATGAGCCTCGAAATCAGGCCCGCCGCAACGGCCAACGCGAACTCCGCCGCCACCAGCCACCACAGCTTGTGCCCGATCGGCTGATGCGTTGTGATAATCAGGTAGATCGTGTCGATGATCAGCTTTGAAACCCAGAACAAAGCTGGAGGCAGCAACGAGGCGATGACTCTGGAGACTAAGCCGAGAACCACCACCGCCCGTCCCGATTCCCAGACGAAACGGAGAACGGCCGGTACGTTGCGGAGCGCCGCCAGGCGGTCCCGCCATCCATTCCAGAATTCTGGTTTTTCCTTCATGACTGAACCAATACTGGCCATTCGCGATGAAAATGCACGACATCGACGGTCAAAATGGCAACCCGGCGACCAGTCAAAGGCATGAATCCCTTGAAACCGGGCACATCAGTCCAGGGTACGAAGCGATATCCCCAAACGGCACTTTGATGAAAAAAATACCACTATGGTTGGGCGTAGAACAACGCCAAGGGTTTAGGGCTAACGAGAGGCCTGTGGTTCTTCCTTGCGAAACCCCGCGCGCTCCATGCCGCGTTGTGCCTCGGGACTTTTCATAAAGGTCTCCCAGACGTATCCGGTGCGCAGATTCTCCGCCATCACGAGAATGATTCCGGTGTCGATCCCGATCACATCAGTATCGTACCAGTTCTTAAGAGGATTAAACGCGTTCACGAAGCCGTACTTGCTCCACGCCGCGGGATAGCGGGTTCGAATCGCCTTGAGCACTCTCAATGTCTCTGCTGGCAGAAAAGGTAGCGATCCCCCGGCCGCACTGGGAACCACCGTCCCATCAATCGGGCCCGTGGCAGGAGGCCCACCCCACACCACATACCCTTCCTGCTGGGAGTCAGAAGCCGTGATGCCCCAAAGATCCTCACTGTAGTCTGGAAACTGTTTACTGAGTTCCATGCAAAAGCGGCGGTGGACTTCTGTCGCGGTCACCGAGTTCTCGAAGTAATTGGTAAATTTGTCCCGCTTCCCCCGAAAGTCGAACCAGGCCTGCGAAAACTGGTGTACGAATAGTGGAGCGAACGACCCGATATACCGCATGCCGTCGTATTCAAACGTCAAGCGCTTCCACGCGTTCCAGGTTTCCTCTCTCAGCGGATGAGCCGACGATCCCATACCTAGCAGATACATCATCATCAGTTCGCTGTAATAGTCCCAGCGGGAAGGGAGAAATCCGATCTCGGGTGTCCAGCCGTGCGTCAGCAACGATGTGTCTTCCGAGAGCCAGGTCCAGTCCACCCGGCTGAAGATGAGATTCACCAGTTCTGCGACCGCCGGATGGCGGAAGTGTTCGCGGCACATCAGAACACCGCAGAGCAGGATCGCCGTATCGACCGACGACACCTCGGAGTCAAACATGCGCTCGCCCGTCTCCGGATTGGCGAAGTGGTAGAAGAAGCCACGGTGATTTGGAAGTTTCCGCCACAAAAACCGCAAGGTGGCGAAGACTCGCTCGAGCGCTTCGGTCCTGTTGATAAATCCGCGCTGCGCCCCGATGCACAATGCGGTTAGCCCAAATCCGGTCGCTGCGATGCTTGCTGCGTCTCCCAGGCGATTCGCGCGCACGTTGCAGCGATCTTTCACCATGCCGGTCTTGGTGTTTCCCTGCTCCCAAAAGAACAGAAAGCTGGCATTTTCGACTTCGTTCAGAAATTGATCGTCTCCGGGGGAAAGATTTGAAGCCGGAGAGGGTCCCGCCGCACCAGCCGGCTTCGATTGGGCGAATACCGACCCTGCCCGAATGCAGGGGAGCACACTTACCCCGAGAATCTGCCGCACGATCTCCCGGCGGGAAAGCAGATTGGGTCTATCTTTACTCATCCCTATTATTTAGATCATGTCGATACTGCGGGGTAAACTGACGATTCTACCGTTCAGAATATATGATCTGTCCGTCAGGTGCCCTTTAAGGATGCCCTTGAAGCTCGTACTGTTGCTCCTACAGTGGAAACGTTTCCACTGTCATCGTCATCTCATGCAACACGGTTAATCGTGTCCCTATGACTCGTGCCCATAAGATCGAGGCCTGGCTATCTTTGATCGGAGCTCTGCTGCTCGCTCTCGGTGCTCTGGCCTTGATCCGTTGGCAGAGACAGAAACCGATCGCCCTTCACGGAGCTGTGATCGTGCAGAATCCCGACCCACACAAACAATTGCCGATTGGAGGTGTCGAAATTACCACCGACAACCCTGCCATCTCCGGGTCAAAATCTGACTCCTCAGGGTTTTTCGCGCTGAATCTGCCGAAGCCAATTCTCCGGGGTTATCCAATCACATTACATTTCCGGCATCCGCAGTTCCAGCCGCTGGATCTGCATGAATACGTTGGTAACCAGTTGTATATTGCTCACTTGGTGCCGTTGGAAAGCAGTCATCCGCCGAAGGACCAGCCGGCCGTGAAAGTCGCCAACGTACGCGTGCGCTACACCGTGAAGGCCATGACCGAACTCAACGTGGGAAGCGCGGTCAAGACCTTCGAAGTACAGAACAAGGGCAACATTCCCTGCAAGAATCAACGTCCTTGCTCGCCCGATGGGCGCTGGAAGGCTACACTAGCTTCGGCAAATCTTGATGCCGGAGTGGGCAATGAGTTCCGCAACGCCCGTGCTTCGTGCATCGCCGGACCTTGTCCATTCACTCGAATCGAATCTGATCATGCATCGCAAAATGGTCAGGTGTTCACGCTATCGGTTCGTGATTGGTCCGACACCGCAACGTTCCTGATGGAAGCCGAAGTTTTCCGCCCGATGGTCTCGCAGATGGAGCACTGGACGTACCCGGCAATCTTCGGCGACGGGCTCTCCTTTACTCTGCCTCTGTCGGCTGAGAGCGTGAGCGTAGAAGCCGACATCGACGGCCAGACCATCATCTTTCCTCTAGGGCCGGCGCTCCTGTTAAGTTGGGCGAGTTGCGAAGACGGGATGAACTCCGACCGCGGCCGCGTCTTCCGCTGCACATTGCGCCCTGGATATCGCTTCCAATAGAGACCCACACGCATGCGTGTGAGCGATAGCATATGGAAGGAACCATCTCGCCCATGACAGAAACGACGCCCGTGATCATCGTGGGAGCTGGAGTTGCCGGGCTATCCGCCGCAATCACGTTAGCCGAAGCGGGACTCGCGGTTGTTATTCTCGAGGCGCGAGACCGCATCGGCGGTCGCGTTTATACGCAACACGTTCCGGGCTGTGCAGCGCCGATCGAACTGGGCGCGGAGTTCATCCACGGCAAAGCCCCCGAAATTCTGGAACCTCTGCAGAAGGCCGGAAAACAGATTGTTGAAGTTGAGGGCACCAATTGGTGCGTGACGCCACAGGGTTTGACCTCTTGCGACTTCTTCTCTGACATCGACGAGATTCTCGACAAGATGGACGACTCTTCTCCCGACGAGTCCTTTCTGGACTTCCTGGAACGCTGCTTTCCCAATCGCGAAAATGATCCTCGAATAGAGAAGAGCAAACAGGGCGCCATCTCTTATGTCAGCGGTTTCAATGCGGCTGACCCGGCGTTGGTGGGAGTGCACTGGCTCGTCCAGGAAATGCGCGCCGAAGAAAAGATGGAAGGCACCCGCGCCTTCCGCCCCAAGCATGGATACGACGATCTGCTCGAACTTTTGCGCCAGAGAACTCGAGACCTGGGCATCAAGATCCAAACAAACACGGTGGTCGAGAGCATCACCTGGAAGAAATCTTCCGCTCAGCTTCACGCACGAAACACTGACGGCACAGTGACCTTGTCGACTTCCGCGGTTCTGATTACGGTTCCGCTTGGAGTTCTAAAGGCACGCCCCGGAGAGCTCGGAGCCATTCAAATCACTCCCGCATTGCCCGCAGAAAAGGCCGGCGCTTTCGATTCCGCGGAGATGGGCGAGGTGATTCGAGTGGTCCTCCGCTTTCGTGAGCGTTTCTGGGATTCGCTTCGTCCATCGGGCGACAAGACGCTGTCCGACATGAGCTTCCTGCTCTCCGACGATCAGTGGTTCCCCACATGGTGGACGACAATGCCTGAGAAGCATCCGGTCATCACCGGCTGGGCACCTTTCCTTGCGGGGCGTCGCCTGTCAGGCAAGGACCAGTCGTTCGTAACGCAGCGCGCGGTCGAGACTCTTTCACGGTTGATGGGTGTCGATGCCGATACTGTGGAGAAAATGCTTCAGGGATCGTACTTCCACGACTGGCAATCCGATCCGTTTTCGCGAGGAGCCTATAGCTACGGCAAGGTCGGTGCCGTTGACGCTCAGCGCGCTCTGGCCGCGCCAATCGAGAACACATTGTTTTTCGCCGGGGAGGCGACCGACTCCACGGGTAACAACGGCACCGTCCACGGTGCGATCGCAAGCGGGCATCGCGCCGCCCACGAGATCTTGCAAGTCCTGCGCTGAATCTTTTGAGTTTGCCAATCGCCGGCGTTCGCGAATTCTGGCCCTGCGAACTTCCTCGGCTTCACATCCACCCCCGTTGTGTCCGTGTTATTCTTCGCGGTTGTTAAATTTCCGTAAACGTTTACGCCGATCGAATCTCATTAAGCGCGGGAGGCTTTTTCATGCGCCGTTGCCACTTCTTGAGCGTCTCATTCGCTACAACTCCTCTGCGACTTGCATACCGACTCCTCTATTCTCTTACCGCAGTTTGCCTCCTCTTCGGTTCCCTGGCACAGGCTCAATGGACCCCCATGAATCCTGTGAAGAAGGTACAGCAGGAAGCCGATGGCGTTGTTTTTTCCATGGGCACTGGCACGCTGAAGATTCAGGTCTGCTCGGATTCCGTCGTCCGCGTGCTCTACTCTCCCACCAATTCATTTCCCAAAAAGACCGACCTTGTCGTTATCAAGGAGAGCTGGCCGGCAACGAAGTGGATCACGCAATCAACCGACGACACGATTGTCCTCAGCACTTCCCTGCTGAAGATTACGGTTACTCGCAAAGATGGAGCGATCAGCTACGCCGACACGAACGGAAACGCACTCGTGCAGGAAGCCTCACGCAGCATGACTCCGGAAAAAGTAAACGGCGAAGATAC
>Ga0207008_10214_pt1 | contig 16265 bp, 12 predicted proteins | sample Alteio_BWMinCont_83_FD_153489 | JGI IMG/M metagenome (GOLD analysis project Ga0207008, IMG submission 153489) | Enriched cells from forest soil in Barre Woods Harvard Forest LTER site, Petersham, Massachusetts, United States -... | ecosystem: Environmental > Terrestrial > Soil > Temperate forest >... | reverse complement strand
CCTGCGCCAGTAGCGCGGACGTAGGAATAATAAGCTGCTCCCACGGCTACCGCGAGATCCAGGTCGCGATTGTCGAAAATCACCGGCCGGCGCCCGAACCAGTGCTCCATCACATCGGCTACGCGCTCGCGCAAAACCTCGGGAATGAAAAACCCGCCATTGAACAGAATCGCGTCCGGCCTGGCGTCTCCCGCGCCGCGAAGAAAGGCCGCCAAGTGGCGCGTCACCGCCGGATCCGAGACGTACGGCAGGCCCACTTCCCGGAACGGGCTTCGCTCTTCCTCCTTCGGATCCTCGCTCAACTCGCATTGCGGCAGGAAGCCTTCGAGAGCCAGCTCCAGCACTTCCTCGCGCAGGATCTCCGCCTTGAGTGTTCCTCCCACCAAGGAGGAACCGCCGCCGAGTACGGTGATTTCCACACTCTTCAAGTCCGGCTCAGAGAGCAGGCGTTCCTTCGCCGCCGCGCATTGCCGCCGCAGCCCGCTGCGCTGCCGCACGGAAAGCGTCTTGCCGAGCTTCTCCTCCACCAGCCAGGACAGCGTGAGATCCAGGTTGTCGCCGCCGAGCAGCAGATGCTTTCCGACAGCAGTGCGTGTGAAATCCACGCGATCTCCCTCGCGCGTCACGCGAATCAGCGTGAAGTCGCTGGTGCCGCCGCCCACGTCGCACACCAACACCGTTTGCCCGTCGAAGAGGCTCTTCTGCGAGCGCGCCAGATCGTTCGCGATCCAGGAATAAAACGCCGCTGCCGGCTCCTCCAGCAGCGTCAGTTTCTCGATACCCGCCTCGCGCGCCGCGGCGACGGTCAGCTCGCGAGCCTCCTCGTCGAAACTCGCCGGTACCGTCAGCACCACGTTGTGCTCCGCGATCGCAGAGACCTGTTCCTTGCTCCACGCATCCACCAGATACTTTACGATGCGCGTCGAAACTTCCACCGGCGAGATCACGCGTCCAGCTTCCTGCGCATCCCACGGCAGGATCTTAGCAGTGCGGTCGACGCCGGAATTCGAGAGCCAGCTCTTGGCCGAGTGCACGCACTTGGTCGGAACCAGCGCACCCTGCTCTCGTGCAAAGACGCCGAGGTATTCTTGATCGCCGAAGTACAGAAAGGACGGCAACGTGCGCCGCGCTTCGATGCGCCCCTGCGCTACGTACTGCGGCGCTTCCAGAACGTGAATCGCCGGCGACTCGGCCTCTACAGCCTGCGCGGGATCAATCCAGGCGAGCGCGGAGTTAGTGGTTCCCAGATCGATGCCGATATTCATCGGGACTATTCGATCTCGAGCTCGGCGGGCGCCAGAACCTGTCCTGGCGCGATCTGCGGGAGCTCCACCTTAGCCGCCTTCCATCCCTTGTGGCGCAGCGTTCCGCCGGGCGCCTTGCCGTCCGCGGGCACCTTGCCGACCAGCTTCAATTGCGACGCATCGAGCCCCTGCGTCTTGGTGAACGTGCCTTCCACCCCATCAATCACGGGCTCCAGCCGCAGATACCGCCCCAGCGATTCCCGCGCCTGCGTCTGCACATCGCGCACGGCCGCGCCCACCTGGTCATCTGGAAAACCGCTAATGTCTTCCATTAAAAAATCCACCAGCCGCGCGTCGCGCTGGAGAATCGCCAGGATCTGCACGGCGCCGTCCGTCGGACCGGCAATCGCCTTGGGCGCGGCCGTCGAAGCAGGTTTCACGGGCATGGCTTTCGAGTAGCCGAAGGCTTGCGCGACATCGGGCGGCAGCGAGCCTCCGAACAGGATGGCGAAGAAACTACGAAATGCGAGAGAGATTCTGTTCAAAACTTTTCCTCGATTGAAAGTGGAGGGTACCGGAGCTTACACCTCCATTCTATGATCTGCGCGAGCCGGGCAGCACAGTCGCTTGCCGGAGCTTCGTCAGTTCACGGCGTGCGATGTTCGCCCAGTGGCTCGCCGGATCCAGCTTCAGGTAGGCGGTCCAGTGATGCACCGCCTTCATCGGTTGGTTTGAGCCTTGGTAGAGCAGCGCCAGATTGTAGTGTGCGTCGGCGTAGTGCGGCGCGATCCGCAGCGCGTTCTGGTAATGGTCCAGCGCCTTGCCGCGCTCGCCGCGCTCGTCATACAGGTTCGCCAGATCGAAATGCGCCAAAGCATACTCGGGATCGGCAATTAACGCGTCCCGATAATAGCGCTCGGCTTGCTGCCAGTTGCGCGCGTTGAAGTAAATCGTTCCCAGGTTGACCAGCGCTCCCGCGGACAGCGGATCGAGCTTGAGCGTTTTCTCGTACGCCTCGATCACCTGGTCTATTGGCGCACCGGTCTGCTCCAGATCCAGGCCCTGTTGGAACCATCGCTCGGCTTCCATTCTGCGGTCGCGTTCGGCGTTGGGGTTTTCCCTGGCGCGGAATTCCAGCAGCCGATTGAGCTCGACCTGGTCGAAATTCAGCAGCAGCTGGCCGGATTCAGCCTCCATGGAGCTGCCATCCACTTCCACACGGATCTTCTTCCCGTCCACGTAGAGCCGCAATTGGGCAAGAGGATCCTCGATGTGGCGCAGTTTTTCAGTCAGCGCCGCCAGCGCTCGGCGGATCTGTGCGGGCTTAACGCGGGCGCGCCGCAGCCGCTCAAGCGTGCGCAGCGCCACCATCTCGCGAAAGCCGTAGCTCTCCGCGTGGGACACTAGCCTCTGTTGCTCCCACGCCTTGAGCTGACGCTCGGAAAGATTCAAGAGGCGGAGCGCCTCTTCCCTTGAATATGCCTGCTGTGGAGCGGTTCCAGCCACCGTTGAGATTCTAACAACTCTGATAGAGCGAGATCCCGGCCACGCCCGCCGCGCCTGCCGCGATGCACGTTTCCAGGTTGCGCCGCGTGACCCCGCCGAGGGCGAGCACTGGAATCCGAACCGCACCGGCCGCGCGCCCCAGTTCTTCCAAACCGCGGGCCGGAAACTCCGCCGGTTTCGAGATCGGATTAAACACAGGACCAAACACAACGTAGTCCGCACCCTCCCCGGCTGCGGCACAAACCTCCTCGACGGAGTGGCAGGACACGCCCAGCAGAAACCCCGATGGCACAATTGTCCGCCACCTTACGGACGCCGGCGACCCCGCAGGAAGATGCACGCCGGCAATCCCCGAGGCGAGGGCCACATCTACCCGAGTGTTCACCAGAATCTTCACACCGCGCGGATTCGGCAAAGCCAGTACGCTTCGAATCAGCCCCATAAGCTCCCGCGACGGCAAATCTTTTTCGCGAATCTGAATCCAATCCACGCGCGCCAGATTGCGAGCGATCGCATCCACAAGAATTTCTCCGTCGGCCAAAGTCCGCCGGTCCGTAATATAACACTGGATCAGGGACTTACCTTGGTAACCCGGCCATCGGTCTCGCCGCGCAGCCATACGAACAGCGGAGCCCTGGGAGTCGGCGACGGCCACGGCATCGCGATACGCAGCGTCTGCCGCGCGCCTTCGCCCGTCACCGGCCGTGGCAGATCCGCCACCGCCAGGCCCGCTGCGTTGGTCCAGCCGGTCTTCTCAATCGTATCGAGATCGAACCCCTTCAGCACACCGTAGAACCCGTCCGGCGATTTCTCATCGGTCATCGCAAAGCTCTCGATCCGCGGCAGCCGCACCACCTTGCCGAGCGTAAACGGATCGGATTTCCCGAGCTCCTCGATCTCCATCACCGCGGTAAGCGTGCAGCCGGACTGCCCGGCCGCGCCCGGGTCCAGCGAGAGAAACAGAGTATCGCCGCCAGCTCCAACCAATTGCGCGTTGGTTTGTTTTTCGCCCACCCGCAGCTTCAAAGGCTGCACCGTAGCCGCTGGATCCGCGCACTGCACAGTGACCGAAGCGCCTGAGCCGCCCGGGTCTACTCGCAGCGCATAGCTCACCCACGACCCGGCGGGAACTTCGCCATCCCGTGCGCTCACCGGCAGGTCGCCCGCCACGGAAGCCTTCGCTTCACGGATGCGCGGACGCGCCGCCGCCACTTGCAAAACGCCGGGAAAACGCACTGCCGCGGCCATCCCCTCCACCTTCGCGAGCACCGCCAGCCGATCTCCGGGTTTGGCGTCGGTGTGCAGACGAACTGTGGCGTCGCGCCGCGAGCCATCCTCGCCCGCCGGCTGAAGCGTGATGTCCGCGCGATCGCTGTCCAGTTTCTCCCATCGATCCAATCCCGAACCGGTGAAAGTCACACGCTGCCCGGCTTGCCCCACGTTCACGCGCGGACCAGTGCCATCCACGCGAGGAACCGCGGGCAGGACCCGCAAGGGCATGTCCGTAGTCGCGCCGTCAATCCGCGAAAGCGCCAGCAAGTACGGCCCGGCGCGTAATCCGTCCGTGTCCACTTCCACGCGCAGTTGAGCGGAAGCCCCGCTTCGCTCCGCGGGAAGATCCGCCGGAAGCTGCCGCGCATTATTCGGCCGATGCAGCCAGGCGTGGTCGACAAACAGAAAATCCGCGCCGGTCAAATCCACTTGCACGGGACCCGTGCCCGCGATGAGCCTGTCCTGTGACTCCGGTGTCAGCCGCGCCGTCTTCAAATCATCCATCTGATGCAGCCGTACCGTTCCCGCAACTTTAACGGTGTCCCAATCCCACTTTCCTTGGATTCGATAAGCGCCCGGAGCACCACTGAACTTGCGCAGATCCAACCGCAGCGCGCGCTCCTCGGGAACCGGGACTACACTCACGCGAACGGCCTGTGCCGAACCGCTCTCCGGAACCAGCGACCAATCGAAAATCCGCGATACCGGCCGCCACGCCGATGGATCATCCAGCTTCACCGGTACCCCCGTGCGCATCCCCAGGGGAAGATCGGCGTCCTTAACCTCTGCCAGAGCAGGAGGTTTTCCGTCCACCAGCCGGTACGCCCACAAATACGCCAGCTTGTTGCGCGATCGCGCCTGCACCTTCGCGCACAGCGTCATCGAATCCGGGTCCGGCTGAATAGGAAGTAGCCAGGTCTTCACCATGGGCAGAACTCCGCCGCCGGGCACCAGCCCGCCCGCGTTTTCGAAAAACGCCGCCGCGCCCTGGCCCATCAGCGTTGCGGGACCGGTGCGTCGTCCCACACCCAGAGGATCGTAACTCGACACCGCGGGATTTAACGCCCGCACCAGCGCGAACAGCGCCTGCTCGGCGGGAGTGTTGGCCCGTACCGTAGTTATGTCGTCATCGGCTTGCGACAAATCATTCGCGACTTCCAGCCCGGCTTCAAGATCGGCCGTCTCGTCGGCGTAATCCGCTAGCGACGCGACCAGCGCATCGTCTTTGGTGACCAGATTCGTCAATCGTTTCTCATCCAGCCCCTGCGGCGCGAACACCAGCACCGCGATGCGCGTGGCAAATGGAATCTGCCAATCCGCCGGAGCTGCCGCCAGCTTTGGTTCCAGCACGGTCACTTGGCCGTCCGCCGCCTTGGGCACCAGCACCAGGGTCAGCTTGGCGTCTTTCCTCATATCCGCCGGCAGATCCACGGGCCGGTAACTGATCCGGGTTCCCGCCGCGAGATTGTTGACGTGGCGAATGGGCAAAGCCGTGTTGGCCGCCGCTCCCGCCGGCTGCACCGACATGCGGAAGCTAGTCACCGCGACGCTTCCGTCGCAGCCTCGCGAGGCTCCAGCGGCTCCGCAGGCCAGAACCAGCCACGCACAGATGAGCGAAACAACAATAGGGCTCCGCATCATAGTAATAGTGTACGCGAGGTTTCGTGCGCGTGCTCCATCGGCGCTATGATAAGAAGGCCCGCATGGAAGAAAAACAGTTTTACCGCGAATCCGAAACCACCAAGCCCGCGACTTTGAACTGTCCCTACTGCCGTAGTGCGGATACTTACGAGCTGCGTTGGCTGGTGCGCAAGAAGCTCGACCAGGTGCCCCGGGGCGCCGATGAGCGCGACCGCGCCCGCTTCGCGAAGTGGGCCAGTTACATGGTCCTGCTGGACGACAAGACCATGTGCAAGAACATCCGCTGCCGCAAGCGGTTTGACATCTCCGGGATCAAGACCACCGCCTTCATTTAGCGGGCGCAGGCAGCTCGATCCATCCCTCGGCCGGAACCCTCGCCGGCGCCAGTCCGTCCCTCGCCACTGTCACGCGGAAGCGCGGACCGGAGCGGGGCGTCTCCATTTCCACGATGCGCCCTCTGGCGATTTTTACTTTCGCCGCGCCGGTCTCGAACTCGATGCCCAACTCCGCCGAGCCCGCGTCATCCACCCGTACAAACAAGCTGCTTTCATTGCAGCCGTAAAAGATTTCGCGCAGCAGGGGCGCGGCCGCGTGCATTGCGCCGGAGCGCGTGTCCATCCGGTATCGCCCGGCGCCCATCCACTCGAACGCCGACGTCACCTCCCCGTCGAGCGTCACATGCAGCGGATTCGTCGGCGCTTCGTGCGCCGGGATGGTTTGCCCTTTGAGGATCGGCTGCGTCAGATTGGCGGGCGGTTCTTCTCCCAACGCGCGATACACATTCGAAAGATGATCGCGATAGAGCTGATCGAATTCCGGACGGTTATCGGAGCCGTGTTCGGGACCGTACCACCAGTTCCAATCGCTGCCCTCCGCCACCAGCAGCTCTTCGAAAGCCAGTTTCCTCGCGGCTTCGGGAACCGAGTCGCGTTTAAGGTCGTAAAACTGTCGTGCTTCGAGCAGCCGTTCCCACGACTGGTTGTCCTCTTCCGCTCCAATCCAGATATCGAAATTCGCGTTGATCCAGGAGCCCGGGAAGATGTGATCCAACGGCTTCGCTTCGAAGCGCGAGAACGCTTCGGCAACGGTCACGGCTTCCAGTTGCGGGTCTTCGGAAATGCGGCGATACAGCTCCCGCAAAAAGGGACGGCCATTGCCTTCGAACCACTCCCAGGCGTTTTCGCCATCGAGAATGATCGGTACCAGCGCGTCGCGCCCTCCGGCGTTCTCTCCAATGCGCCACAAGAAATGTCCGGCCGCGTCCGCCGCGCTCATGCGCGAATACTCGAATCCGATCAGATCGCTCAGGTAGTGGTCGCGAAACAGCATCCGCATCTCGCGCCCGTTCTGCCGCCAGACGTAAGCCCGCCAAGTCTCACTTACGCCGGCCTCGCGCTGCAAAGTGCGCGCCAAAACGCCGTTGTCAGTGCCGGCCCACCGGAACCCGCAATCCGCTGCCAGCGCCAGCGCATCATCGGAAACCGATCCCTCCGACGGCCACAGCCCCAGCGGCGCCACCCCCAGTTTCTCCTGCATGTAAGTACGGGCGCGCACCAACTGCTCGCGCGCGTCCTCGGGATATTGAAATCGCGTCGGCAGCGTCACGCCCGGGCGCGACTTCTCCGCAATCTCCGTGTCGCAGATCAACGGAAGAATCGGATGGTAGAACGGCGTAGTGGAGATTTCGATCTGCCCCTGCGCGGCAAAATCGCGATATACCGGCAGCACCCGCGCCAGCGCCTCCCGCTGCTTGCGCGCCAGTACGGCTTGGTCCGCCAGCGAATAGTCGTGCCCCTTGCGCGCCAGCTCCTGAATCTCGCCGTCCCGCGCCAGCAGATCTTCATCGAACCACACCAGTTGATTCAAGACCTGCAAATCGCGGAGATCCCGCGCGGCAAACGGCTCGCGGCGCTCGTACAATTCGCGATAGCGCGGATAGCGGTAGATCATGTGCGGCACGTTCGCCTGGAAAAAATACTTCAGGGCGAAGGCGCGCTGCGCCTCGGTCAGGTCTTCTGCGGGCATGACGGCGCAATCGAAAAACGGATCGGAAGCCTTGCCGCTGGCGTACTCGTCGATCTGCATCACCATCGACGGCACCAGGTTAAATGTCTGCCGGATGCGCGGAAATTCGGCCAGAATCTCCACCATGCCGGCGTAATCCTTCAGCGCGTGGAGCCGCGTCCAGGGGAGCTTATACTCGCCGGTCCACAAATCCTTGTAGAACGGCTGGTGCATGTGCCAGAGAAAGCAAAGAGTAGTCACGGGCGCGAGAAGTAGCTCCGCATGGGCGCCGGTGCGGGCGTTCCCTTGATCGCCGCCCATAGAATATCGTTCAATTCGTCATCGTCGATCTGATCGGCTTCGTCGAAATCCAGCCGCCGGGAACGCGCCGCCGTAGCCGAGTTCGCCGGATTCCGGTCGGTCAGGGAAATACGCGGGCTCTCCGCCACGTACGGCCGTGAGTCCGCGGTGTTACTGAAGGCGCCCACCAAGGCATGTGCCGCCGCGTCGAACTGCGTCATCGGGCGCAAACCCAGAATCAGCTCCAGGGTCCGAAGCACGGAGGACTGGTTGTACATCGTGCTGTCCACAACCCCGCGGCGCGTGTACGGCGACGCTACCAGCATCACCGAGCGGTGCGAGTCCACGTGATCCGGCCCGTTCTGCGCGTCGTCTTCCACGGAAAGGATCGCCGTCTTGGCCCAGAAACGGCTCTTCGACACGCCCTCTACGATCATCCCCAGCGCGTAATCGTTATCCGCGAACAGCGAGAGCGGCGACAGCTTGCCCGCCGTGGTCCCGTTGGTGTGATCGTTGCCCAGCCTCACGAAAAGAAAGCGCGGCATGGTCCCGCTGGCTTCGAACTGCTTCAGGTCCTCGAGAAAAACTTTGGCCCGCTCCACGTCCGGATAGTCCAGATCGAATCCCCGGTAGCGCAGGTTGGTGATGCCCTGTAGCGAGGCGTCCCTTACACGGCTGATCTGGATGCCGTCCGCGCCGGGTTGTTTCTTGTTCTCGACGAACTCCCCGTAGTTTCGGACGGAAAGTCCGGCCGCGGCCACGTTGCTCCAGATGTATCCGGCGGGAGGCGTATTCGCGGGCTCGCCGCCTTCAAAACCGTAGTACGGTGAACGTTTCCCGTACTCGCTGGGCCACATCCTCTGCGTATAATCCGGCGCGATCGAGGCAGTCACCCAGTTATGGCCGTCGGCACTCACATCCGAGTTGGTGTAGAAATTGTCGAAGAGCACGAATTCTCGCGCGATCTTGTAATGGTTCGGCGCTGCGGATTCGTCGAACAGCGTCAGCGACGGGTCGCCGTTGCCTTTGCCGATCTTGCCGAATACCTGATCGTAGGTGCGGTTCTCTTTGATGATGTAGATGACATGCTCGATGGGTGACGGCCGGTTCGGACGTGTATAAATGACGCTGTCGCCTTCCAGATTCTGCGCGTCCAGTTGCGTGTCGCGATACGGGCTCAACTCCTGCGCCGCCTTCGAATACGCCGCCAGCGCTTCGTCGGTGAGAGGGTCGATCACGGACATGGTCCCCGTCTGCATATTGGCCACGAACTCGCGCCGCGGGTCGCCCTGATTCGCGTTTGCCGGCGCGCGCGCCGGTCCCGGCAGGTGGCTCGGATAACTCGCCAGCCCGCGCCCGTTCAGAATCAGCACCCGCCCGTCGGCCAGCACTCGCGTAGCGGTCGGATACCAGCCCGCCGGAATAAATCCTTCCACGCGGCTGCGTTCGTCTGAGATGTCCGCCACCGCCACCACGTTCGCATCCGAGCAGGCGACCATCAGCCGCTGCTGATCCGCACTCAGCGCCAGACCGCTGGGAGTCATCCCCGCCGGCTGCCGCGGGGTCATGCCCACATTGATGGTCTCCTCGACCTTCATGGCGTTGTTGTCGTTTACGCTCACCGCGAATACCTGATTGGTGTTAGCCGCCGTGATGAACAAGCGGTACTTCCACTCCGCGCCCTCGTGCTTGTGATCGCTCAGCACCATGTCCGTGGTGTGCGGCCCCAGCCTGATCCGCGAGCTCTCCGATCCCGTGCGCGTCTCGTGCATGTACACGGTCCCATCGGCCCAGCTCGACACGTAAAACAATTTCCCGCCTGGTTCAAACAAGATGCGATATGGCCGCCGTCCCGTCTTGTACCTCCCCGTCACCCGCCCGGTTCGAGAATCGATCGCCACCACGGAATCGTGATAAAGATCCGCCGCCAGGATCTCCGACCCATCCGGAGACATCGCTACGTCGCCGATAAACTCGCTCGCGCCGGGCTTGGTTCCGGGCGCGATCTCAAACTGCCGAGCCGGTGTCAACACGCCGCTTGCGGAAAATGAAAACTCGTACACCGAGTACTTCGATCCGCCCCCCACATAAACGAACTTTCCGTCCGCCGAAAACATCAGCCCCAGCCAGCCATCCGCCACCGGCACCCGAGCCGTCTCCTTCATCCCGTCCACCGTCAAAACGCTGATCGTGGGTGGTTTGTAGCCCCCGTTCAGCACCAGCAGAAATTTGCCGTCGCGCGAGAGCGCCGAGGACATCGGCAGAGTGTCGAGAGGCACCTGTGTCCCCACCGGCTTGATGCGCCATCCGGTAGCCAGCAGGAAACTTCCGTCCGGCAGCAGCCCCACCCGCTCACGCCCGGAAGGCTGCGAGCACAGCGCGGAAACCAAAAGGATGAAGATCGCGATTCGGCTCTTTATCATTCCGAAAACCTCTGTGCAATGGGGAACCGCCGTCCGATGCCGAATGCCTTGCTGGTCACCTTCAGTCCCGGAGCCGCCTGCTGCCGCTTGTACTCGTTGCGATCCACTTTGTTGACGATCTCTTGAATCAGTGCCAGCGGCAGACTCAGGCTCTCCGCGATTTGTTTCGGCGTTCGCATATGTTCCACGTATGCCTCTAGAATACGATCCAGCACCCCATACTCCGGCAGCGAATCGGTATCCTTCTGATCCGGACGCAGTTCCGCCGATGGTGCCTTGGTGAAAACGCCTTCCGGAATGGCGCTCCGCAGCCGCCGGTTGGCGATCCGCGCCAGCGCGTACACCATGGTCTTGGGCACATCGCTGATCACTGCAAGCCCTCCGCACATATCGCCGTACAGCGTGCAGTAACCTACTGCCAGCTCGCTCTTGTTGCCGGTGGTCAGCACCAGAGCGCCGCTGCTGTTCGACAGCGCCATCAGCGTGACTCCTCGCAGCCGCGATTGCAGATTCTCTTGCGTAACGCCGACCCCCGATCCGTTAATTAGCGGGGCCAGTTCCTGCAAAAACCGCTCGTAAGTGCCCTTAATCGAGACCACCTCGAAGCGTATCTCCAGCCGCGCGGCCATTTCGCGTGCATCCGTCAGGCTATGCGCCGACGAATAGGGTCCCGGCATGCCCACACCGGTCACGTTCTCCTTGCCCACTGCCTCCACCGCAACGGCCGCCGTCAGCGCGGAGTCGATCCCTCCGCTCAATCCGATCAACACCCGCGAAAAGCCGCACTTGCGGATATAATCCCGAGTGCCCATCACCAGAGCCTCATACACCGCTTCGCATTCGTCCGCGAGGTTCTCGTTACGATCTCCCGTGCCCTCATCCACATCCGCAACAATCAGGTCCTCGGAGAAGGATTTCGCGGCAGCGATCACTTCGCCCGCTCCGTTCATCGCAAAGCTGGACCCGTCGAACACCAGTTGATCATTGCCGCCCACCTGATTCACGTAAACCACCGGTTTCGCGTACCTTTTGGCCACAGCCCGGTAGATTCCCCTGCGCACCTCGCGCTTGCCCATGTGAAACGGCGACGCATTGATGCAGATCATGATCTCGGCGCCGGCTCCGAACAGCTCCTCCACCGGATCGCGCTGGTACAGGCGCTGCCTCCAGAAGTTGCGATCGTTCCAGGCATCCTCGCAGATCGTCAACGCCACGCGGCGGCCGCGCAGCAGGCAAACTTCCTCCCGCTCGGCCGGCCGGAAGTACCGCGCTTCGTCGAAGACGTCGTAAGTGGGCAGCAGCATCTTGCTTTGCCGGAACACCACCTTGCCGTCTTCGAGCACCGCCGCACTGTTCAGTGCCCGCTTTCCGGTTTCCGAATGCGACCTGGCGACATACCCGCACACCACAGCGATTTTCAGATCCGCTGTCTCGCGAGCCAGCCGTTCTAATTCCTTTTCGCTGCGGTCCAAGAAACTAGGCTGTTCGACCAGATCTCGAGGAGGATACCCGCTGATGGCCAACTCCGGAAAGACGACCACGTCCGCCCCGCGAGCCGCCGCTTCCCGCGCCGCCCGAGCAACGCGGTCCGTGTTGCCGGCAAAATCCCCTATGGTGGGATTGATCTGCGCCAGTGCGATACGCATGGGTTTCTTCATTGTAACTGGAGATACAATTCTTCTATGACGCCAAGACTGCTTAGCTTCCTCCTGTTGCTTGTTCCCTCGGTCCTGGCGCAACCGACGATCTCCGGCGTCGTGAACGCGGGCTCCTACGGAACCAGCGTGGACCCGCGCCTTAGCCCGGGTGTTCTAGCCGGAATCACCGGCACGGGTTTCACGGCAGGCGCGCCGCTTTCTACGGTGTCCGTCCTGGTTTATGGACTCCCCGCTCCGGTCATCGGGAATCCAACCGCGACCTCGATGACCGTGCAGTTCCCCTACAATCTGCCGGTGGGAACGTTCAACCTGGTAGTCACCGTGGGCAATCAACAGTCGCAACCGTTCCAAGTGAACATCGCCTCCTATGCGCCCGCTTACATACAATTCGGCGGAGCTCCGTTCGCCGACGGCAATTCCAATCCCTTCAATCCCTCCCACCCCGCCAACCCCGGCAAGCAGGTGACTGCCTATATGACGGGACTGGGGGACACCCTGCCCAGCGCGACTGCCGGCCAAATCCCGGGCACTCCGCCTCAGACTAAGGCGACGCCGACCATTACGGTCGGGGGAAAGGCCGCCGCGGTCAACTTTTGTGGACTCTCCGGCAACATTGTGGGCACGTATCTAGTTCTCTTTACGGTTCCGCCCGACGTTTCCGCCGGAAATCAGCCAGTCGTTTTTTCGATCGGCGGCGTAGCGGCCCCGGCGACGCCGCTAGCGACCACTCTGGGCGTGCCCGATGTGGGCGCTATTTCGAACGGCGCCACGTTTCAAGCTAAGGACTCCACCCACGGCGCCGCGCCTAACTCTTTCATTAGCGTGTTCGCCTCCAACATGCCCGCGAGCGACACCGCGAATAATCTGTTTCCCGCCACCACTTATCAGAACGTCTCCGTGCTGTTCAACAACAAGGCCGCTCCTCTGTACTTCGTTCTAGGATCGACGAATCAAATCAACCTGGTGCTTCCCTCGGAGCTTCCCGAAACCGGCAGCGTCAACGTCAACGTGCAGAACGCCACCGGCCCCAGCGCGATATTCACCCTGACCATGGCGCCCACCGACGTGGGGATTTTCCCGCTAACCGATCCCAGCAACGCGAGCCGCCGCAACGGAGCGGTGCTCACCGCCAACACCGCCTGGCGAGTGATGCCCGTTTCCATGGCCAAGGCGCTCGGCTTGCCAGCCTGCACTGGACTCCCGGCATCGGCTCTCTGCGGCCAGCCCGCCTCTGTGGGCGACGCCATTCAGATCTACTTCACCGGAGGCGGCAAAGCCACCCCCAATGGCGACCCTACCAAATCACCGTTGGCGAGCGGCTCGATCGCGCCCGCCGACGGCAGCGTAATCTATAAGACCGTGCAAACGCCGACGTTAACCATCGGCGGCATCCCGGCGCAGGTCCTTTTCAGCGGCATCGCCCCCGGCAACGCGGGCCTGTACCAGGTGAACGCCGTGATCCCCGCAGGCGTGGCTTCAGGAGACGATGTACCCATCGTTCTCACCTTCGGCGCGACTTCGGATACCGCCACCATCGCCGTCAAGTAGGCGAAATCACGCTGCGCGATATCACGCTTGGCGATCTCCGTCCCTCATTCTAAACGCATTACTTTTGGAAGCCGCCGTGCTCATTCTACCGATAGGAGCGCGTTATGCTGGCCATTAAACACATCCTGTTTCCCATCGATTTTTCGGAGCGCTGCTGTGGCGCCGCCCCCTTCGTCGAAGCCATGGCAAGCCGTTTCGGCGCCAGGATCACGCTGATGGGCGTCCTCCAGCCCTTCTGGTACGGCGCGGCCGATCCCAGCGCGATGGTGGCCATCGATATTGACGAGTTGCAGAGCCAGCTCCAGGCCCGTCTCGATGCGTCTCTGGTGCGCGAGTTCGCCCATCTTCCCACTGAGAGAATCACGGAAGTGGGAGACCCCGCCGAAGTCATCACGGGCTATGCCCACCGGGAGGGCGTGGATCTGATCATGATGCCGACCCACGGCTACGGGCCGTTTCGCAACTTGCTCCTGGGCTCGGTAACCGCCAAGGTACTCCACGACGCGCAATGTCCGGTCTGGACCGGGGCGCATATGGAGGAGCCTCCGGCGCGGGAACACTTGGCTTGCCGCAATCTTCTGTGCGCGGTCGACGGCACGCCCAAGGCGGCGCCGCTGATGGAATGGTCGGCTCAATTTGCGCGCGACACCGGTGCAGCGTTGCGCCTGGTGCACGTTACCGGTGGCCGGACGGAAGCCTGGCCGGAGCGGCAGATCAACGGCGAATTTGACGAAATGGTTCGCAAAGAGGCGCGCGAGACGGTGGAGCGCGTCGAACGCACGGTGGCCGTAGAAGCCCCTCTGTGCATCGCCTCCGGCGATGTGGCCGGCGGCATTCGGGAGGAGGCGCGCCGTCACGCCGCCGACCTCATCGTGATCGGACGCGGCCTGCTGCATGAAACCCTGGGCCGCCTGCGCACCCACGCCTACGGCATCATCCGCCAGGCCCCCTGCCCGGTGATCTCGATTTAACCAACGTCGTAAGTACTTGCGGGTCCCTGCCAAGTCTTAAGGTTTTGGTTTACGCCGGTTTCTAGGCCGAGCTTTGCTTTTCTTTGCGGCCGCCACCCGTACGGATGGCTGCGCGGAGGTCTTCTTCGCTGCTGTGGCCATTTTTAGCTTCTTGTCAAACCTCAGCTTTCCGGGTTTCTGCGCCGCCCCGCCCGCTAGCCTCGTGTTGATCTTCTCCGCGCCCATCTGTGCAACGCGGTCCGCGTTCCATTCAGCGACCTGAAGCACTGATTGCTGCTTAAGATCTTCTTGGGTAACCGGTTTCGCCCACCTGGCTGCGGCGGCCGTCTTGGCGACTGCCACGCGTTGCTCTGGCGTGAGCTTCTCCATACGGGCCTTGCCGCTGGCTTTCCCACCCTTGCGGCCGATCCCCGCCAAGTATTTCGATACCGTCGTCTTGCGAGCCACTGGTATTAATGCTACCTGTTTCAACCGCCGATTGACATTGCTGAAGCGGAGTCAGCATAATTGTCTGTGTGAATGCTGAAGCGGCATCAGGATACCAAAAGGACCGGATCGTCCAGCAAACCGAGAAGGGCCTTCTAGTCTTTTCGAGTTCAGTCCGCTCGATGTCTGCCTGTGATTGGACCCATGAAATAATTGCTGTCTGCGTCGATCCTGCCTTAGCTGCGAGGCCGCTCACTTCGCGCCCGCCAGACCGGGTGGCCCTGTTCGAAGTCGGGGAACGGGGTTTAGAAAGGGCGGCGGGAGCAGCGGTAGGGTTTTGTTAGATGCTGTGTGCAGTGCGCGACTCGTTGCGGCACCAGCATCAGGCCGCCCTTCAGAACCTCCGTGCCCCCATCCGCGACTTAGTCATCCTTGTCGCCAATTCAGTCTCAGACTCAGACTTCAGTCTGGCTCATCGGCGAATAGCTGTTGCTCGCCGTGCTTACGAAGTGGCACGAGACGCCCTGGAAAATCACCAAGCAGAGCATGGGTGCTGAAATTTCAAAGTTACCCCACGTTTGAAGACTTGATCGCAATCTGAGGGCAAGAGTATAGGAGGAGCAATCCGGCGAAGCCCTCCGCGCCGCATTCGGGAGGAGGCGCGGCGTCACGCCGCCGATCTCATCGTGATCGGCCGCGGCCTGCGCCGACATCGAAATACGTCCGCAGATCCGGCCCAGCACGAACCCAAGCAAACGGGTGCTACCGTTCGACAGTCTTCCTGGGCCGACCCCCAAGTTTTCCATTCGCTCGGGAAGCAGCCTGTTTTCCCTTGCTCCGCGACCGGCCGCCCATTTGCCCCAACCTGGACGCCATCCACGCTTTCGAGCCCAGAAAGCCCTCTAAAAGACCGGGCACATAGAGATCCGCGTCCAACGCCGGAAAGTGGAGGCCAAAGCCGGATGGACTGATCTCGATTTCTTTGAGCTGTGAAGGCCGAGCGCCTTCCAGTCCTTCCGTATCGGCTGGTGAGAAACTCACGATTAGCTTGGAATTGAGATGCACTACGATCCGCCCGGTCTTGCGATCGTAATGTGCGGAAACTGCCCGTGGAATCCGTTCCTCCAGATCCTTCGCACGCCGCTTCGCCCGTTTGAAATCGTCACGCGATGCCATGAATATGCTCCCATGAACGGCACAAGTTTTCTAAATTCCCCGTCAAGACATCTCGGATGCGGCTGAGCTCCCGACTCGGGAATCCATAGTCCTCCC
>Ga0207008_10213_pt1 | contig 16319 bp, 10 predicted proteins | sample Alteio_BWMinCont_83_FD_153489 | JGI IMG/M metagenome (GOLD analysis project Ga0207008, IMG submission 153489) | Enriched cells from forest soil in Barre Woods Harvard Forest LTER site, Petersham, Massachusetts, United States -... | ecosystem: Environmental > Terrestrial > Soil > Temperate forest >... | reverse complement strand
CTTGGATCTCCTGTGGTTTTTACCAATACAAGCAATGTGCACGGGAATGTAAAAACCGAATGGTGTTTTTCAAACACTTGCATCAATAATAACAATGCAAAATTTGATGCTGAAGGTGATACTGTTACGTACACCTGGACTCAAAGTCCCGGCAAAGGCAGTGTAACCTATGCGGTAAAAATGAAGCTTACCTGGCAGGGATGCGATTCGACTGTAATCAGGTATGTGACCGATAGTGTCAGATTGATTCCACCGGCATTGTCGCCCGTTGCACAGTTTATTGCAAGCCAGAATATTGCCGATACAACAACGATCATTCAACTCACCGATCAATCCGCCAACAAACCCGGCAGTTGGTATTGGCAGATAGAACCTTCTGTCATTAATGGATCGCCAACATTCAGCTATTTGAACGGGACAACATATTCTTCCCGAAACCCTGTATTAAAATTCAATCAAACAGGAAATTATAATGTGAGCCTAACCGCGCATAACGGCAAAGGACTCCAGACAGAAACTAAAAAAGGTTTTTTCAATATTATCAATTATGTCAGGATGTGTGGGGGCGTTGATACAGTAACAGGAAATTCCGGGTTTATATATGATGATGGCGGCAAGTACGGCCCCTATGGTAACAATAAAAGCTGTTTTGTGGTCATCAAACCACCCTGTGCCACAGCTATTAAAATAAGTTTCAATTCATTTGATGTCAACACCTATGGTGCGGGCAAAGACAATCTCAAAATATTTGACAGTACCAATGCCAGAGGCAATTCGCTGACTGCAGCAGCGGGATTCCCAAATGGTTTTCAAAACAGCAATCCCGGCAATATTCCTCAAATTCCACTTGGCATAACAGCAAATTCAGGAACGGCATATCTGCAATGGACAACAGATTCAAGCTTTACCGGGGATGGTTTTGAGGCATTCTGGACTTCAGTTCTAAGGACATCTGCACCACCCAAAGCTGCATTTTCATGCCCTGATACCTTATATATAAATCATACTGTTGCATTTACAAATAATTCGACTGGCCCGGAGCTTCATTTTTTCTGGGATATGAATGGAGATGGTGTTAATGATAACTTTAATTCTAATCCTGTGTTTCAGTACGATTCGTCAGGGATAATAAAGGTCAGATTAATTGCGCAGAATTGCGGAGGGGTGGATACTTTTTATAAATCTATTATCATTCTTAAAAACGATTTTAAACCGGTCGCTAATTTCAAAACCATACTTGGCGATGGTATTTCAACAATAACTACCGTTGGTTCTAATGAGCCGGTTCAGTTTTACGATATTTCTACCGAGCATCCCTTTAAATGGCTTTGGAAGATAAAACCTTTAAACAACCGGAACCTTATCAGATTTGTGAACTCTGATTCTTTGACGCAAAATCCTGTGGTTCAATTCCCTGATTCCGGAATATATTCTGTTTCTCTCAGCGCAACCAATGAAAAAGGAACGTCAACAACCTTAAAAGATTCTTTTATTTATGTGCAGCAATATTGTACTCCTTTTGTGGTAACACCGGTCAATTCAGTCGGCATTTCCAGAGTTGTTCTTTCAGACCGCAATAATGACACCTTAATCAATCATTTTTCCACATGTGGAGATACAGGCTATAATGCCTACCTTACTTCAAATCCTCCACCTTTGATCCAGGACGATTTATATCATATCAGCATAAGCAGGGATACAGCAATTGGGAATATGAATGGAATAGTATGGCTTAACTATAGCAAGGATGGTAATTTTAACCAGGCGGACGACACTGCACTTGTCCTTCAGAATATCACTGGGAAAACATGGGGTGGAAGCTTTCAACTGAGAAGGATTACGACTGGAACCTGCAGGATCAGGGTAGGTGTTACCTTAGCAGATAGGACGATAGATGCATGTGGCGTGAATGCCGTAGGAGAATTTGAAGACTATAATGTGGTTCTTGTTAAAGATACTGTACCACCTATTATTACTATCAAGGGTCAGGATACGGTGCTTGTTGAAGAAAAAACAACATATTCAGATGATGGTGCCAACGTTTACGATTATGCGGATGGGTTAATCAATTATAATCTTATAACTAACGATAGTGTTAATACCAGTATACCCGGGGTTTATTTTGTAACTTATAATGCAGCAGACAATGAAGGCAATGCTGCCAAAGAGGTAAAGAGAGTTGTTAAAGTCATCGGGGATACCACGGCTCCTGCCATAATTCTAAATGACAGTCAGGTTGTCTTTGTGGAAGTATATACCCCCTATCATGAAGACGGTGCTGTTGCAAAAGACAATATTGATACCGGATTGACCGTCATGATTTCGGGCAATGTGGATATTAACCATACCGGGGTATATTTTATTACTTATTCTGCGACGGATTTGAGTGGAAATAAAGGCATTACACATCGTAAGGTAATTGTAGGCGACACCATAAAACCTGTCATAACGCTTTTGGGAAATCCTGTTTTTAATCTACAGGTGCTCACCCATTTTGCTGATCCGGGTATAGCTGCCGCAGATAATTATACAAGACATTTGATTTATTCTGTTAAGCCCAGACCGGATTCATCGAAGATCGGCATCCAGTATATTATATATACGGCTACTGACAGTGCCGGTAACAGCGCATCGGTAACCAGGAAGGTCATTGTAAAGAATTTCATACCTCCATCAATTCATTTCCCTTTTGATACATTTTATGTCGAAGTAAACAAAAATTATACCTTGCCTAAGCCGGTAATGTCTGATAATTATTATCCCGTTTCAAAAATACACGATACCATATGCTATCGTTATGACAAAGTGAATCAACAATATTTGTATATCAATAAATATCAGCTCGGTCAAACCACCGTGATGTTTATTGCCAAAGATCCTGAAGGACTAAGGTCTGATACAGCCTTCCTGATTGTAAAAGTAGTAGACAGGATTGCACCAATACTTTATTTTGATGTGGATACCATGGTTTACCTGCAGCGCTGGCAATACTATGATGCCAATTTAGGATATTATTATTCAGATAATTATGATTGTTGTCCTTTCATACTCACATCGGGTACTTTTGTGAATACAGATAACCCCGGCACGTATTACCTTAATTACCAGGCCGAAGACCATTCTGGAAATAAGTCTAAAATGTTTACACGATGGTTTATTGTTGCCGAATCGTATGCAGGTATCGCTGCACAGGACCCTGCGAAAAATGGGTTTGGTTATTTCCCGAATCCTGCCCGTGATAAAATATCTATAAATTATTCGTGGCCGCAAAAATGTTACGTCTCATTGAATATTACGGATATGCTGGGGAGAAATATGAAGAATATCTACCAGGGATTCACCAATTCATTTAATCTGGATGCAAATCTGGCAGATTTGCCTGCAGGAATGTATTTTATCAATTTTATTAAGGATGAACATCTTAGTGCATACAAACTGGTAATCGAAAAATAAAATCAACCCGATATTCGAATTAAAACCTGATATATCTGATTGGCCGGGATTTTAAAATAATAACCCTATATTTCGCTTTTACTTCAGGTGGGCAAATGTATTCAGGCAAGCAAAAATTCTTTTCATTTTTTCCTTATTTTATTCCTGATTTTTTGGTCAGTGTCCGACTTGTATGCACAACAGAAAGGCGCAGATAAAGTCCTGACACATAATGATTCTTTGGTTCAGAACGAGATTGATGTCTGGGATGTATGGACCGATATGTGGGGCATTAAAAATGAGCCTTTTTCTGATACTTCAAAACTTAAAAAAGACAAGCTGTACCTGTCACTGGTTCCTGCCCTGGGTTATACGGAGCACACTTCACTGCTTGTAGGCGCAACAGCAAATTTTTCTTTTTATACGGATGACCCTGCAAAAACGAACCTTTCCATCATAACTTTAAATGGTGCCTATACACTCAATCACCAGGTCACGGTGCCTCTTGAATCGAATATATGGACTAAAGGGAATGACCTTGACCTGATCGGTGATTTCAGGTATTTCAAATATCCGTCTATCACTTATGGATTAGGGGGCTATACAACACTTGCAGATGAGGATCCGCTCGATTATTCCTACATCAGGGCTTACGAAGTAGTAGCCAAACAAGTTGTGCCTGATTTTCTTGCGGGAATCGGTTATAATCTCGATTATCATTATGATATAGAAGATTTTGGCAGGGAAAACGGAATCGAAACGGATTTGCGCAAATATGACGGAGGTGTGGGTTCAACTGTTTCATCCGGGCTGTCGCTTAACCTGATATATGACACGCGGCGGAACAACAATAATCCCCAGAGCGGGTGGTTTGGTAATATAATAATTCGTCCAAATCTTACCCTTTTGGGAAGCAGCAATAACTGGCAATTGCTTTATGCGGAGTTTCGTAAATATGTCCGCTTCCCTAAAAAATCTCATAACATCCTGTCATTCTGGAATTTTTACTGGTTTACAGTTGGGCATGCACCATATCTTGATTTGCCTGCAACCTATTGGGATACTTATGAAAACAGCGGTCGTGGCTACGTACAGGATAGGTTTAAAGGTCCCGGAATGATGTATTTCGAAACGGAGTATCGGTTCAGAATCATGACTAATGGTCTGCTGGGAGGTGTGGTTTTTACCAATTATCAAAGTTTTTCAAGCTGGCCCGGGCAAAAATTTGATAATGTTTTACCCTCAGTGGGAACAGGATTACGCATTAAGGTAAACAAACATTCTAATACCAATGCATGCATTGATTATGCCTGGGGAATCAATGGTTCCAGGGGATTGTTTTTTAACCTGGGAGAGGTGTTTTAATTCTTCATGTCTCATGCTCAGACAGCTTTACAGTCTTTGATAATGTAGCCTCTCAAAAATTCTTCAAACGCCATCTTTTTCCGGCCTTCAAGCTGCAGTTCAAGAATATGAAGATATCCGCCTTTAACAGAGACTTTGAGGAACGACCTATTGTCTGTAATAATTTGACTGGGAGTCTCATTATTTATAGCAGTTTCTTTCATGGTCTTATATATTTTCAAAACTTTGCCATCAAGCATGGTCCAGGCTGTGGGATAAGGACTTAAGCCACGGATAAAATTATGAATTTCATTAAGGTTGTTGGAAGTCCAGTTGATCCGGCAATTTTCTTTAAACAATTTAGGAGCCGGTTTCGGTTGATTTGTAAGGGTTTGCGGCTTTGTTTTTATGGTCCCCGCTTCAATGTCTTTTACCGTTTTTAAAACAAGTTCCGCCCCGGCTGTCATCAACTTGTCGTGTAATGTTCCCGCATCTTCGTCCGGGCCAATGGATATTTTGTCCTGGTAGATAATATCTCCCGTATCAATATCATGTTTTAAAAAAAAGGTCGTCACCCCTGTTTCTTTTTCACCATTGATCACCGCCCAGTTTATGGGTGCAGCGCCCCTGTAATCAGGCAATAGAGAAGCATGAAGGTTAAATGTACCGAGTTCAGGCATTTGCCAGACGGCGTCGGGCAGCATCCTGAAAGCAACAACGACCTGTAGGTTTGCATTTAAAGATCGCAATGCATCCAGAAAATCAGCGTCTTTGAGTTTAAGAGGTTGCAATACCGGTATATTATTCGCGAGCGCATATTCTTTAACAGGTGATTGATGAATTTGCAATCCTCTTCCGGCGGGTTTATCAGGGGCGGTTATTACAGAGACAACATTATAACCGGCTTCGTAAATACTTCTTAATGAAGGTACAGCAAAATCAGGGGTCCCCATAAAAATGATGCGGAGATTTTCGTTCATAGTACAAACTTATGAATGCATCTTGTGAATTTCCATTTTAAGTTGTTATTAATCATAAATTGCCGATTTTTGAAGCAGGATTAGGTTTTATTTATCATGCATTCTGGGATAAGTTAAAGTTTAATTCTCGATTTCCCAAAAGATTATTGATTTGGAAATTTAAAAACTGATTGGGGTATTGAACCTTAAACCTGAATTTGAAATTATAAATGATTGCAAATAAAAGCTGGGTGGCAAAACCTGCCCCTGACGAGGAGATATATCAGAGCCTGAAATCTCAGATCCAGACGGGGGATATTCTTCTCAAGCTGATTGCCCAGCGGAATATTACGTCTTTCAGTGAGGCAAAATCTTATTTCATGCCATCTATCGATGATCTGCATTCTCCATTCCTGATGAAGGACATGGATAAGGCGGTGACTTTGATTCATGAGGCCATTGGAAACAATAAGAAAATTGTGGTTTATGGGGATTATGATGTAGATGGTACTACCGCAGTGGCCCTTGTGTATTCGTTTTTTTCAAAGATTTATTCCAATTTGCTATACTATATCCCGGATCGGTTTTTAGAAGGATATGGCATATCATCCAAGGGAATTGATTGGGCTGCTGAAAACGGAGCATCCATTATCATTGCGCTGGATTGCGGGATTAAGTCAGTTGGCAAAGTGGAATATGCCCGCGATAAAGGGATAGAATTTGTAATTTGCGACCACCACATGCCTGGAGATATGATACCTCCTGCGGCAGCTGTTCTAAACCCCAAGCGATTGGATTGTGAATATCCATACAAGGAATTGTCAGGTTGTGGTATTGGTTATAAACTCATCAGCGCATATGCTGAAAAATATGAAATAACCTGGGACCCGGATGAATATCTGGGTCTGGTGGCTGTGAGCAATGCTGCAGACATCGTGCACATGACAGGCGAAAACCGGATTTTAACTTATTTCGGTCTGCTTAAAATAAATACAAATCCGAGACCGGGTTATAAAGCATTAATAGAACTGGCAGGCGTAAAATCAAAAATGACAGTTAATGACCTGGTGTTCCGGATCGGTCCAAGGATTAACGCTGCAGGTCGTATTGCCAGCGGAACGCTGGCTGTAGAGATGCTTATAGAAGAAAGCTATGAGAACGCCGTGAAACTGGCCGAACGGATTAATCAGAATAATACAGATCGTCAATCCGTTGATTCTACAATTACCAAAGAAGCTCTGGAGATGATAGAACAACTGGATGAGAATGAAACCCGGAAAACAACCGTGCTTTTTAATAAAAACTGGCACAAAGGCGTCATCGGCATCGTTGCGTCACGTTTGATAGAAAAATATTACCGGCCTACAATATTGCTCACAGAATCGAATGGAATGGCTGTGGGATCCGGACGAAGCGTGCCGGGTTTTAATCTTTACGACGCTATTAAAGAATGTGAAGAATACCTGGAGCAATGGGGTGGCCATCAAGCGGCTGCGGGTTTATCGCTGAGCCTGGATAATATTGAGAAATTTGCAGAAAAATTCGAAGAATCTGTCAGTAAATCCATCACCAAAGAAATGCTGACACCTATATTGGAATATGATCTGGAAATAGATATTGATGATGTGACAGCTACTTTTTGTAGAAGCATAGAGCGTTTTGGCCCCTTTGGTCCGGAAAGTATGAAGCCTGTTTTTGTAAGCCATGGACTTACCAATTATTATAAGCCCAAATTGGTTGGCAATAATCACCTTCAGTTGTCGTTACGTTCCGGTGAAGGGAAACTCTACAAAGGAATAGCATTCGGGCTTGGCCATTTTTATGAAGAAATGCTGAAATCATCGCGATTTGATATCTGCTATACTATAGAACCAAATGAATATAAAGGGGATTACATTGTCTCCATAAATATTAAAGATATTCACTTCCCGGAGGCTCAGGAACAAAATGTACCGGAAGTTCATCAATTCACCCATTTACCAGCACAGTAAATAATTCTATGCTCCTTAAATCAGAATCATTAGTAAAAGCATACCGCAGCCGCAGAGTTGTTGACCACGTATCAGTACATGTGGAACAAGGTGAAATCGTTGGTCTTTTGGGACCCAATGGGGCCGGCAAAACGACTACCTTCTATATGATCGTAGGATTTATCAGACCCGACGAAGGTCGCATTTTCCTGGATGATGAAGATATTACCAAACTGCCTATGTACCGCAGGGCACAGAATGGGATTGGCTACTTGCCCCAGGAGGCTTCCGTTTTTCGCAAATTATCTGTTGAAGATAATATCAAAGCAGTTCTTGAAATGACCCAACTGACCAAAGAAGAGCAGAAAGACAAACTGGAAAGCCTTATTGATGAATTTGGCCTGTCTAAAGTCCGAAAGAGTAGAGGTGACCTGCTTTCGGGAGGTGAAAGAAGAAGAACAGAAATTGCAAGGTCTCTGGCTACCAACCCGAAATTTATTCTTCTTGACGAGCCTTTTGCAGGTGTAGATCCTATTGCTGTAGAAGATATACAAACCATAGTGGCCCAGTTGCGCCATCGCAATATTGGTATCCTTATTACCGATCATAATGTGCAGGAAACCCTCACTATTACCGACAGAGCCTATTTGCTTTTTGAAGGAAAGCTACTCAAATCAGGTACTGCCGAAGAACTTGCTGAAGACGAACAGGTAAGGAAAGTTTATTTAGGCCAGAATTTCGAGTTTAAAAGGAAGAAGGTACTTTAGGTTTTTTTATCAGTTCATCTGAGCGATATTTCGCTTAATCTGTGCAATATGCCCCGAAATATGGGCCACATAAATATCCAGCCATCTATCCAATCCAACGAGCCCGTATTCAGAGTGGTTGTATTGTTTTTCCCAGTCCGATTCAGACATATTTTTCACCATCTCATAAGTTAATTTCCTGAGCAGACGGAACAATTCCAGGTAATCTGCATATTCGCTGCCGGCATAATTCAAAGTAGAAGCCCATTTGTCCTGGTCATAAGCAAAAATCATGGTTCCAGGCTCGGCAAGTGCCTTACGCATACGTACATAGGAGTTGGCTTCTGCATCGGCAATATGTACGATGATCTCATGGGCTGACCATTTGTCTGGGGCAGGTTTAAAATTGATCTGCTCTTTAGTTAAAGTTTTCATGACTGCTGAGAGTTCAGCATAGTCATTCCCGTATTTTTCTATTTTGGCTTGCCTTTCGTTAGAATCCATAAGCTTTATTGATGTTAATGTTTTCAAAGGTATTTATTCAAGGGTAACCTTTTGTACCACAGTTTCTCCATCTCCGCTAAGTTTAATAAAATATATGCCTTTTGCGATACCACTGGTACTCAATTCTATAATCCCTGTTTTGCCTTCTATATTTATTGTTCGCATCAGTTTGCCATTCTCATCCACCCATTGGAGGTTTTTGAAATGCAAATTTGAATTTGAAAAATCTATGTTTAACATATCACGCACAGGGTTAGGATAGATTGAGATATGATCAACAGGATTCTGATTATCAATACTGCTGTTGTGATTAATAACTTCCTGGCCTTCGGATATTGTGGGTTCTGTCGATGAATAACTTCTTGCCCTGATCCAGTCAACAGATATGCTCCCGGTAGCGCCACACATATTGCCAATAGCAATCTGAACATTGCTACTTAACGTCCATTGGGTATTGGTAGTAGTAAAACTTCCGCCCGGCCAATTCATATACTGGATATTTGAAGTTGGCCATTCTAACTTCCATATCCCGGTAAGTGTGCCGGGTTTTGAAGTAGAATCAGTGAAATGACCAGTATAATATACACATTGAGGGTTATTAGGCGTAAATATCCATCCTGTCCACATGGTGTTAGGTCCAGAGTTCGTCCCGTCAGAATAATTATAATCCGCCATCCACATTCCATAACCGTTGTCTGAATTGGCATTAAGAATGGCCATACTTTCAAAGCTTCCGGATACGGCAGATATATTGGCTTCTTCAATCAGGGGGCTTGGAAAAGCAGATTTGGAGTGAATATTGGCTTCTCCGGATGTAGAACAAACAAGGGTTCCCCCAGAAAGGCTCACAGAAGCATTTGACCCTGATGTGGCAGCCGTCCATTTAGAGGTATTTAAAGAGCTGGCATTAAAATCATCAAATATGATAAAGGTACTGTCACCATTGCTTGCGGCAGTAGCTGATGGATTGCCATAATACATATTAATGACCTCATTGCCGTTTGCACTCAGCAAGTTTAGTTTTACCCATATTACAGTAGATGAAGTATTTATCCCACTTTCAATCCAATAGTTGAGATTATTGCACGTGCCCGGATCTACAAACCGGATATCGTTGCCGTTGACGGTCATTTTACCAGCGCTGATCAGGGAAGCCGTATTCACGATGACTTTTACCTGGTAGTTGCTCAAGGCCGAAGAAGTATTGTTAGAAACAGTGATTGGCTGATAGTATTCCCAGGAAGTGATACATTTAGCATGGCTTTTTGAACTTAAGATTACAACAATAATGAAAGTTATAAAGATAACAGATTGCAATTTTCGCATCTCATTTATTTTTAGGGTTAATGATTATCAAATAAAAATTATTATTATTATTATTCCAGAACAATTTTTTTCAGAATGGTTTCATTTGTCCCGATAAGCCTGATGAAATAAACACCTCTTGAAAAACTATTTGTGTTTAAAGAAATGATCCCGCTTTCACTTTTTACATTGATGGATCGGATCTCATTTCCATTGATGTCGATCCACTGTAGGGTTTCAACGGAATTATTTATTTTTGACAAATCTACATTTATTATATTTTCTGCAGGATTTGGGAAAATGGATACATCATTTACTACAGGCTCGCTTTCAATACTGCTGTTATGATTGATAACTTCAGCGCCAACAGATGTTGTCGGTTCAGTAGCAGAATAACTCCTTGCCCTAATCCAATCGACTGACATGCTTCCTGTAGCACCACACATATTCCCTACTGCAATCTGGACAGTATTGCCCAATGTTTTGGCAGTATTTGCCGTAGAAAAACTTCCACCCGGCCAGGTTAACTTCTGAACATTCGATGAAGGCCATGATATTTGCCAGATGCCGGTTATGGCATCACTTACCTGTACAGAATCAGTAAAATGGCCGGTATAATAATTACAATTGGGGTTGTTGGGCAAAAATGTCCATCCGGTCCACATATGATATGCACCATTGCTTCCTGTGGCATAATCATAGTCTCCCAGCCAAAGCCCCGTTCCATCATCTGAACCTGAATTAACAATTGCCATGCTTTCCCAGCTTCCTGTAACAGCTTTCATGTTGCATTCTTCTATCAGTGGACTTGGAAATGAAGAAGCCGACCGGATATTTGCCTCAGCAGTTGTGGAACAGACCAGGTTACCCCCGGTAACAACAACCGAGGCATTATTTCCTGAGGTAGTGATGCTCCATTTTGAAGTATTTAATGATGTCCCAATAAAATCATCAAAAATAATAAATGTGCTGTCTCCATTACTGGCAGCTGGGGCAGCAGGATTGCCATAATACATATTAATGACTTCATTTCCATTCGCAGCAAGAGATACAAGTTTTACCCAGATTATAGTTGTAGATGAATTGATTCCACTCTCAATCCAGTAATTCAGATTACTACACGTGGTAGGATCAACAAACCTAATATCATCACCAGTGCTGATCATTTTTCCTGCACTAATCAGAATAGAAGTATTTACAACAACTTTAACCTGGTATTTGCTTAACGCAGTTGAGGTGTTGTTGGAAACTGTAACCGGTTGATAGTATTCCCAGGAGGTGATACATTTAGCCTTACTGCCAAAAGGTAAAGAAGCTATAACAATGCAAATTAACAATTTGATAATGTTGGGTTTTTTCATTTTTTTGATTAAGATTAATAAATTAGGAATGTCAAAAATAAATAATCCATTTTAGAAATGGCCTAAGAATTTTAGATTCCGGGGTTGTTAGCGTATATATCCTTTAACAAATTATTAACCATTGATGGCATTATTTTAGCTTAAACCTGCGTATTCATTTGGAACACATTTATATGCGTTCATTTAAACATATTAGAGATATAGGATGTTAAATCATTATCTGACCCACTTGTGCATTGTTTGCCTAATTTTGCACCGAATTTTTATAAAATATATCATCCGGGAGCACGTCATAGCCTTGTATCAATCAAGGTAATTTCAAACAGATCTTAGAAAGGTCAACTATGAAGATAAAACGATTCAGCCTGTACATTCTCTTTTTAATAACTTTTTCAATTCCTGATTTGGCCACAGCACAATCTTCGGGTTTGACGTTGCCACAGTGCATCAATGAGGCGATTACTAAAAATATACAGTTAAATATCACAAAGCGGAGCGCGGACCTGAACCAGGTAAACCTTGATCTGGCCAGGAACGCACAATATCCTTCATTGAATGGTAATGCAAACCAGGGTTTTAGTTTTGGAAAATCACTGAACCCTGTTACCTATCAATACGTAAATCAGAATATTCTTACCAATGCCTTTTCTCTCTCCAGTTCGCTTGTTTTGTTTGAAGGCAATCAGTTGGTAAATACCATTAAGCAGGATAAAATCCTGTACGAAGCCGGCAATATGGATGTAGAAACATACAAAAACACCATAACCATTAGTGTTGCCAATGCTTATCTACAGGTTTTGCTTGATTATCAACTTATCAGTATTGCACAAAGCAGCATTGAAACGGATAAAAAACAAATTGACATTACCAACGTCATGGTTACTGCCGGTTCAGTTCCCGAACTGAATTTGTACCAGGTTCAATCGCAATTGGCAGCTGATCAGCTTACCCTTACCAATAGTCAAAACCAACTTGCTCTTGATAAATTAACTCTTGAGCAATTGATGAATAAACCGGCTTCAGCAGGTTTTGATATCGACAAACCTACATTAGCAGATCCTCCGGTGCATATTGATTCGCTCCCTTCATCTTTGATTTATGATCAGAGCGTAGAAAGCCAGCCGCAGGTAAAAAGCACAGAAATGAAGCTGGCAGGAGCTAATTATGGGATTGATATTGCCAAAGGGACCGCTTATCCAAAGCTATTATTAAACAGCAGCATATCCACCAATTATTCCAGCAGCAGAACCGAGCCGAATGGTTTATATGAGCCGGTAGAGATTGGCTTTCTTCAAAGCAACCCATCTTCGCTGGTTTATACAGAGGAACCCAGGACGGGCACGTATTATTTCCCAAAACAGATAAGTGATAATATCGGAGAAGGATTTACTTTTTCGTTGGTTGTTCCCATATTTAACAATTATACCATAAGGGCGAATGTTCAGCAGGCCATCATTAATAAAGACATTGCCAAACTGAATGATGACTACACAAAGCAACAGTTCAGGCAAACTATAGAGCAAACTTATACGGGCTATTTTGGAGCTAGCAAGCAATATGCGTCAACTATGGAGGCTCTGCGAACCGAAACTGAGGCCTATGATGTCATGAAAGTGAAATATAAAAGTGGATCCGCCAATGCAAGTGATCTTATTTTAGAGCAAAACAAATTTGTTGCGGCCGAATCGCAAGTGGCCCAGGCTAAGTACAATTATATTTTCAAACAAAAAGTTCTGGATTTTTACAGAGGTAAACCCATAACACTATAAAAGGAAACATGAAGAGAAAAATCATCATCTGGTCAATAATACTGGTACTTGTGGCTGCAGGAACGATTTATTATTTTAAACGTCCGGCAAAAACAGCGGCGACATCTTACCTGACCAGTAAAGTTATCAAAGGAGACCTGAACGTTACTGTTACGTCAACCGGATTGTTAAACCCGGATTCTGATATTGCAGTAGGTACTCAGGTTTCCGGTATTATTTCCAGGATTTTTGTTGATTTTAATTACAAAGTAAAAAAAGGACAACTCCTGGCATTGATTGATACTGTTCCTTTAAAAGAGGCTGAAAATGATGCACGGGCAACATTGGCCAAGACAGAAGCAACTGTTTTCCAAACGCAAAAAGCTTATGAACGAACCCAGGAATTACTCAAGGGAAAAGCGGCCGCCCAGGCTGATCTTGAACTCGCGCAAGCCAATTACAAATCCGCTTTGGCCGACCGTTTATCTGCGAGAGCCCAGCTGGATAAGGCCATCACCAGTTTTAAATATGCTTTTATTAAAGCACCAATAAGCGGGACAGTTGTTTCGCGTAATGTTGATATAGGTCAGACCGTTGCAGCCAGTTTCACAACTCCAACGCTGTTTATGATCGGAAACGACCTGACAAAAATGCAGGTACAGGCTGCGGTTGATGAAACCGATATTGGCCAGGTATTTATGGGACAAGATGCGCTGTTTTATGTTGATGCCTATCCCAATAGGAAATTTTATGGAAAAGTAACACAGCTCAGATTGCAGCCTACCGTTACCAATAATGTGGTAAACTATACTGTAATTATTGAAGTGCCGAATCCGGATTTAAAACTGCTTCCGGGAATGACTGCAAATATCACGTTCCAGGTTCAGTCGCATAAAGATGTATTACAGATACCGGCCAAGGCGTTGACATTTAACCCGCCCGGCTATGTAAAACAGAAAAAAACGGGAGATTTTAAAAATAAGGGTCAGGAATCGTCAAAAACAGTCTATACAGCAGGACCTGATACTATTCCGGCAAAAAAATCCGGTCATGTATGGATCATTGCCGGAGATAGTTTGAAAGAGTTGAAGGTTACTGTGGGTATCAGCAATGGTACCCAGACTGAGGTATCGGGCGATATAAAGGAAGGCGACCTGGTGGTTACGGATATAAGTTCTGCCGGAAATCCCGATGCGGCAACCGTAAAAAGTCCGTTTGCTCCAAGTTTTGGCGGAAGAGGCAGTGGAGGGAAAGGCAAATGATAAAAATGAAATGAAGACTGTAATATCGGTCAAAAACCTGGAGAAGATATATACCATGGGTGACGTAAAGGTTTACGCGCTCAGGGGTATAGATCTGGATATCTATGAAGGAGAATTTGTAGCCATAATGGGTACCAGCGGCTCGGGAAAATCAACCCTGATGAATATATTAGGCTGTCTTGATCAGCCCACATCTGGATCTTATACCCTTGATGGAATGGATGTGAGTAAAAGCACCAGGAATCAACTGGCCGAAGTTCGAAATAAAAAAATCGGATTTGTTTTCCAGTCATTTAACCTGCTATCAAGGACATCTGCTCTTGAAAATGTGGAACTGCCATTGCTATACAACCGCAAGACCAATGCACAGGAACGTCATGAACGGGCTGTGAAAGCATTGACCTCAGTCGGACTTGCCACCAGGATGAAAAATATGCCAAACCAGTTATCAGGAGGGCAACAGCAACGGGTAGCTATTGCGAGGGCTCTTGTCAATGACCCAGTCATTATTTTTGCCGACGAACCTACAGGAAACCTGGATTCCAGGACAAGTTTTGAAGTCATTGATATTTTTCAGAAGCTGAATGCCAACGGAATTACGATAGTTTTGGTGACCCATGAGCCTGATATTGCCCAGTTTGCTACCCGCAGAGTGGTATTCAGAGACGGAAAGATCATTGATGATTCACCCGTGACAGGCCGAAAAAACGCGATAGAAGAACTGGCAAAACTGCCCCCGGCGGATGATATCGACAATAACCCGGAGGCATTGCAGAAAATTGAAACAGCCGTTGAAACAGAAAATGAAGCATCATAATGGGTATAATTAAAAATATATTAAGGATTTCGCTGCTTGCCTTGCGAAAAAACCTGCTCCGTACCCTTCTCACTGCATTGGGTATTATTATCGGGGTTGCTTCTGTAGTAGCCATGATGGGGATAGGTTCCGGATCAAAGCAAAGTATTGAATCACAGGTAAACAACTTGGGAACCAATATGATCATTATTTTCCCGGCTTCCAACAGCTATGGCGGTGTTGCAGCGGGTGCCGGCGCTTCACAAAACCTCACCTATGCTGATGCGGAGGCCATCCCTGTCAACTGTCCTTCTGTGCCTTATTCTTGTCCGATTGTCAGGAGCAGTTCGCAGGTATTGGCAAACGGACAAAACTGGAGAACAACTATTTATGGTGCTACAACCGATTATTTCCCGATTAAAAACCTTCATACTGTTGCAGGGGATATTTTTACGAATTCTGAAAACAAAAGCGCTGCAAAAGTTTGCCTTATAGGCCAGACAGTTGTAAAAAACCTTTGGGGTGCCAATGCCGACCTCAATAGCATTATCGGGCAGTCTATCAGGATCACAAATATTCCTTTTCAGATCGTCGGAGTACTTGAAATCAAGGGTCAAAACAGCTTTGGCCAGGACCAGGATGACTGTATTGTTGCGCCATTTTATACCGTTCAACGTCGCATTTTATCGATAACCTGGGTAAACCAGATCCTCGCATCTGCCAAAGATGCCAATCTTGTAACAGCAGGAACCGATGAAATTACGGAGTTATTGAGTGAAAGACATAAGGTACTACCCGGTGTGGCCCCTGATTTTACCATACGTACACAGGCTGATCTGAGTAATGCATTTTCTGCCATTTCAAATGTAATGTCGGTTCTATTGCTTATCAT
>Ga0207008_10210_pt1 | contig 16437 bp, 12 predicted proteins | sample Alteio_BWMinCont_83_FD_153489 | JGI IMG/M metagenome (GOLD analysis project Ga0207008, IMG submission 153489) | Enriched cells from forest soil in Barre Woods Harvard Forest LTER site, Petersham, Massachusetts, United States -... | ecosystem: Environmental > Terrestrial > Soil > Temperate forest >... | reverse complement strand
TGATTTCAAAAGATAATGCTGAGGTATATAACAACCTGATTCGTTTCGCAAAAAAAGCATTCCTGTTAAAATCCAAACTACCATACGAACGAGGAAAAAATTATGAAAAGAACCTGTCCCGGCTCAGGCAAACAATAAGTAAAACAAAAAACATAGCGAATGTCAACTGGCTCCAGGATGTAGTTTCTGAGCTGGAAATCAGGAAATAAACATAGATTATGGTAATGTCGTTACAAAACCGTTTTTAAAATTGATGCTGTTGTCCCATCCTGTATACTGAACCTGCCAGACAAAAACATCATTCGAAGGCTGGCCGTTTTTATACATCCCATCCCACTGCTTATGACGATCATCAGTACTCCATATAAATTCTCCCCATCTATTAAAAACATTCATCTGAAAATCCTTGACAAATACAGGCACAAAGCCCCATTTATCATTAATATTGTCCCTGTTAGGCGTGAAAGCATTGGGTACGTAGAGAATTGGCTTCTGAACAATTCTTATTTCATTTGAAACACTTTTGGCTGAATTGGAATCTGCTCCCGAAAATGCAACAATATGATACCAGTAAACGCCTTCATCATAATTCAATGTATCATCTTTAAAGTTCACAACTCCAGACTGTGTTGTACCTACGACACGATCAGGTATTACAGGATCATGCCTGATGATCTCATATTTATAAACGCCATTGGTCCAGGTCTGATACGGGTTCCATGCCAAATCATTTTCAAAAGGAATCGAGCTCCCCTTCAATACAATAGAACAGCCATAATTGCCATCAGGACTTACCAGCCCACATTGATCTACGGATAATATTTTGTAAGAATAACTTGTGGTCTGCACATTGACATTTGAATCCAGGAAACTTGTGTCTTTGATATCGGTGAACATCCGGTAGAATTCAAACTGGGTATTCAGATCATTCCCTTCCTTGCGATATACAAAATAGGAATGAAAACTGGTATTGGGATACTTGTTCCATAATACCCTAATGGATTTATTGTTCTCAACGGAAACTGAGAAAACATTAATAGCATTTGGGATAGAATCTTTTTCAGGTATTGTATAAGCCACCCTTCCTGTATCATTAGCATCCCCGCATTGACTATATGAATAAAGAAAATATCCATAGTTCACATTTAAGTTATCAGGTGCATTAGGATCCGTAAATTCTCCCGGCACGAGCCCACTTCCATCCGCCATCACAGAATCAGTTCCATTCGGAAATATCTTAACCAGTTTTACACCTCCCAGATTTTTTGTCGGGGGTATCGCCGTCCATCTTATCTGCACGGTATTATTATTAATATGCTCAATACAGAACATATCGGGAACCGGAGGGAGCGGTGGTTTTCTGATTACTATTTTAATATAATGCGTAACAGTTCTGGGCACAGGGCAGCTGTTGTTACGGGCGAAAACAGAAACCACAATTGTATCACCGAGATACTGGTTGCATAAAACAGGCCATTTTAAAGCACCGGCAATTTGACCAAGACCTGAATCTGCGACAAATATTGCGGGAGGGTTAACAATCTTAAAGTTAAGAATATTTCCATCGGCATGGGCATATACAGAATCACCCTGGGGATCCTTAATGGTAAATTTATAATTAATGGTGTCACCAAGGTTGGTAACCAATAAGGTGTCCTTCATTTGAGGCGCAAAATTTGCAGAGTTCAGATCGATTTTAAACATAGCATTATTACATCCGCCACCCTGACCAACCGAAGTGGGGAAAGCTCTTCTTCCATTATTTTTGCGGCTCCATGCACCCGGAGTTGTCGGAAAATCTGAATAACCTCCACAACCTCCGCAAACTGATTGATATACGATTCCGTTCCTGTCGAATCTGCTTGTCCCTCCATCCACATGTTCTTCGCTGTTTGAGCTTAATCCACCGAAATAAGTCCCGTACACGAGGTTAGACATATTTTTAGACAGGATGATCAGGTAAAAATTAGAACCGTTTGTTTTAGTCTGAAAAGCATCCGGCGTTAGAGGCATGCCGAAAGTAGTGCCGGTATCATTCCGATAATAAAAATTTACCACCCCACCCCAGCCAGATACATAAACCCGGCCGCACAGATCGACCAGAAATGCCGAAGGCGATAGATTAATATGACCTGAACCCGAACCAAAAATAGTTGAACGGGTTATTTTTGTAAGATTGTTATCAAGCTGGGCTATATACTGCTTGCTGTTAGCATTGCTGAAAACAGTTCCAATTACAGGGAAATTACCTAATGACTGCCCGGTAACATAAACCTGATCGTTACCATCGGTTTGTACCAGGTAGCTCTGGTCATACGAATTTGTACCTATATATGTCGAAGCAAGCGTTTTCTTCCCGTCAGGACTTATTTTTACGAGAAAACCATCAATTCCTCCATTATAAGTTGGCGAATATGTTCCAAATGTTGTCGGGAAATTGGTACTTTGAGTACCACCACAAACAAAAATGTTCTGTTTACTGTCCAGATGAATTCCATAGGCTGCATCCTGATCGGAACCGCCAAGGAAACTCATCCAGTCTAACTTTTTAAGATCAGGAGATAATTTCATAACCAATCCATCCTGAACACCACCGAATTTTGATTGAAACGGAGTTTTCGTTATCAAATCCAGTGATTGTGTGCATGAAGCTACAAGTATGTCATCAGAATCATCTACAATAACTTCTCCTCTGTAAGCATCACCATAATTATAGGATAAAGGACCAGTGGGCTCATTATATGGCTGGTTTCCATTAAATCCATCTCTGCCGCTCCCGCCGATGTATGTGGAAGCAATCAATTTTGATCCATCTTCAGAGAATATCGTGATATAAATATCTCCCTGTCCATGGTAGACTGTATCATATGCTCCTGATGTTACGGGAAAATCCGAACTGGCCGTTGTACCGAAAACGATAAGTTCATCCTTGCTGTTTACGATCATACTATGGGGCTGCTCATTGTTTTTACCTCCGAGGTAAGTACACCAGATCAATTTGGTTCCATCCGGGGAATACTTCAAAATGCCAACATCACGTCCATATTCCTGCATATAACCATTTGCATCATAGGTAGTACTGCCCCCAGCATATTTGACCTGGAAAGCACCAGTCGTAGTTGGATATCCTGGCGCATAAACGGTACCACCTGAAAAGCCATTGCCAGCTGGATTGAAGGTTCCAGTAAATCCAAAATTATCAGCCTTAGAACCTGAAAATGTGGAAAAAATAACAATCGGATCAATTGTCAGCGTATCATGCGGGCTATAATTCTGAACATTAAAACCCACAAGATTTGACTCAAGCATGGTATAACTGGCACTCAGTTCGTGATATACCGTTGTTTTTGATAAAAACTTCGATTTATACTGGTAGGCAAAAGGCGGTTGCTCCACAATATTTATCATATGCGAATTGACCCTTAGTGTGTCGCTTTCGTCAACATTTGTGCTGTCTGCCCCAAGATATCGGAGTTTAATAAGGTCCGGATCTGCACCCGGGTGTACAATAAAACTATATTTGACCCCGTCTCCGCTTGTTTGAATAACCAGGTCAATGCCCTGCCAGAGGTTGTTCATGGTTACCTGGTCAGTACCATGTACTTTTCCAACCCATTTTGACCTGTCGTTGCCAATAAAATAATTATAATATTCTTCGCTTGTGTCCCCGCTGGAACTAACGGATGTTGGTCCTGTACTTCCCTCAAACTGTACCCTGAAGACCTGGTTTTGAATGATGGCGCTTTTTTTAAAATTATGCCAAACCTGGTGCAAAGAATCCTGATCGAAGAAAAAATAAGTAATCTGATTGTTTTCAAGGAAAAATTCACCGCTGGGTAAATCTGCCTTATAAAGGATGTTGGAAGCCCATTGCCCGTTATTCGGAATAAATTTTGTACCTGCATCTGCAACGAAAGAACACAAAATCCCAACCACAGTCATCATCAACACCTCCCGGAAATACCTGATAATCCTTCTGTTGCTGCGTAGCATTACTGTAGGCGACATTTAATTGGTTCAACGATGATAGAGCAAAATCCAAGCCGATCCATAGTATTTTATGGCCTGTTCTACCGCAATTTACGGTTTATTAATATAACTTGTATAACGAAGTAAATTGAGTTTTGGTTGCCTTGTCCGATCATTAAATATAAAAAAGGAACGCTCAGAATATCAGTAATACCTATATTGCATCAACAAAAGAACCGGATATGAAAATTTTTGTCGCCCTTATTTGCTTTTCTCTTTTCAGCCTGGTTTCAGCCGATGCAGCCCTTGCTCAAAACAACGAACAGAAAAATTTTGCAAAGGATTCAACACCCATTGAAAACCTGGATTACCATTTGTCAAAAGCCCAGTTTATGTATTATTATGGCTTAGATGATACAGCCAGGGCCATTATTAATATGTTTTATAGGAAACGTGGTATTGGCATACTTGATTTTTTTGTTTATCCGATAGCCGCTTCAGCGGTTGGAGATGCCGCAGCAGGCATTGGTGCCGCAATGGTTTATTCGAGTGCTGCAGCAAGTGCACTTATCTATGGAGGTGCAGCCCTATCATTAATTGGGCTTTATGCGATACCAATTTATTACCTTATTCAAAGATCAAATTATTCACGACAAAAATTGATTTACGTGCTTGCAGGACGAGAACGCGGAATGGGAATCCCATACAATACCTTGAATAATCTCATAGGTCTTGATTTTCAGTGAGTAATCTTTTGAAGGACTTCCTTGTTATTTTAATCCGGCTCTGACTTCTTTAACTTCTTCAGGCCTAACTTTTGTGCCATTATTTCCAAAACTGGCATAGACATAAGTGAGTACATGAGCTATTTCTTCGTCACTGAGTTGTTGGGGAGGCATGATGTTATTATATGGTAATCCATTTACAATAATAGAACCTGTTTTACCTTTAATGACCTGAATAATGGCAGCCGTCTTACTACGCACCAGGAAATCTGAATTTGCCAGAGGCGGGAAAGTATTGGCTATGCCTTTTCCATCGGCCAGGTGGCACGCAGTACAAGTTCGGGCATACACATCCTTGCCCTTGTCAAAATCGCTGCCATTTGACGCTGTTTTAGGCGTTCCGTTATTGCATGAATCGAAAACAAATGCAAAAACAAACACCAATCCCGAAAAAATTTTATTTCTACCCGGCATCTATCGTATTATCTCCTGTCAAAAATAGGATTTCTAAAATTCCCCTTCTTTAAAAAATGAGAGAATTTGAAATAATATCAGAACAGGAACGCAAAATGTCAAAATCTCAGCAACTTTGCCGGAATATTCAGTTCTTAAATTTCAATAAACAAATTGCTGCTTATTTCTGGTTTATGAATGCTATTACAAATACAAAACCCATCGTAACCTGGCTTTTCGCGGGTTGTTTTCTTATTTTTTCAATGGTTATTCTGGGTGGTATTACCCGGCTTACAGGCTCAGGTCTTTCTATTACCGAATGGGATGTCATTATGGGAACCATACCACCCATGAACCAGGACGATTGGAATATTGCCTTTGATAAATACAAACAGTCGCCTCAATATCAAAAAGTAAATACAGGCATGGATGTAGAACAGTTTAAATCCATCTTTTACTGGGAATATTTTCATCGCCTGGTAGGTAGGTTGCTTGGCGTGGTATTTATCATTCCTTTCCTTTATTTTCTGATCAATAAAATGCTGAACAGATCATTAATACGCCGCCTGATTATCGTTTTTCTATTGGGAGGACTCCAAGGTTTCCTCGGCTGGTACATGGTAGAAAGCGGACTGATCAATAATCCACATGTGAGCCATTACCGGCTTGCTTTGCACCTTATCACCGCATTTATAACTTTTGGCTATACCCTATGGATTGCCATGGACCTGATCTACCAGGATAAAAAAACAAATACAACTTCCGTCAGCAAGCTTTTTAGAAATCTTGTCCTGATTATTTCAGTCCTTGTGATCATTCAAATTATTTATGGGGCATTCACAGCGGGACTTCATGGAGGCAAGGTTTACAATACTTTCCCGAAAATGGGTGATGAATGGTTCCCGTCTACTATAGTGGCCATGACCCCACTATGGACTAATTTTTTTGAAAATTTTATCGGCGTCCAATTCATTCACAGATACCTGGGTACATTACTTGTGCTGCTGGGTTTTGGCCTGGTATATTTATACAGAAAACAACCTTTGCCAGAGCTTAGCAGCCCCGTATTGTTTTTTATCCTGGCTCTGGTTGTTCAGTTTACTTTAGGTGTAACAACACTGCTATATGCCGCACCTATAACCCTTGCGGCCCTTCACCAGATAGGAGGATTTGTTTTATTCAGTTCCATCGTATTTTTAGCCAACAGAACTTTTGCAAAATAATGTTTTTCAAGTAGAAATTATTCCACCACAAATTTCTGGCTGAATATCGTTTGACCTGAACCAATTGATAATAAATATATCCCGGGCTTCAAAGGACAGGTTGAAAATGTAAACATATTTTTGCCGGCCTGCACTTTTTCACGTAACAGACTGGTAATCAACTTTCCTTGTATATCATAGATCCTGAAATCGCAATAGGCTTCGCCCGGACTTGTAAAAACAACATTTATGGGCTTATAATTATTGGCAGGCACAGGATACAAAGAAATATTATCAGTAATAGAAGCCTGCGGAATTATGGATGATTTCGGTAAAAGAGGGCTTTGAATTTCAGATATACGGGCTGCATTCCCATGTAAGGCAGTAAACCCACTCCCAATGACCCGGCCATAAAATGCTGCAGCCCATGCCTTACCGGGCTCATTATATTTTCGTTGAACCCCGGAATAATCCCCCCATCGTTCATTAGCGCTGGAAATTTCTGCATAGCTGGTTCCTGAATAAAGTCTCCGGGAAGGTGAATAACTGCCTCCTTTAAAGAATATGACAGAGTTACCCGGATTGGTGGTATCAGATACATGATCCACAAGTATCAAAGCATCGTCATCACCTGTATTAAGCCCTGCATAGCATATGGAAGGATAGCCAAATTCAAGAGTATCACCAAGGATATCGATAGATAATGATGGGGCCGTACTCACACCAGTAATTGTGCCGTGCATGACTCCTGCTTTACCTGCTGATGTAACACTATTACCAACAAACTGTATTTCATCGTTTTCGATAAAGGCATCCAGAACCCTGGCATCATTGGTCTGTAAGGTTCTGTTAATTTTAGTTGTAGAAGGCTGATGCGCACTGGGTGCAACACCATATTTTCCGGTTTTCGAATGCAATAAACTAATAGTCAATGCGGAATTCGGATCACTCATCAAACCGCTAAGTTTCAAAAGAAATATGCTGTCTGTCCCGTTTGAAAAATTCTTATCCGAAATAAAATAACTCTCAGGGCCCGTAAGTTTAGATCCTCCCTGCACAGGGCATATATTCCTGATATTAGCTTTATTGTAAACAATACCGCTATGAACTTTGGTCTTCAAAGTTCCTCCGCTAAACCCGGCTGTTTTATCAATCTGCCAGATATAATCCTGTTTAAAACCTGCCTGCCAGGTACTGTTGTTGTGCAGGGCATTCAAGGTTAGGAAAAGTTCATTCTGTGTGATTTTAATAGTCGGAAAATCACTCCAGGTTGTATCATTTAAAGGATTGCCTGAAACTTTATATAAGTTCCAGTTTCCGGCAGGGTCGTCAGTCTGAGAAAATCCTATTATTGCGTAAGAATTAGAGTCATATGTGCCATTGAGACAAACCACGATAAAGCGGTCAGCTGCTTCATCATAAATCACTTTTGGGTCATATTTACCTTGAGGCAGTCCAAGACTGGCGCTAAAAGCACCCAAAGAAACATTCTTAATAAGTTTACCCGTTGAGTCATAAACATTCAAAGATGAATTCATGGCGGATAATATTTTCCCGGAATCTGACACAGCAATATTGTTATCATCGGGGATACCGTTATCATAGCTGTTGCCTTCAAAATTGATCAATTCATAGGGTGCTTTCAGGCTACTTCCACCACCCTGTTTGTTCTGAGGTTGTGGAGCTGCAGGAATTGCGTGAACACGGGCCTTAACAGCATTGAGTTCGCTGTCATCTTCTTCAGTTGACATGCCCGGTTTGGGCATTTCGATATTCTGAAGCTTGGGGAAATAATCTTCTTTAATATCCCGAATATTAACGACTCCCGCCCTTGGCGATTCAATTATTAACGTTTTATGTTCTTTTATAACAGTCTGATCCTGGGCAGAAACCAGTTTGCTAAAAACCAGTATAAGAACTATTAAAACCAATAAACACTTATTCATAGATCCAAATTTGAACCAAATATACAGGAATCAGGCCAAAATTGAATTTACGAATAAAAAACAACCATTATTATCGGGATATCTGAACCTTGTACTATTTGCAAAAATAGAATGTCTAAGCATCAAAAAGTAAAATCTTTTGCAACTTTAATATTAAAGTTGCCAAAGATTTTACAAGGCATTCTGAATAAAAAACTATTGTATTTCTATCTTTCCTTTTGCGGTTTTACCATCGTTATTTCCAATCTGATACAAATAAACTCCAGGCGCCAGACCTTTTGTTTCTATGGTTGTTTCCACAGTATTGATTTGAATTTGCCTCACACGAACACCTGAGAGATTCGTAAGAACAAATTTCATGTCAGGCGATAGGTTTTCTTTATCCAAAGTCAGCATAATATTTCCACTCGTTGGATTGGGATAAATATTGATTTTTATTGTTTGAATTTCATTTAACTCCATCGCAGCATTTGTTGCAGTATCAAAAACAGTTTTGCTTACATTCACCCAAGTTTTGTTATTTGCTCCAGTATCCTGGTGAACAACTTCATTAACAGCTCCCTAAGAATTAAAATTCACGGTATCACGATGGTCAACAACCCAGGTATTAGCCTGCCAGTTTTTGTCCGTGATCTGGATTATCTCATTATTACTGTTATATGAATAAAAATAATCATCGTCATTACCCCAACTGTTGGTTGAAGTAAGCCATTCTTCCTGGAAATCTTCAGAAATTAATTTATTTCCATTCGCATATTTATAACTATGCCTGTTCCAGGGAATCCAGCCTCCTGAATTTGGTTTGTAAACAATTTCAGTTTTTATTGTCCCATCGGTATTATACCACATGGAATCGAGTTCGCTTGGCAGAAAGGCAGATCCATTAAATTGTGAATCAATTTGTTCAATTGCTTGTCCATTTGTGTTATTGATGATATGAATCCTTGCCCCAAGTATCCATGTACCACTAATAGATGCATATGCTTTGGCGCCCACAGCCCTGCCATTTTTATCATAACTAGGTATTATTTTATCCTGTAATACCCAGGTAGATCCGCTCCAATTATATGACCATCCGCTTTTAAAGTAATATGGCCAGGCATTAGGAGTTTGTTGTGCACTGGTGCTTATGGCAGGCAGAAAGGAAATCAATCCAAGCAATAAAAATAGTCTTTTTGTTTTCATTTGATTTTTTTAAATTTTAAAGTCGTTTTTGTAAGAATTAAATCGGCGAAACATATTTTCGCAAACCTCTTAAAATACTACATGAGGAAAAATCATTAAAAAGTAGTATTTTCAATAAAAGCACTCAAAAAACTGTATTGAGAGAAATCAGCAATACTTGCCATTAAAAGCATTTAACATCTCATTAACAATAGTTTAAAATGAATTAACAAATCGTTTTAATTGCATTAACAATATTTCGGAAATCATTAACAGCAGAACCAGGTTTTTATAGGTTGTTTTGCAGGGCAATTACTTCAGAATGAATGCTTAAAAAAACAAATCATGAAACTATTCTTAATTGCTTTAATCATCTTTATTGTTTCCCCTGCAAAATCAAAAAATAAAACGCCTGATTATTTATCCGGATGCTGGGAAAAGCAGGTAAAACCTTTCAAAAATATTTATTCTGAAATGAATTATTCAGAATGTAAACATAGTTTCTACCATAGTTTTGAACCCTGGCAACAGATGACAACCAAAACTACAGGAACCTTAATAATGAAGCAGAACTATTTTTACCAGGATGACAGTCTGAAAACAGCAAAACACAGTTATACTTCACAAACGCAATATGACCCCAAAACCCTGTTATATATTGACTATGGTGATAGTGTATTATCAAAAATAACCTTGCACGATTTTACAGAACAACCCATCGAAATTGCACGGTACTCCCCGATATTTATCATTGATATGTTCTATAAAAATAAGTCGGTTTTATCTAAGGCAAGTACTGATAGTTTTGCCGTTTATGAATTGAAAAGGAATTTATCGATTATGAAATTATTCATCAGGAAATCAGATTCTCTTGTCACAAAGTTTACAATCCTGGAAGATGATGATTTGTACGGAGATGTACTAAGTACGTATCATTACATGGACTTCAAATCAATAGACAAATTCCATTATGCCAAAAGCACTATCATCGAAAAAATGAATGGTAAAATAACAGATACGGTAAATATAAGATCAGTGAAAACAAGAGACAATTCCGGCACAAACCTATCAGAACCAATGGGATATGCAATGGAAGATGAGGCTCCGGCAAAACAAGACTATAGTATTGAACCATATAGTAATCATATTCATTTTATCAAAATGAAATATACTGACGACAAAGTTATGATCGTTGAATTCAAAGATTTTGTATTGATGGCTGAAGCGCCATTAAACAGTAAAAACGGGGAACTGATTATACAGGAAGCAAGAAAAATTGCCCCGGGAAAGCCAATAAAATATTTTACTTTCTGCCATTTTCATCCGCATTACATCGGAGGCATACGGGCATTTGTTCATAAGAATGTAACCATATTATCCCCAATATCAGATACACCTTATGTCAGATATCTTGTTTTAAACCCTCATACGTTAAACCGTGACAGTCTGCAAATAGACCCTCGTGCTTTAAAGCTGACTAAAATTAAAGACAGTATGACGATTACAGATGGATCCTATGAAATGAAAATCTATTTCATTGGAAAAAAATCGAAGCATACAAATGACTATCTGATCTACTATTTTCCTAAAGAAAAAATGGTGTTCGAAGGTGATCTTGTCTGGATCAATACCAAAAGAGCATCAAAAGCTGGTCCAAGAGATAAAGGATTATATAGCGCGATTAAGGACTTGAAACTGGATGTAAATACTATTGTACAATCCTGGCCTGTGAATAATTATGATGTAAAAACGGTTATCCCTTTCAGCGAACTCGAGCAATATGTGAATCAAAAACAATGATCTTCAAAACATTATGTGTCTTCTCGCTCACTTTGAAGCGATCATCAATCCGATGCCCGACGACCCAGCAGATATCATTGCCGGAACAGACTACCAATTGTTTCTCTTTTTCCTGAAAGGAAAGTTTTAAATCAGTAAGGTAATCGCTTATTTTCTTGCGTCCTCTTAAACCATAAGGCTTGAAAGAATCTCCATGTTCCCATTTCCGAACCATCAAAGGGAACTGAATTTTTTGCTCATTCAGGTATGCTACCGAAGGGTCATTAAAATCCTCAATACCTGATTTATGTATCATATTCATTGAAAACAAAAATTCTCCGGCTGCAACTGAAGATTTTCCTTTTTCAATAAGAATATTTTCAAAATCCTGACTGATTGTTTTCTCTATGCTGATCGTTTCCCTATCCTTTAGCATTCTGAATTCAGTTGAGAGAAATAATTTTGATTCTGTTGCGTTAAGGTGTTCAAAAAGCTCTTCAACCTGGACATATTTGAATCCAAAATCTTCCACCCATTCAAAGAAAATCTCAGGCGGAATATTTTTGTCTTTCAGATCTGAAACAGAAATTTTCATTCCGTTTTCTGTGGATACAACTATTTCTTTTTTAATACCTTCAGTAAATGTCTTAACCCAATTTCCAAGTTGGAATCTACGATTGGCAGCATGGTACATGGTTTCAGAAATATCCGGATTGATTTGTTTCAAAAGAGGGATCACTTCATTGCGGATCAGGTTGCGCTGGTATTTGCTATCAGCATTGCTTTTATCTTCCCGGTGATCATGTTTTTTGTATGCCGCGTATTCCAGGATCTCGTCTTTAGATGCGAATAACAAGGGGCGAATGACCTGGTTGGTTCTCGGCAATATGCCATGCAGTCCTTTTAAGACACTGCCTTTGGTAAGATTCAATAAAACAGTTTCAGTAACATCATCTTTGTGATGTGCCGTTGCCAAATAATTATATTGCTGCGCTTTAAGAAGTTCCTCAAACCATGCGTATCTGAGTTCCCGTGCAGCCATTTGAATTGACAAACCATATTCAAGAGCATATAATCTGGTATCAAATTTCTTGACAAAAAAAGGCGTTTCAAGTCTGCCCGCAAGTTCTTTTACAAATGCCTCATCAGCTTCTGACTCTTTTTCCCTTAATTGAAAATTACAATGCGCGATTGCAAATTGATATCCTGCCCTATGAAATAGGTGCGCCATCACCACAGAATCCACTCCCCCGCTTACAGCGAGCAAAACTTTCTCTTCCGGTCCAAAAAGAGCCTCTTTTTTAATAAATTTTTTGAACCTGTTATAGAAATTATTTCGCATGTGGAAGTGGATTCATTTTAAGATATTGTCATTTTGTCTCGCGAAGCCATTTTCAAATCTCCAAATTTTCTAATCTTTAAATAGTCCCCTACTCTTCGATAAAAACATGACAAACAGGCTTCAACGGGTTAAATTCTTTCACCAGCATTTCAATCCAATCTTTTCCATATTGCAAATAATAAGGAATGAAATTATCATAGCGCTCCTGCAATTCCCCTTCCGGATAGAACGAAGCATATATCTTATCGATTTTCGCAACTTTCTTTTCCTGTAACTCCAGTTGCTTTTGATGAATATCGCTTTTCCATTTCTTCACTTCCTTAACCTGCAGGTTCATCTGTTTCACAATATTCGCAGCCAGGTCGCTTGGAAGCCCCTGCAAATCATTTCTTAATTTCTCAAACTGGTCTAAAATGATAGCCGCATCTTTTTCAGAATCATGTTCAAGCTCATTCACCGCATAAAATCTGAACTTTAGATCTTCAAGACTCAGAAAAATTTCTTCGGGTTTCAGCTTAAGCATTTCAAGATATTCCGCTGCTTTCTTTCCGATAATCAAGGCAGAATTACGTACCAATACTTGTGGATAAAACACATTTGCGACATCAAAAGCAGCTTTTAATTCCAGCCAATAGGCTATTTCACTGTTTCCGCCCACATAATCCAGGTTTGGCAATATCAATTCCTGGTACATAGGCCTCAAAACCACATTCGGACTAAAATTTTCCGGGTTTTGATGCAATTCAGTTATCAATTCGTCTTCTGTCCAGCTTTTATCAGAATCAAGAACTTTATATAAACCATTGTCTGAAACAATCCTGTTCCTTGTATTTTTTCCCAGGTAAAACACATTGATCTCCCTTGGTGATAAAGGGAGTTTATAATTTTTTTGAAGGATGTCAATAGTTGCATTAATGGCTTTGAATGAAGTATTGTTGAAAATATCCATTTCCAGCACAGGTATCAACGCCTTTTTTAATTCGGGATGATCTCCGTCAATCACAACAAGGCCGTAATCCTTAAAAAGTTCATTCACAATATATCTTGTCGCATCAGCGAGGGTTTTATGCCCTAGGTAAGCGTTGCGAAAAAGGGCAACTAAATCCTTGCCATTGGGGCTGTTCTCCATCAATGTCCCCAATTCTTCAATCACTGTTTCCAGCGAATGTGGGTTCATCCTTCCGGTAGCACCTGCCTGTTTATCGTCCCATTTTAAGGTCTTGCCCCATATATGAAAGTGATTGATCTCTTCCAGGTCATGGTCTTCGGTCGCCATCCAGTAAACCGGCACAAAATGGTTTTCAGGGTGTTGTCCTTTAAGTATTTGAGCATAACTGATTGCATTTACAATCTTGTAAATAAAATACAATGGACCCGTAAATATATTCAGCTGGTGGCCAGTAGTTATCGTAAAAGTTTTTTCATCAAGCAGAGCATTGATATTCTCTTCTACTTTTTTGTTTTCCGACTTATCAAAATAGCCTGAATATTGCTGCTTTAGAGATTGAACGAGTATTTGCCTGTTTACAGGATATGTCTTCCTTTTTTCAATGGCGGCTGAAATGCCTGGTAAATCAGGCGTAAAATCATACAAATTTTTTAGCGACTCATTGCCGGAAATATAATCCGCACTGAGTTTGTGGATCTGGCCTGTTTGAACCAGTGGAATATTAATACATCGCATTGATGACGTTTTATGGTGCAAAGTAAGGGGTAAATATTGAGAAGCTCACAGTTTCAATCCTGACATCATCTCATCTTCACATCCAGCGCATCCCTGAGGCCATTACCCAATAAATTAAAGGATAATACCAGGAACATAATGGCCAGTCCGGGCAAAATGGCGAGATAAGCGGAATTCATAACGATATAACCATAGTTATCGTTTATCATCACGCCCCAGGAAGGTGCAGGCGGCTGTACACCAAGACCGAGGAAACTTAATCCGGCCTCCAATAAAATAGCCGAAGCAAAATTGGCTGCCGCGATCACCAGCACCGGCCCGAAAATATTGGGAAGAATATGCCTGATCACGATGCGATTGGTTCCGAACCCCAGCGCCTTCGCAGCAGTCACATAATCGAGCTCTCTGGCGCTCAGTATTTGTCCGCGGACCAATCGTGCCACATCCACCCACATGGTTAATCCTACGGCCACAAAAACCTGCCAGAATCCTCTTCCCAAAACAAGAGACATCGCCATCACCAGCAGAAATGTAGGTATTGCCCAGACAACATTGATTAACCACAAAATGATATCATCCGCCCAGCCCTTAAAAAAGCCTGCAATGGCGCCGAGACTGATTCCAATAATCAATGAAATAAGAACTGAAATTATTCCCACTGCAATGGAAATCCTTGTACCCAGAAGCAGGCGACTGAACATATCCCGGCCATAGCGATCAGTGCCTAATAGATATGTACGATGAATGATTTTTGCGTTCGGATTCGATATTGATTCTTCTTTGCCGTCATATAGAATATAATGAATGATCCCATCCTCTTCTTTAGCTGAATAAGCTTGAACAGGTATTTCGTCATATTCTGATTTTTGTCCGGAAATGAGAAAGGAGAAGAAATTACCGGATACCGGTTTTTCCTGTTTTGGAATTTGCAGTAGGTTTATTTTGCTCAGCGGTGGCAGCAATTCAAGTTCGAGGTTCTGTTTATTGGCATCCGGGGTTGAATCAGGCAAAAATAAATATCCACCCAGAGCAATAACAATACATATTCCGATAAATACCAGGCTGATAAAGGCATTCCGGTTTTTGATGAGGCGCTGAAAAGCATACCATGAAGGAGATTTGCCATATGTAGAATCTGAGGCCTTCATATTCACCGCGCATTGTGCGCTTCAAGTCCTTCCCGGGTGATGATGTATCGATATGCCCGCATATTATCACTGTCATACATAAAACTCCGCACAAATTCTTTTCGCTTTTCATCCCATTTCATTGGAGAGACATATTTCTTACGGATGAGAAATTTGAGGCTATCAGCCAGGATGTTTACAGGATATTTTACATCCTCAATAATCTTGTCAAAAGATTCCACAAAATAAACAGCATTCAATATATCGTATTCTACTTCAGTGAGTTCGCGCATGTGTCAGGGGTTAGGAGTTAGGCATTAGGGATTAGTAGTTAGTAGTTAGTTTAAATAGTATTTATTTTCAGGCGAAGCCATTCTCAAATTCCCATCCCGAACATTCGGGACTTAAATTACTCTTCTCCCCTTCCATTTATATCCGCCAAAATTACCATAAATGCCGATAAACAACACGTAGAAAATATACAGAAAGGCGGCAGGTATTAATATTCCCAAAAGTTTTTCCCGGTTAAAAAAATCAGATACTTTTTTGAGGAATGTATATTCTGCCATAAGTTTTAGTCCGAAAGCAATGCAAAAAACTACCAGGTATTTCCAGTCAAAAATACCTGCGACCAGGCAAATCAAAAGCATCAAATGAAATAGCCATGCGCCGGATAAAACTGCCGTAATGTTTTTATTCGAGTACTTTCTGCTTTTGGAAACCCATCGTTTCCGTTGTTGAATGAAAGAAGATAAATCTGTTTCAGGTTTTGTATATACTATAGCTTCCGGGTTTTTGAGAAAGAATATTTTGTCCGGCCATTTTGAGAACATTTTATGCATCAAAAATTCATCATCTCCACTCGCAATCTCGTTATTTCCCTCAAATCCTTTCACTTCCAAAAACGCGTCTTTTTTATAAATAAGATTGGCTCCATTACACATATTCGGATTTTTTAACGCGATAGATGCCCCGCCAATCCCAACTAGCCCCATAAATTCCAGCGATTGAGCTCTATCAAAAAAATTGTCAGACACATTCAGACA
>Ga0207008_10209_pt1 | contig 16487 bp, 14 predicted proteins | sample Alteio_BWMinCont_83_FD_153489 | JGI IMG/M metagenome (GOLD analysis project Ga0207008, IMG submission 153489) | Enriched cells from forest soil in Barre Woods Harvard Forest LTER site, Petersham, Massachusetts, United States -... | ecosystem: Environmental > Terrestrial > Soil > Temperate forest >... | reverse complement strand
TGATTACCGAAGGGTCCGTGCTGGCGGCGGCGGTTGAGCCTCGCGGGGCGGCTACGGATGTCGCGCCGGAGGGATTTGCGCATCCAGTGTATCGATCGGGGCACGCGCTGGCGATTCCGATTCCGTTGAGGCCGTCCCAATGAGATACAAGGTGACGTGTCTTACTCCGACGCTGGTGGGCGATGGGCAGAGGCTTGCGCCCATCGATTACATGGTGTGGCGCGATCACGTGAACGTGCTCGATCAACGGCGCATCTTCAAGCTGCTGTCGAAGGGTCCGCGCCTGGACGGGTACCTAGCGCAGTTGAAACAGGCCGACAAGCTGGACTTCGCGTCCTGGGGCGGGTTCGCGCAAAACTTCGCGGGGCGGAGGATTCCGTTTGAGCACGTGAGCTCGATTCCGGTGATCGAACGGGCGCGGGCCGAGTTTTTGTTTATTCCCACGTTCGCGGCCGCGACGTCGGGGCAACCGTATCTTCCCGCGACGGCCATCAAAGGCGCGCTGCGCACGGGCGCGGTGAATGAGCGTTGGACCGAGGCTACGATGCGCGACTTCTCGGAGCGTTTGGCGGGCGAGCGTCCGCCCCGGAATCCGGCCGCGCGGCTGGAGGACGTTCCGCGCGCCAAGCGCGTGGCAGCTGGGGATTCGAGGACGGTGGCGCACACCGCGATGAAGGTGCATCTGGTGAAGGTGGCGACGCTCCAGCAGCGGGGTCCGAAGGTGGAGTTGGGGTGGAAGGAGAGCGCTCCGCTGTTCGCGGAGATGGCGGTGGCGGGAACGGCGTTCGAGGGGGTTTGGAATGAGCGGTCGGCGCAGGACCGGGTGCGGCTGTTCCAATCTGCTAACCGCTATGCAGCAGGGCAGTTAGGGCGCCACAAGCAGTACGCGGCACAGGCGGGTCTGGCTCGGGTGGGGGCGCTGGTGGAAGCATTGGAGGCCCGGCTCCAGGAGCTGTCTTCACGCCAGAATCTCTGTTTGCTTTCAGTGGGTTGGGGGGGCGGACTGCACTCGAAAGTGGCTTTCCTGGACACCGACGGGGCGGCCTTCCGGTCGGTGGCGCGGCAGTTCCCCTTCTTTGAGAGCGCGATGCGGACGGGTTTGCCGTTCCCTAAGACGCGGCGGGTCATCTTCGAGGGAGGGCAGCCGGCCAGCTTACCGGGCTGGGTGATGCTGGAAGTGGCGTAAATAGGCCACGCCGATCCAGATTGTAGTAGTACCGGAACCACAAAATCATTTGCCGCCAGGGGGTTGCGTGGTACTATTTTATATAAATCCTGATTGCAGAGAGGGTTTGAGCCCCGGTTATGTACAATGCGTTCTTTGGCTTCTCGGAGAGCCCCTTCAGTCTTAGTCCCGATCCTGCGTTCTTCTACCGTAGCGAACAGCACGAAGAAGCACTTGCGAATCTGGTGTATGGCGTGCAAGCCCGCAAAGGCTTCATCGTCCTGACCGGGGAAGTGGGTACCGGCAAGACTACCATGCTCGAGTGTTTGCGGGACTATTTGGAATCCCAGTACATCGAGTTTGCGTTTCTGTTCAATTCGCGCATCAATGTCGAGCAGTTTTTCGAGATGATCGCGTACGACCTGAACCTGTCCTGCCCGCGCACTTCGAAGACCGAGGTGCTGTTTGCGCTGAATCAGCTGCTGGTGGAGCAGGCGCAAGAGGGCCGCACAGTGGTGCTGATCGTGGACGAAGCGCACAACCTGGAGTGGGAGGTTCTCGAAGAGATCCGGCTGCTGGGGAACCTGGAGAATCGCAACGGCAAGCTGTTGCAGATTATTCTGTCCGGCCAGCCCGAACTGGACCGCAAGCTGGATGCTCCCAATTTGCGGCAACTGAAGCAACGCGTGGTGCTGCGGAGCACGCTGGATCCGTTTACGCTGCGGGACGCGGTGGAATATATCGAATCGCGCCTGGAACGCGCCGGAATGCCGCAGCAGGAAGTTTTTTCCGAGGAGTTAATGGCGGAGATTCATCTGCGGGCGCAGGGAATTCCGCGCGTGATCAACTCGGTTTGCGACAATCTGCTGCTGACGGGATTCGCGATGGAAGAGAAGGTCTGCACCAAGGACATGCTCGACGAAGTCTGCAAGGACATGCGTCTGGAGTGGCCGGGGAGCCGGCGGCTGCGGTCGCGGATGGCGGAAGAGTCCTTCGAGCGCGAGCGGACGCCGTATAAGGTTTAGTCCTTTTGCTGGCGCCTGGTGCAGGCGAAAGCTCTACATCCTCATTTGAGCTCGATCTGAATTTCCACGGCGGTGCGATCACCGAGGTTTTCCGTTTCGTGCTTCATGAAATCGCGCCAGGCGATTTCGCCGGGGCGGCGGGGATTGTCGACCGCCCTGCCGTCGCCGAGGACCATGGTGGTGTGCAACTCGGTGAGATAGACCACGACATAATGCGGATGCTCATGCATGGGGCTCTTGAGATGTGGCTCCAGGATGGTGCGAAGAACGCGGACTCGCGCGTTTTCGAACGGGACCAGGTGATGTTCAGGGTCAAGCTTGACCGGGTCTAGAGAGACGCGAGGCTGCGCGGGTCCGGCGGGAGCGGGTTTTAGTTCGGTCACCACGGCTTCGAGGGGTTGATCAGAGGAGTTCTCCTCAGTGTGCTGACCGGCATCAAGCCAGGCGATCTTTCCCGCAGAAGCCCCGGTTACATAGACGATTACCGAATCCAGGCGCTTCGAGGGCGGAGTCTTCGCATGTGGCGCTAACTTGAGGCGCGATACGCGGACCCAGGCATTGTCGATTTCGGGAGTAGTTTGCGCGGAGGCGAGGGCGGCGAGGGTTAGGAAGAAAACGGCGCGCATTACATGGCACCTTACATAGCTACGCGGGTGCCATCTTCGACGTTGACGGGCGGATTGTAGTGGAGGAACCGGCCGCAGGATTCGCAAAACATCAACTGGTCGCCCCGGCGGAGGTCCTGGAAAAATTGCGGGCGCAGGGTGATCTGGCAGGCGGAGCAGCGGCCGCCGGCCACTTCCGCCGAGACCACTCCATGGTGCTTCTTCCTGAGCCGATCGTAGTCTCGCAGAGTGGAGGGCGAAAGTTTGGCTGCGGCTTCCTGGCGCTCCGTGCGGATCTGTTCAAGCTGGGCCTGGTCGGCGGCAGTACGTTCCCGGGCGATGGCCGTTTCGGCTTGCACCTGCTGCTTTTCCTGTTGCAGCGCGGCATCGGCCTTTTTCACGTTTCCGTCGAGCGCTTCGGATTCCGCCATGAGTTCCAGAATTCGATCCTCGGCCGCTCGAATCTCCTTCTCGATGTATTCGATCTCGTGCTGGAAGGCGCGGTACTGCTCATTGTTCTTCGCGCCGAGCATCTGATCCTTGAGCTTGGAAATCTTCTGCTCATGAATCTGGATGTCGCCTTCGAGCTTCTTGCGGTCCTTCTGATTCGCGCTTAGGGCGCCTTTGTCGGCTTCCAGCTTGCGCAAGTGGGCTTCGAGCGTCTTCTCGATCGCGGCCACATGCTTAGGCAGCGTGGCGACTTCTTTTTCAAGTGCCGCGACTCGCAGATCAAGCGATTGCAGTTGAATCACCAGAGGAGTGTCTGGGTGCATGAACGTCCTTGATTTTAGCACGCGCGGCGCGTCATGCTTGATGCATGCATCATTTCGATGAAATGCCACCCGTGCCGCTCACGCTGGAAGGCGCCAGCGTGCTGCATCAGATGGTACGAGTACGCTGGCCGGCTTGGCGCGCGCTCGATTCCGCCGGCCGCGCGGAGATCCTGGAGCAGGCAACGGGAATGCTGGCTGCCCTGGAAGAGCAGCGCAGCGCGGTGTTCGGGCTGCTGGGACACAAGGGCGATCTCATGCTGGTCCATTTCCGGCCGTCCTTCGACGAGCTGGTGGAGGTGCAGCAAAAGCTGAACAAGCTGCGCTTGTGGGATTACCTGGAGCAGACCACGTCGTACTTGTCGGTGGTGGAGCTGGGCTTATACGAATCGACCGCGAAGGTGTACGGGACGCTGGCGGAGAAGGGGCTGGCGCCGCACTCCGCGGAGTGGAACGTGGAGATCGAGGATACGCTGGCGCGGCAGCGGCAGGCCATGCATCCGCGGCTTTATCCGGACATTCCCGCGGCCAAATACCTGTGCTTTTATCCCATGGACCGGCGGCGGGGCGAGCACAAGAACTGGTATCAAGTCCCGATGGAAGATCGCCAGCTCATGATGCAGCAACACGGCGCCATCGGGCGGCGATATGCCGGCTCGGTCAAGCAGATCATTACCGGCTCGATCGGATTCGACGATTGGGAATGGGGCGTGGATCTGTTCGCCGACGATCCGCTGGTGTTCAAGAAGCTGATCTACGAGATGCGCTTTGACGAAGTGAGCGCGATCTATGCACTGTTCGGCGCGTTCTATGTGGGCCGGCGCATGGAGCGGGAGAATCTGGCGAAGTTTCTGACCGTTTAACCGCGCCCGCTATTTCGCTTTGGCCGCCTTCTGAACCAGGGCGCGGATTTGGATCGCGTTGGCGTAGCCGGGCATCAGCTCGATGGCTTTGTCGAGATCGGCCAGCGCGTGAGCGTAATCGTGGAGCAGATAGTAAGCGAAGCCTCGGGCGTTGTAGGCCATGGCGAGAGTCGGGTCGGCGGCGATCGAGAGCGTGAGCTCGGCGACCGCTTCGCGATACTTGCCGCGGTTGAGCAGTTCGCGGCCGTGCAGGTTGTGCAGGCTGGCGGATTTGGGATCGGGCTTGGCGGTTGGCGGCGATGGTGACGGCGCTGTGGCTGCGACGGCAGGAGCCGGTGGGGGTGCGGGCGGCGGCGGCTTAGGCGGAGCCGGCGGCGTCGGCAGAACAGGCTCGGGCGGCTTCTCGGCGCGGGCCAAGGCCTGCTGTTGCGCCAGTTGTTGATCAACCTTGGCGAGCACGACTTTGGCTTCGACGTCGTCGGGTTTCAAGCGCAGCGCCTCCGTCAGGTCGCGGGAAGCTTCGGCGTATCGTTCCAGCAGGAAAAATGCACTGCCGCGGGCGAGCCAAGCCTGCTCGAAATCGGGCTTCAGCTCGATGGCTTTGGTGCGGTCGGCGAGGCCTTCCTCATGCCTTCCGAGCTCGTGATAGGAGCCGCCGCGCGCTTCGTAGGCCTCGGCGGAATCGGGCATCAGCTTGACCACGGCATCCCGATCCGCGAGCGCTTTTGCGGGCTGGCCGAGACGGGCAAAGGCGGCGCCGCGGAGCGAGAGCGCACGCACGTTGGTGGGATCGCGGGCGAGCGCAATGTTGAAATCGGAAACGGCGAGGTCGAACTGGCCCGTCTGGCCGTAGGCGTACCCACGCTCGATATAGGGCGGGACCGCGGCGGAGTTAAGGCGGATCGCCTGATCGAGATCGTCGATAGCCGGGCTGTAACGTCCAAGCGCGTTGTAGGCGCGGGCGCGTCCGAGCCAGGGTCCGACACTGTCCAGGCGCAGGCGGATGGCTTGCGAATAGTCGTCCACGGCTCGCTGGGCTTGACCCTGACGCAAATATTCCGCTCCACGAGCGGCGTAGAGCGCGGAGGTGGGCTGCTGAGCGATCTGGCGCGTAAGCTCCTCTACGGTCTGCGCGGGCGCGACCGTCGCGGCGATCAGCAATGCGAACGCGAGTTTCATCTCTTCAAGCGGCGGCGGATGGGCGCGGAGAAGGCGCGCACCGCCATGTCGATATCCGTGACACCCAACGCCCGACAGACGCCATAATACACCGTCAGGCCGAGCGGAATGGAGAGCGCGAGGTCCGTCATGCGCGCCCATTGAGAAGCGCCTAAGTACCTCTCCGTGAGATAGCTGGAAAGCGCCACGGAGGCGGCCATGGCAAGCGCGGCCAGGCTGATTTTGGCGAATTGCGCGCCCAGGAGACGCCCATGGATGCCTCCGATGCGGCGGCGCAGGATCAGGAACAAGATCACGAATCCGAACAGCGCCACGGCGGAGGTGGAGAGAGCAAGCCCGGCGTGACCGAGTCCGGCGACGCGGATCATGGTTGAAGCCGCGGCATAGTTGACCACGATGGAGCCGAGGCTGACCAGCATGGGGGTGCGTGCGTCTCCCAGCGCGTAGAAGGCTGGCGTTAGCACCTTCAACGCCGCGTAGCCGGTGAGGCCGATCGCGTAGTAGGAGAGAGCCAGAGCCGTGCGCTGCGTGTCATAGGCGGAGAAACTGCCGTGCTGATAAATGGCGCCGATGATGGATTTCCCCAACACAGCCAGACCCACCGACGAAGGCAGCGTGAGCAGGAAAACCATGCCGAGCGAGTGCGAGAGGGTCTTGCGGAATTCGTCCATCTGGCCCGTGGCGGCGCTGCGCGAGATGGAAGGCAGCGTGGCCGAGGCCATGGCGACTCCGAACAATCCCAAGGGGAGCTGCATGAAGCGGAAGGCGTAGGTGAGCCAGCTCACGGGACCATTCAATCCGCTGACTGGATCGGAGATGGTGGAGGCGAAATTGGTGTTCACCATCACGTTGATCTGCACGGCGGCGTTGCCCAGAATGGCCGGGACCATCAGACGGAAAATCTTCACCATGCCGGGATGCGACCAATCGAACTCCGGGCGGAAGCGGTAGCCGAGGCGGTGCAGGCTGGGCAACTGCCAGCACAATTGCAGCGCGCCTCCGAGGACCACGCCGATGGCCATGCCTTCGATGCGCGAGAGATGCAGCGCGGGTCCCAGCCACACGCCCAGCACAATCCCGAAGCCCACCGAGCCTATGTTGAAGAAGGTCGAGGCCATGGCTGGAACGCCGAAGCGGTTGGACGCGTTCAGCACGCCCATGGCCTGCGCGGCCAGCGCGACCAGCAGCAGGAACGGGAACATGATGCGCGTCATGGTGACGGCGAGCTCGAATTTTCCAGGCACGGCGGTATCGCCGGAGGCGATCAAGTGGACCAGCTGGGGCGCGAAAATCACGCCCAGAACGCACACCGCGCCCACGATCAGGATCAGCGCCGTCGCGACCAGATTCGCGAGCCGCGCGGCTTCTTCTTTGCCTTTGGTGGCCAGGTATTCGGTAAAGGTGGGGACGAAGGCGCTCGAGAGCGCTCCTTCGGCGAACAGGTCGCGGGTGAGGTTGGGGATGCGGAAGCCCTGCGTGAACGCGTCGTAAACCATGTGGGCTCCGAACAGCCCCGCCATCACGCTTTCCCGCAGCAGGCCGGTGATCCGGCTCATGAACACGGCCAGCGAGACGACGCCCGCGGAGCGCACCAGGCGCTCGGTCTGGCCGCTTGCTAGCTCACTGTCCGTATTGTTCAAAGAAGTGGGCAATGGTCATGATCCCGGCGTAGTAATTCGAGACTTTGTATTTCTCGTTGGGCGAATGTAAGCCATCGTCGGGAAGTCCGAATCCCATGAGGATGGTGGGGATGCCCAGGAACGTGGCGAAATCGCCCACGATGGGGATGGAGCCGCCGCTGCGGATGAACACCGTCTCGCGGCCCATGATGTCGGCGAACGCCTTCGCGGCAACGGCGATGGCGGGGTGATCGGGATTCACCATGATGGCGGGACCGTAGCTCAGAACCCGAACCTCGGTCGAAATGCCGGCGGGGGTATTGTCCTTGACGAACTTCTTGTACGCAGCGATGATTTTTTCGGGCTTCTGATCCGGCACCATGCGCATGCTGACTTTCGCGACTGCCTTGGCCGGGATCACGGTCTTGGCTCCGGCCGCGGTGAAGCCTCCGGCGATCCCGTGCACTTCGAGCGTAGGCCGCGCCCAGGTGCGTTCGAAGACGTTGTAGCCGGGCTCGCCGGTAAGCTGGGACGCCCCGACCTCGTTCTTCAGAAAATCCTTTTCATCGAAAGGCAAGATCGACCAACTATGTTTCTCGGCGGCCGAGGGCGGGCGGACGTCGTCATACATGCCGGGAATCTGGATGTGGCCCTTGGCGTCCTTGAGCTTCGAAAGCAGCTCGATCAGTCCGAAGATCGCGTTGGGGGCGGCGCCGCCGTATAGGCCCGAGTGTAGATCCTTGGCGGGTCCGCGAGCTTCGATCTCGGTATAGATCAACCCGCGCAGGCCGACGCACAGAGTCGGGATGCCTTCGGCGTAGAGCTCGGTGTCGGAAACCAGCGCCACGTCGGCTTTAAGTTTGGCCGGATTCTCCGCCACATACTTGGCGATGGATTCGCCGCCGACCTCCTCCTCGCCTTCGATCAGGAATTTCAGATTGAGCGGGAGCGTGCCGTTGACTGCTCGCAGCGCTTCCACGGCTTTGATCTGCGAGTAGACTTGCCCCTTGTCGTCGGCCGCGCCGCGAGCATAAATGTTGCCGTTGCGAACGGTGGGCTCGAACGGCGGCGTGATCCATTCGTCCAGAGGATCGGGCGGTTGAACGTCATAGTGGCCGTAGCACAGCACGGTGGGCTTGCCGGGGGCGTGCAGCCAATCCGCGTAAACCAGCGGATGCCCGGCGGTCGCGATGATCTCGACGTGCTCCATGCCGCACGCCGTGAGGCTGGCGGCGACGAACTCGGCGGCCCGGCGGATATCGCCGTTGTGTTCGGGCAGGGTGCTGACGCTGGGGATGCGCAGGAACTGCTTCAGCTCATCGAGCAGGCGTTCCTGATTGGATTCAACATATGCGTTGGTGGATGGAGACACCTTCCATTATAGTGGGCAGTATGGCCGTCGAACCGGTTCCGGGCCGTGCCGCGGCTATACTCAACCGTTTCTCCAGCCTGAACGAAAAGGTACCGGTTCTCGTGCTGGCGGTGTGGGCCTGGCTGTATTTGCCGAGGCCGTTCCAACTGGGCTTCTACCACGATGATTGGTGGTCGTTTGTCGAGGCCACCAATGGGAATGCCCCCTTTTCACTGCAACGGCTGAATCTGTTTATGGGAGCGCACAGCTCCTTCCTATCGCGGCCGGTGGGTGGATTCCTCGCATTTCTGCTCGGCTCCATCGGAGGAATTTCGTCGTTCCGGTATCAGGCTTGCGTCGCTGTCTTGGTGCTGCTGGCCGCGCTTTCCCTGCGGGCGTGGTTCAGGGCCTTGATGCGCGCATTCGACCCGCCCGCGCGCTTCTGGGCCCCGGAGATCGCCACGCTTTTTTGGCTGTCGGCGCCGTGGTCGTTCGCGGGAACGGCGTGGCCCTCCGCGGCCATCCTCGCCGTTCCGGCGCAGATCTTTTTCACGGAGGCGTTGCGGCGAGTGTCGCCGCCGAAACAACTTGACGCCAGACGTCTGCTGATTTTTGGAGCGTTGCTGACGGCGTCGTACCTGACGTATGAAAGCTTCTATTTCGTCGTCCTTCTGGTGATTGCTCTGTATCTTGCTATGGATCGACGCATTCGCGAGGCGCTCTGGCTCAGCGGCGTCGCGGTGGGCACACAGGTCCTGGTTCTGGGGATTAACCGTTTCATGGCGGGGGTGAACCCCGAGATGGCGAAGAAAATCTATCCCGCCTGGCGGACGCTGTTCCTGCAAAGCTTGCTGGGCTTGCCACATCAGATGCTGCTTCGCATGGGAACACTCGGCGGGATCTGGGCCGGCTTGGTGTTGGCTCTTGCCGCAGCCGCGCTGGTTTCGATGGCGGTGGGCTTGCGGACGCGGACGCAACGCCGCGCCACAGTGTACGCGTTGGGCATCCTCTTAGTTGGCGCCGGTGCAATTCCGGTCACGATCTTGACCTATTCTGTCGCCAGCTACGGCGTGAGCACCGCGGGATTAGAATCCCGCACCTTTTTCCCGGTGTGCTGGGCTCTAACAATTCTGGTGTACGGATTTGTGCTCCTGCTGACGCAGTTGCGGTGGAACAATGCCGGCTTGCTATTGCTGGCGCTGCCTCTTGCGATCATCGTGCTGGACTCCACTGCGCAGCGGCGCCAGATTCAGGATCTGGCGCACGTGTGGAACCAGGAGCGTGAGGTCCTCGCGCACGCGCCGGTAGAATCGATCAAGGCTCTGCCCAAGGACTCCCGGATTCTCTTTATCGGGCCCGCGTATCTTGGCGATCTGGTCATCTTTGGAGCTTACTGGGATATCACCGGTGCGGTGTTCTCGCTGCCTCCGCTGAACCAGGGCCGCCAGGCCTACCAGGGATTGACGATAATGGATTCCGCCACCAGGCTCTACAACTGGAGCTGGGACGGCAAGAACCTTGTCCAGGAGCTTCCCGGCTACTGGAAGGAAACCCGCCCCGCGGTTCACCTATTTGTGTGGAACTACGATGACGGAAACCGTTTCTTTGAGGCGGAAGCGGGATTCCGCTGGCCCGCCGCGCCGTAAGCAGATCTACTCGACCAACCCAAGCTGCCGCAGGGTGGCGGCCGGCTCGGTGGCCGGATCTTCGTCGTCGTAGTGCGCCACGGGACCTTTTTCGCGCCCATTCTCGAGCACCACGCCGTAGGGCGGATCACCCGGGAAGGGGAACACGGCCTTGAGCTTTTCCAAATCCGTGGAGGTCACGGCCTTCAGCTTTGTGGACCGCAGGAAGTCCGCGGCGAACTGGGGCATGCGCGTGGGGATTCCCACCACTTGAACGTCGCTCTTCCAGGTCAGCTTGGACATGTGCCGCCCCGCCGCCTCGCAATGGCCGCATTCAGGATCGTAAAAGAACAGGAAGACGCGGCCGTGTTGCAGCGAGAACGGCTTGCCGTCGACAACGATGGAATCCGGCGCCGGAGTGCCGCTCAGATTATGCGCGGCCATGCCGTAGCTCACGCCGGAGAACACGGCGACCGCTCCCAGCACCACGGCGGCGCTGCGCTTGCGGCCATACACCGGCTTTCCCCATAGCCCCGCCAGAATCGCCAGGCCCAGCATGGCGCCATCGCCCACGAAGAACGCCGGTCCAACGGTGCGCTTCACGATCGGGAAGCAACTGCAATCTTTTCCCACCAGTTGAGGATAGTGGTATCCGATGTAACCCATGAACGCCACCAGCAGCAGCGAGCTGAGGATCGCGCCCCAGCGGCGGTAATGCGGAACCAGAATCATGGCTCCGGCGAGCGTTTCGCCGACGCCTAGGGCCAGCGTGAACGGCAGGCTGAGCCACGTGGGCACCAGAAACTCCTCTAATCCGCGGGACCACATGAAGGGGTCCGTAATCTTCCAGATCCCGCTCGAAAGAAAAATCACAGCGATCAAAAACGCGGCAACGTGGCTGATGGAGCTCTTCCAGGAAGGGATTTCCAGAGCTCCGCTCAGACGGTCCGCGGTAGTACTTGCATCCATACTTCTATTTTACCTGGAACCGGCGCGGGACGGCTAGCGGCCCGGTTTTTTCCGCTCCGCACGTGCCAGAATAGGTGTTCATGCCAGAACCCTGGAAAACCGTCCGGGTACCCGCTTCCAGCGCGAATCTGGGGCCGGGATTCGACGCGCTGGGCCTGGCCCTGGAATTGTACCTGGAGTGCCGTTTCCGGCGGTCCGAGGCGCTTTCCATCGAGGTTCGCGGCTGCGATTCGGCGAATATTTCAACTGGCGCCGACAATCTCATCTGGCAGACCGCGCTGCGGGTGGCCTCCGATACCGCGGAAAGCATGCCCCCGATTGAGCTGGAGATCGTCAACGACATTCCCATCGGCAAGGGGCTGGGCTCGAGCGCGGCGGCGTTGACGGCGGGCGTGGTGATCGCCAGCGAGATTCTGGGGCTCAACTGGGACGCCGAGCGTGTGCTGCACGAGGCCGCCTACATTGAGGGCCATCCCGACAACGTCGCGGCCTGCGTGCTCGGGTCGATTGTCGCCAGCGCCATTGATTCCGAAGGGATCGCGCGCGCGGTGCGGATGGAATTGCATCCTCACTACCGAGTCGCCGTGGTGGTGCCGGATTTCGTGTTGGCCACGGTGGACGCGCGCCGCGTGCTGCCCGAGAAGTACACGCGCGCCGCCACCATCTTCAATGTCCAGCGCAGCGCTCTGTTGATTGCCGCGCTTACCAGCGGGGTGACCGACGCATTTCCCGCGGCGCTGGAGGACCGTTTGCACCAGCCCTATCGCTTCGCGTTGGTCCCGGGTCTGGAGGAGATGACGCTGCTGCGCATGCCGGGCTTGCTGGGATGCGCGCTGAGCGGCGCCGGACCGTCCATTCTGGTGTTCCACGAGCGCGGGCATGAACAGGTGTGCGAGCGCGTGCGCGAGATTTTCGCGTCGCACGGCCATGCTTCCGAGATTGCGTGCAGCAAGGTCGCGGCACGCGGCTACGAGTTATTCTGATGAATCGTCTGGCAAAGGAAAAGAGCCCGTACCTGTTGCAGCACGCCAATAATCCGGTGGATTGGTACGCCTGGGGCGACGAAGCGTTTGAGAAGGCCGCCCGCGAAGACAAACCGGTGTTTCTCTCGGTAGGCTATTCCACCTGCCACTGGTGCCACGTGATGGAAAGGGAGTCCTTCGAAGACGCCGACATCGCGCGCCTGCTTAACGAAAACTTCGTGCCGGTGAAAGTGGACCGCGAGGAGCGCCCCGACGTCGACCGGATTTACATGCTGTTCGTCCAAGCGGCCACCGGCAGCGGTGGCTGGCCCATGTCCGTGTGGCTGACTCCGGACCGCAAGCCGTTCTTCGGCGGCACCTATTTTCCTCCCGACAATCGCTATGGACGCCCCGGCTTCGGCTCGGTTCTCCAGAGCCTCGCGCAAGCCTGGCGGCAGGGTCGGGCTCGCGTCGAACAATCTGGCGCGCAGGTGATCGAGCAGCTGCGCGAGTATTCGAACCTCGCCGCGGGACAGGGGCAAGGGGAGGGAAGCGCGGCCGACTCCGCTTTCCACGCCTTTCGCCGCGCCTTCGATCCCCGCTTGGGCGGCTTCGGCGGCGCTCCGAAATTCCCGCGCCCCAGCGTATTGAATTTTCTGTTGCGCTATCACGCGTCGACCAAGGATGAGGACGCGCTGGAGATGGTGCTCGTCACGCTGCGCGAGATGGCCAAGGGCGGGATGAACGACCAGCTTGGCGGCGGTTTTCACCGCTACTCGGTGGATGAACACTGGTTTGTGCCGCACTTCGAGAAAATGCTGTACGATCAGGGCCAGCTCGCGGTGTCCTACCTGGAGGCGTACCAGATCACGGCAGACGCACAGTACGCCGGCGTCGCGCGCAGCATCTTCGATTACGTGCTGCGGGACCTGGCGCATCCCGAAGGCGGATTCTATTCCGCCGAAGACGCCGATAGCGCGAGCGATCCGGCTCACCCGCATGACAAGAGCGAGGGCGCATTCTATATCTGGAGCCGCTCCGAACTGGTGGCGGCGCTGGGCGAGCAAGATGCCGCGATTTTCTCAAGGGGCTACGGAGTCGAGGAGCGCGGCAATGTGCAGGAAGATCCTCACGGGGAGTTCACCGGGCGAAACATCCTGTTTCAGGCGCGTTCCGCGGAAGATGACGGGGTCATCGCGAAGGCCCGGGAAACGCTGCTTCGCGTGCGCTCCCTGCGCCCGCGCCCGCACCTGGACGACAAGATTCTGGCAGGGTGGAACGGGCTTATGATTTCGGCGCTCGCCAAAGGGGCGCAGGTGTTGACGCGGGAATATCCGGAAGACGCAGCAAAGTATCAGTTGGCCGCCCGGCGCGCACTCGATTTCATTCGAGGGCACCTCTGGAATGACGCGGACTCCCTCCTGCTGCGCCGCTACCGCGACGGTGAATCTGCCATCGAAGGATTTCTCGACGACTATGCCTGCCTGATTCTGGCACTAATCGACATGTATGAAACCAGCTTCGATGCGTACGATCTCTCTTGGGCGGCGCGCCTGGCGGAGCGCGCGCTCAATCTGTTCGAAGATCCCGAGCAGGGCGGATACTTCAGCACCCCAGCAGGCAAAGCCGACCTGGTGCTGCGGCTTAAAGACGATTACGATGGCGCGGAACCCTCGGGGAATTCGATGCTCACGCTGGCGTTGCTTAGGCTCGGCCGTATTCTCGGGCGGGAGGATTTCGGACGTTCCGTGGAAAGGGCGCTCGCTGCGTTCAGCCCTCGCGTTCAGGCAAACCCGACCGCCGCGCCGCAAATGCTGGTAGCGCAAGCGCTGGCCTCGGGGAAGTCCATGGAGATTGTCCTGGTGGGTCCGTTGGATGGCGCCATGCTGGCCACCATCCGCCAGCGGTTTCTGCCCCATGCCGTGGTCATGCACCCCGAACCGGCCCCAGTATCCATGCCGCCCGTAGACAGCAAGCCGACCGCCTATGTCTGCGAGAACTACGCCTGCAAACTTCCCGTCACCACCGCCCAGGCCCTTGCCGAGACCTTACAATAGAACATATGGAAAGAACTGGAGCAACAACTCTAAAAGGAAATCCGATGACGGTGCTGGGGCCGGAGCTCAAAGCTGGTGACTCGGCGCCCGACTTCCACGTCGTGGACAGTGGGCTGAAGCCAGTGGATCTCGCGGCCACAGGCTCCGGCGTCCGTATCTTCAGCGTCGTGCCGTCGCTCGATACCCCGGTGTGCGATGCGCAGACCAAGCGGTTCAACGAAGAGGCAGGGAAGCTGCCGAATGTCACCATCTACAGCTTCAGCATGGATCTGCCATTCGCGCAGAAACGCTGGTGCGGCGCCTATGGCGTGGATCACGTCAAGATGGTGTCAGATCACCGGGATGGCTCGTTTGGACAGGCCTACGGAACGCTGATCAAGGATTTGCGCATCTTGAGCCGCGCCATCTTTGTAGTGGACCCGCAGAACCACATCCGCTACGTGGAATATGTGAAGGAAGTGGGAGATCATCCCGATTACGACGCAGCGCTGGCCTCCGCAAGATCGCTTACGGAAGCGGCCGGCGCTTAGCCCCGTAAATAGCAAAAGGGCGAGGCTGAAAAGCCTCGCCCTTTTGGTTTAACCTGGCGATTTCCGCTTACGCCCGATTTTTCCTGGAGCGGAGGCGGGCATATCCAAGGCCGATCAAGCCGAGGCCCATGAGACCGAAGGTGGCCGGTTCCGGAACCGCGTCCGAGTTGAGCCTGATCACCAGATCCTGGTAATCGCCGTTACCGGTGCCGCCGTTGTTGTACAGCCAGTCCGATATACCAAGGTAAAAGACGTTCGGATCCGCGGCGAAACTGAAAAGCACGAAATGCTGGTGGTTGCCGTCAGTCGTGTCCAGCGCGGTGTTGGAATACCAAGTCTGCCCGGCGTTTGTTATGTAGAATCCGTAACTCGCATAACCCCCAGACTCATTCGCAGTGGTGAGGGGAGCAGTGCTGGTGGTAAAAATCGGGGTCAACGATGAGGGGTGGGTCGTGTCGTAGATTCCAAACGCGTCCACGCCGCTGGTATTGACACCGAGCAACGTCATGATGAGAGAATTGGTGTTGCGCACCAGATTGAAGGCGGCAGGCCCGTTGTTAGTCCCCACACCGTTTGCGTTAGCAACCGCCGAACCTGATAGGTACTGATTTGGATTGTAATTGGTCCCGCCCGTGAAACTGCCAGTCGCCGTCAAAAAGTCCCCGATATTCGCGCAGTCGCCACTGCACGAGTTGCCCGCGCCTCCCTTATCGCTGGAGAGGTTGTCCCAGTAGGGAGTTCCCGTGTTGACACCGGTATATATCCCCGTCCCGCCCTCGGCAGGCAAATTGGTAAAAGTCGGCGCTCCGCCGTTCTCCAGGACTGTGTCCCCAAGCGCAAAACCACTGACCAACGCCAGCGTGCCAATCGTCATCCAGGTCTTCATAAGGTTATCGTCTCCGAAAGTTAGACCGCTCAATGGATCTCCGGACCCACCCGAACGGTATATTACCGTGCGATCTACTATAGCACTATCGAGGGATAAGTCAAAGACTTTTGTACTCGGATTTGGTAGGCCTAGTTTAAGTTTTGTACTAGTACTACTACTTATTGTGCTCGCTAGGGGCGCCCGGGACACTAGGTGGCGTCGGGGCAGGCAAATCCTCTACCGAGTTCGCGCCGCGCGGCTTGGAACTTCGGATCAAATGAATACTAGGACCAATGAGAGGGCGAGGCTGAAGACCCCGCCCCTTCTTTAAATTTGCGTGGGCGATCTCTTACTACTCACGCCCAATTCTTCCGCGCACGCAAGCGGGTATAGGCGAGGCCGAGCAGGCCAGCTCCCAGGAGGATGAAGGTGGCCGGTTCAGGGACGGCGGCGTCCGAGTTAATCTGGATCACCATATCCTGATAATCGCCGTTGCCGTTTCCGCCGTTGCCGAAAAACCAATCTGTAACACCAACATAATAAACGTTTTGATCCGCGGCGAAATTGAAAATCGCGAAATGTTGGTGAGCGCCATCCGTCGTGTCCAACGCGGTATTCGAATACCACGTGTTTCCCGAGTTTGTGACATAGAATCCGTAGCTCGCAGGAGCCGCAGACTCGTTCAATGTGGTGCCTACCGCGGAGCCGTTCGTAAAGAGCGGGGTTTTCGACGCCGGATTGGTGGTGTCGTAGATTCCAAACGTGTTTGTACCTCCGGTATAGGAACCGAGCATGGTCATGAGAATGGAATTGGTGTCGCGCACCATATTGAAGTTGGCAGGCGAATCTGGATTGCCGGCGGCCGACAGGTACGCGTTAGGGTTGTAGTTGGTGCCCGC
>Ga0207008_10208_pt1 | contig 16541 bp, 8 predicted proteins | sample Alteio_BWMinCont_83_FD_153489 | JGI IMG/M metagenome (GOLD analysis project Ga0207008, IMG submission 153489) | Enriched cells from forest soil in Barre Woods Harvard Forest LTER site, Petersham, Massachusetts, United States -... | ecosystem: Environmental > Terrestrial > Soil > Temperate forest >... | reverse complement strand
GCCACCGGCGGTGACGAAGTCGTCTTGGTCTACGCCGTCACCGCTGACGCCTAAGCCGCCGACCAGTACGCCGTTAATGTAGAGCGGCTCGGAACCGGGGAAAAAGACGATGCCGCTCTGGTTTGCTTTGGGCCAACTTGCACCGGGGATTTGAAAGCCTTGGGTGCAGGGATTGGCCACGTCCTGCGTGTACAGATTAAAGAACGGGCCGTCTGTCGAGCCGTCGATTCCGGGCGGGAAGAATGGCTGCGCGCCGAAACCGATTGTGCGATTGGTGACGGCTGTGCCGACCGGGACTTGATTTAGATCTTGCGGCATCCTGGTTGCGCCGCTGAAATAAATTACGTTGCGCGCTTTGGTGGCGGCGACATCGATGCTGAAAATTGTGGCGTCCGGCATTCTGTACAGGCCGAGCAGAGTGCCATCGAGATCGCTCACGGCGATCATCATTCTGGCTTTGGAACCGAGGGGAAGGCGAATCTGCGCGCGGGTTTGATTTGCGGTAGCCACCGCGGCGTTGATAATTTGAGTCACCTGCGCGGCGGTCAAACCACCCACCGGCCCATTTGCCGTTGGAATTAAGTTGCCGTCGGGTGGAGCGCCCGGACTTGCCGCGGGTCCAACGGAAAAGTTTGCGGCGTTAAATGTTCCGGGCGCGGTTGCATCAGCAGGCAGTGTAGTTTGATTTACGAAAGGCAGGGTGATGCCGTTGATGGTGACCACGCCCGGCGAAGGGAACGGCGGAAATCCTACCTGATCGGTCGCAACGCTGGGCCCGCCCGCGGCAATCATGCCGGCTGCAGCAAACGCAACATACTCGGCAATGTCGGCGCTCACGCCGGTGACGCCGATTCCTCCGACTTCCTGGCCATCTTTGAATATCGGAACTCCGCCGGGATTTACAGCGGCTTGCATAGAATCATTCACATCAGCTTTGCCGGTGGCGATTCCGAGGCCCGGACTTCCGCCCGTGATCGTGGTCGCGGGAGGGATGGTTGTAGAAAGACCTGCGGCTAAAGTGCAGGCGCGATTTGTGTTTTCGATGCCATAGAGCGCGCCGTTCGACGTATTCATCACTTCAGGAGGGAAATGCGTGCCGCTGATGAAGCGAACAGTTCGCGAGGAAAGCGGGGCTTGGTCGTTACTGAAGAACGCGCCGGTGCGGGCCAAGGAAACCGCGAAGTCGTCCGACGGCACCATCTGGCTGAAATTGCCCTGAACCAATGGTGGGGCTGAGGGCTGTTTATACACTGCCAAGATACGTCCCAGCCTATCGACAACTGCGATGACCATGGTGTCGGAGTCCACAGCTTCGGCGGCTGCTTGCACGATTGCCGATACGTCGCTCTGACTCAGGGATTGGGGCGGAGGTGGTGGCGGAGGCGTAACGGTGGTGCCCCCCCTACCTCCACACGCGCAAAGGCTGGCACAGAACAAAAGGACGCTGACGAAATTGCCTGCTAGCAAGAGGCGATTCATTTCGCGATGAGAGCATGCAAACATGCGTTCGGCTATTGGTACCACAGCTTCGCACGGCACTCAACACGGTGTTGCGCGATGCGAACGGCGAAATCTAGAAACTTCGGAAAAGTTCGCTACTGAAAACTCTTGCCCCGCCTGAAACACATGTGATAGCAAGAGCCGACAAGACTTACACTTAGGAAAACTCTCAATAGGTCAAGGAACATCAGGTGCGCTGGGCATTCCACGCGCTTTCGCGAAAATCAACTCCGCGATGTCTGGTCGTATTTCTATCGACGTTTGGCTTGTGCCTGTGCGGAGGTGTACGCGCGGCCGACTTGGTGTGCTTTCAGCAAAACAGGGCGCAGGAGCAAATTCCGGGACGGACCCCGCAGAAGACCGGTGCAATAGAAGGGGTTGTTCGTGACGCGAACAAGTTTGCGGTTATCGGGGCGAGCATCGCCTTGCGAAATATTGCGACAGGGCTCGAACGGAAGGAAAGTAGTGACGCTCAGGGTGTGTTTCGGCTCATCGACATCGCGCCCGGCCGGTATCAATTGAATATCGAAGCGTCCGGCTACGAGAGATTTGCAGAAGACATGTTGCAAGTGAACGCCGGCGAGGTTTTAATCCGGGAAATCACACTCGTTGCGATCCCGGCGACGGTCGCACGTTCCTTAAGCCTTCCTCAGTTGCCGCCACGAGCGGCCTCCGACAATCCGGGCGCCGGGGAAGCCCCGCCTGTGGTTGGCTATCCGGAGGTAAAACAGAGTCTCGGGCTTGAGGCAAACGCAGGAACGTCTGCGCCGCCACCTCCTCCCCAGGCAAGTGTGGTGTTCAGCGCGGAGCCGGACCGGTGGTTTCTTACCATGCCGGACTGGAACCGCTACGGGACGGGCGGCGAGCATCCCTATGTGAAAGGGAAACTGTGGGATCCGTTCGATACCAACAAGTTGAAAGGTGACGTGCCGATCCTTGGCCAGCAGACGTTTTTTAATTTCACGGCCATCAGCGACACGTTTTTCGATGGGCGCCGGTTGCCGACGCCGACCGGAGTAAGTACGGCTCAGCCCGGGACCACTGGCTTTTTTGGAAAAGGAAATCAGGCCTTTGTGGATCAGGTGTTTTTGTTTTCCTTCGAATTATTTCACGGGGATACTTCGTTTCGTCCGGTGGACTGGCGGATCCGCATTACACCCGCGATCAGCTTGAATTATCTGGATGTGCAGGAGCTGGGCGTTGTCAATGTGGATGTGCGCAAGGGGACAACGCGACTGGATTCCCACGTCGGGCTGCAAGAAGCGTTTGCCGAAGTGAAACTTCGCGACCTTAGTCCGAATTTCGATTTTATTTCAGTGCGAGCCGGTATTCAGGGATTTAACAGCGATTTTCGCGGCTTTCTTTTTGTGGAAGAGCAGCCGGGGGTTCGTATCTTCGGGAATCTAGAATCGAATCGGTGGCAATACAATCTCGCTTATTTCAATTTTCTGGAGAAAGACACGAACAGTGGATTGAACTCCATGGCGCTGCGAAATCAGCAGGTGATTATCGGCAACGTATATCGGCAGGATTTTTTGTTTCAGGGCTACACGGCGCAATTCAGCGTGCACTACAACAAAGACGATGCCACCATTCATTATGACGATAACGGTTTTCTGGTGCGGCCGGCTCCGATTGGCGCGGTTTTCTCGCAAGGGGTGCTGCACCCGCACAGCATTCATGCCGCCTACCTTGGATGGACGGGGGACGGGCACATCGGGCCGATCAATCTGACGCACGCGTTCTACCAAGCATTCGGTAACGACAGCTTCAATGGAATCGCGGGACGACCCGTTACGATCAACGGGCAAATGGCTGCGCTGGAACTTTCCGTAGATAAAGATTGGATACGATTCAAAGGGTCGGCGTTTTATTCTTCCGGATCGGCTCATCCCGAAAGCGGGCACGCGCGCGGATTCGATTCGATCGACGATTTTCCGGAGTTTGCTGGCGGGATTTTCAGCTTGTGGAATCGCGAGAGCATTCGGCTGACGGGGACAGGCGTTGCGCTCAACTCCGGAAACAGCCTGATTCCGGATTTGCGGTCGAATAAGGACGAAGGGCAGTCCAATTTTGTGAATCCGGGAATTTTTCTGGCCAATGCGGGCGCCGATTTTGACATCACGCCGAAACTGCGAGGGTTCCTAAACGTGAACTATCTGCGCTTCATGGATACCGAGCCGCTCGAACTGGTACTTTTCGACTCGCCAATTCACCATGCCATTGGGGTCGATTCCAGCGTGGGCGTTCGGTACCGGCCGCCGCTAACGGAAAATATTTCTATTACTGCGGGCGCTGCCACTTTGATCCCGGGGCAAGGGTTGCGCGACATTTACACCGGGAAGACACTTTTTTCCTTTTTCACGGATATACGGTTTCAGTTTTGAGAAAGTAACACCAAGTTGTCGGAGTGTTCATGGCGTGGTTGCCTAACTGGGAAAATTTGCGGGCGCGAAACTCTATGCGGCAGCCCCTGGCTGGCGTTGCGCTCGTTGTGTTGATTGGATCGGTGCTGTGGCTAGTCGGCGGCGCCAACGCGCGTTCGCAAGCGCAACGACAGGCGAATCTGATTGGCCAGTCGCAAGCGGAAGTTGAGCAAAAGAACGCCGGTTGTGTGAGTTGCCATGTGAGCACGGATGAGCCGACCATGCATCCGACGCGGACGGTGCGTTTGGCTTGCATTGATTGCCATGGTGGAGATTCGAGCGCAAGGCTTCCTGCGGGTGCCGCACAAAATTCCGCCGTGTATGAAGAAACGAAGAAAAAAGCACATCCTCAGCCACGCGACGCTCAACGCGCGGACAGTTCGGCGAATCAAGTGCGCCCGTACACAAAATGGCTGCGCGAAAGTTATGAATATGTCCGCTTTGTGAATCCGGGAGATTTGCGCGTTGCGGCGGAGACATGCGGCGCGGCTGGATGTCATGGGTCGGAAGTTCTGAACGTGAAAAGCAGCATGATGACCCATGGCGGCATGCTGTGGGGCGCGGCGCTTTACAACAACGGCTCGGTTCCGTTCAAGAACACGATGTTTGGCGAAAGTTATTCGGCCGATGGGTTGCCGCAAACGATTCGGACTGTTCCGCCGCCCACGTCGGAACAGACGCGGCTAAAAGGAGTGTTGCCCGAGCTAACCCCATTGGACCGGTGGGAAACCTCGCAGCCTGGAAATGTGCTGCGAGTTTTTGAACGCGGTGGCGAAAAGAAAGGCGAAATCGGGAATCCGAATCGCGAGGAGGAGTCCGGGCGTCCCGACGATAAATTAGGCGAGCGTGGTTTTGGGACGCTGCTGCGGACCGATCCCGTTTTTCTCGGGCTGCAAAAAACGCGCCTTCTCGATCCATTACTTTCGCTTCCCGGGACAAACGATCAAGCGGGAGATTACCGCGGCAGCGGGTGCACGGCGTGCCACGTCGTTTATGCGAACGACCGCTCGACGGAACATTCCGGAAGCTACGCCAAGTTTGGAAATCTGGGGGAGAGCGCGTCTTCCGACGCGACAATTCCGAGAAATGAGTCGGGGCATCCGATACGGCATACGTTTACGAGATCGATTCCGTCCAGCCAGTGCATGGTTTGCCATGTGCATCCGGGAACGAACATGGAAACAACTTATTTTGGGTACACGTGGTGGGACAACGAAGCCGACGGGGAGTTCATGTACCCGAAAAAGCAGCGGAACCCTACCGAGGAACTGAAATATGACGTCGCGCTGAGAAATCCGGAAGGCGCGGCGGCGAAAGGGCTGTGGTCGGATACGAAGTTTCTGACCAATGTCGGCAGCGCGGACTTCAACAAGCAACTCAAGCAAAGCCAGTTTGCAGATTTTCACAGCCACGGCTGGATTTTTCGCGCGGTTTACAAGCGGGATCGAAAAGGCAATCTGCTGGATGGCGAAAATAAAATCGTCGCGGCGGATGATCCCGACAAATTTGGGAAGGCAGTCCATTTGGCGGACATTCATTTGGAAAAGGGGATGCATTGCGTGGATTGTCACTTCGAGCAGGACGATCACGGCAACGGCAAACTTTACGCGGAGCCGCGCGCTGCGGTGGAACTGGACTGCACAGATTGCCACGGAACGGTTGCCAAGCGTGCGACCCTGATTTCTTCAGGGGTGGCGGCGCCGAGTGGTGGGTCGCACCTCGATGCGCTGCGAACGCCCTGGAACAACCGCAGGTTCGAGTGGGTTGGCGGAAAACTTTATCAACGGTCGATGGTGGAAGCCGGCAAGGAATGGGAAGTGGTGCAGGTGCTGGACACCATCACGCCGGGAAATCCCCACTACAACGAAAAATCGCGTTGGGCGAAGACGGTTCGCGCTGATGGAAAAAGCTGGGGCGACCTGCCGAGCGATGTGTCACAGCTAGCGCACGCGAACAGCCGGATGACTTGCTACGCGTGCCATACTTCGTGGACGCCGAATTGCTTTGGCTGCCATCTCTCGATGACGGCGAACCAGAAAAAGCCGATGCTGCACAATGAAGGGCTTACTACGCGAAATTATACGGCATACGATTTTCAAGTGTTGCGCGACGACGGGTTCATGCTGGGAATCGACGGCACGGTGACCGGGCATCGCGTGGCGCCGGCCCGATCGTCGTGCGCGATCTTGGTGAGCTCGCAGAACCAGAATCGCGAGTGGATTTATTACATGCAGCAGACGGTTTCTGCCGAAGGACTTAGCGGGACCGCGTTTAGCACGTTCGTTCCACATACCGTGCGAGCGAAAGAAACGAAGGCTTGCGATGATTGCCATGTGTCGGAGCGCAATGACAATAACGCTTGGATGGCGCAAGTGCTGCTGCAGGGCACGAATCTTTTGAATTTTATGGGCCGCTACATTTATGTCGCGGATGGCGCGAAAGGATTTGATGCGGTGGCGGTCGCCGAGCACGATGAGCCGCCCGCGATCATCGGAAGTTATCTGCAGCGGCTCGCCTATCCTGAAAATTTTCGCGAGCATGTTGCGCGCGGCGGGGAGCTGAAGGAAAGCTACCATCATTTGGGGAACGTGCTGGACGTGCAACTGCGCGGGGAATATTTGTACGCTGCGTTGGGTAAAGGCGGGTTTCGCGCCTACGACGTGGCAAACATCGACAACAAGGGATTCTCAGAGCGGACGGTAACTGCGCCGGTTTCGCCGATGGGACAACATCTTTACGTGAAGACGAAATACGCGATGGCGGTGGCCAGCCCGTCAACTTTGGCGATTGATCCGGCGCGCACGCATAATGCGGAAAACGAAGAGCAGGCGATTCATCCGATGTATGCGTATTTGTACGTTGCGGACAAATATGAAGGACTAGTGGTCGTTGGGGATTCGAATCCGAAAAGCAAGACGCCGGGGGTGAGTACGCTGCTGGACGGCGATCCACGGAATAATTTTCTGAAGCGGGCGCTGGCCTTTAATCCGGATGGTGTGTTGAATGGGGCGCGGCGGATGGCGATCGCTGGGACGTTCGCTTACATTTTGTGCGATCGCGGGCTGGTCGTCGTGGATCTGGACAAACCTTTGCAGCCGCGCGTGGCTTCCGTGGTGGGCGCGCCTGAGTTGGATGATGCGCGGGGGATCGCGATTCAGTTTCGTTACGCGTTTGTGGTGGACCGCGGCGGGCTGAAAGTTCTCGACGTGACGGATTTGGGGCATCCGCGGCTGGTGCCGAATGCGGCGGTGGCGTTGGAGGACGCGCGCAATATTTACTTGGCGAGGACGTATGCTTACGTGGCCGCGGGCAAGCAGGGGATTGCGATTGTGAATGTGGAGCGTCCGGAGCAGCCGAACCTGGATCAGATATTTTCCGCCGATGGAAAAATGAATGACGTGCGCGACGTGAAGATCGGGATGGTGGACGCGAGCGCTTTCGCGTTTGTCGCGGACGGCGTGAATGGGTTGCGCGTTTTGCAAATATTGTCGCCGGAGGATTCGGCGAATGCGTACGGATTCAGTCCGCGGCCTACCCCCAAGCTGATCGCGACGTATCACACTGCGGGGCCTGCGCTGGCGATTTCGAAGGGGACCGATCGCGATCGGGCGGTTGATGAGAGCGGGAATCAGTTGGCAGTGTTCGGGCGCCGGGGGGCGAGGCCGTTCAATCGCGAAGAGGCGTCGAAACTGTATCTGCACGAGGGGAAACCTTACACGGTTCCGGCTGAGCCGCCCAAAACAGAAAAGCGACCGTGAGATGACGATTGGCGGCGATCTGCGCATAAGCGAAATCGCTCACAGACCCTCGGGCAGGCCGCTTAGAGGACAAGGCCAAAGTGGGTTTGCAGTTCTTGTGCGCCGCGGTGAGTGATGCGAAGGGCGCGCGTTCCGCGGCGACGCGCGATCCATCCTGAGGCTAGCATGCGAGAAAACAGCGCGGCGCCGAGCGCGCCGGCGAGATGGGGTTTGCGTTCAGTCCAGTCGAGGCAGCGGCGGGCGAAGGTGCGGCGCGCGGAATGCAGGGAATCGACATCAATATCCAGAGCCGCGAACCAGCTGGAGCCCTTGGGTCCTAGCTTATAGTCGCGGTCGCCGCTGGGGCGGATCACTTTGAAGTTCTCAAGCGCTTTGGTCATCTCGACGGCGACGCGGCCTGCGAGATGGTCGTAGCACGAGCGCGCGCGGTGCATCTCGGTGTCTTCGCGGGAGCGGATTGCGTTTGCTGGACGCGGCAGGGTTGCAATCGAGCCTAGCGCTTCCAGAGCGTGGACTACTTCGGGCCTGGTGATTCCGTAGTATCGATTTCGGCCCTGGCTCCGCGATCTCAGCAATCCGCCGTCAACGAGTTTCGAAAGATGGGCGCTGGCGGACTGCGCGGAAATGCCGGCGGTTCGCGCCAGTTCTCCGGCGGTGAGGTCAGCGCCGTCGAGCAAAGCAATGAGGATTGAGGTGCGCGCGGGCTCGCCAATCAATTCCCCGACGGAGGTGATTGGGTGGGTCATATTCATGGGCCCATTCTAGCGCGGAACTGGCCGTGATATTTCATTTCTGGATGAAGCATTCCTTCGGCGTTTGGTTCTAGGCTGGAGCCTACCAAGATGCGGAGAAGGTCAGTCAACGCCTCCGCGCGTCAGCGATTTTAAAAGTGAGGTGATTCATGATCACCATGTGCATTCGTTACACGATCGATCCGTTCAAGGCTGGGGATTTCGAGCAGTATGCGCGCAATTGGCCGGAGCCCATTAAACGCTGTGGCGGGGAACTCCTGGGATATTTTCTCCCCACAAAGTTTGCAGGGCCGACCAACATCGCGCTTGCGCTCGTCAGCTTTCGCGACCTCGCGGCTTACCAAGCGTATCGTGCGGCGTTGATGAATGATGCCGGGGCGGTGGCGAATGTCGTCGCGGCCGAAAAGGCGAAATGCATCTTGATTGAAGACCGCTCGTTCTTACAAAGAGTCAGCGAATGAGAAACAATACCTGGCGATTTGAAACGGATTAGCCTGCCTACCTGGTTTTCACGTAGCCAGACGTTTTTCAGTGTCGAACTCAAAGCAGCGAAACCCGTTTTGGGAATTCGATGAAGAGGCACCCCGCCAATTTCACTCGTGCTGAGCGTGAACGCCGTTGCCGCGCCCAAGGGTTGACCGGGAGCCCTTTGGGGGACCTCGGCGGGCCCTTACTTCTTCGGGAATATTTTGGGGCGGTGGTGTGTCTAGATAGGTGACTGCAGAGCCGAGAGAGACGGAAAAGAGCACGAGCAGTCGGGAGGATTGAGCAATGGAATTCAATTTGCAGGACAAAATGCACGCTAGGGCTATTAAGTGCGTGTCGCGAGCGGCGACGGTGTTGTTTGCGATCGGAATTGCGGCGGCGCCTTCGATGTTTGCCAAGCCAAAAGAGAAGAAAGCTGAGGCCTCAAATCTGGGCGTCATCGCGCACGTACAACTCGACGGGGGAACGGCTACACGTATGGTTCTGATGGAGAAGAACGGGAAAGAGTATCTGTACCTTGGGCTCGCGTCGTCATCTGGCGTATGCGTCTTCGACGTTACGACACCGGCGGCCCCGCGCAAGCTGGAGAGGTTTGCGGGAGCAAGCGGCGTGCAGGCAGATGAGTTCCAACTTGTTGGCGACACTTTGGCTGTGAGCTCTCACAGCGGAGAGCCAACGATTGGTTCGGCGGATGCGGCTGCGCGTTCGGTGACCATTCTGAATATGACGGACCCGACGAATCCACAACCGATCCAAACGTTTTCCAACGTTACCAGCGTTGTCACCGATAATGCCCGCGGTGTGATTTATTTGTCGAATGGCGAAGGATTGTGGGTGGTGCAAGCCAAGCAGATGCAGAAAGCCGATACCACGAGCTTGTACGGCGGCTAGTTCTTTTCATTCAATCCCGCAGATACCGGGGCAGAGCGACACACCGTGCCTGCCCCGGCCCCCCGCTCGTCACTCCCCCACAAAATAAATTGTCGATTCGGTGCCGGCGTTTATCGAAGTCAGCGACATTCAGGCGGAAGGCTCGGCGAAAATTCCGCCGAAAGGGACTGGCTCTTTTGGGCCCTTTTATGTCGCGGCTGGAGTCGTCGCGCCCTGACGAAAATCGAAGGCAAGATGCCGCCCTGAAGGGCGGCGCCAGGGAAACCTGATGTCCACAGCGCGATAGGAACACGCTTTCCAGAAGCTGTGGATGAGGGAACCTAACTCGGCGGCGTTAATGTGCGAACTAAGTAGGGAATTATCACTTCCTTGAAAATTACCGGGTCGGGCCAGACTTTTACCTGCCGGCCGAGGTGACCACCGTGCGGGTTGATCCACGCGGTTTTGGGGACGTCGCCCTTGTCGAGTAGCAAGTAAATATCCGAGATAGGAACCTGCGTATCCAGGACGCCGGCGATGATGAGCATGGGTGTAGTTGGCTTGCCAAGGAGATCTTGATATACGAGGGACATCTTGGGGAAGAGAGCCTTCAAATCGTCGAGCGTGCTGACGCCTTCAAAAATGGACATCATGGCCGGGACCTGGTCGAACAGATATTCTTTGTTTCCCAAGAGCGAGTTGGTGAGGAAGTCCACTTGAAAGAATTTGTCTGTGGGCGGCGACTGCACGCTGACGGCTTTCAAGCGCGCGCGTTCGACGATGGAAAGCTTCGTGCCCCAGTAAGCGCCCCAACTGACTCCGTGCATCGCGACTCTGGTTTTATCCACTTCGGGGCGCGTCTGAACGTAATCGATCACGCGAGATAACATGCGGTCGGCGGTTGGGCTAGCCTTAATGGGAGCTTGGCCGGTGCCGGGACCGTCTACGGCGAGGAAGCCGATGCCATAGGGAAGGATCGCGGAGAAACTTTCGGACAGATCTTCTTTGCGGCTATCCAAGCCATTGACCGCGATTACCAGCGGAACCGGACCATTTGCATTTTTCGGCAGGCGCATATAACCAATGATTTCGGAGCCTTCAAAGGGAATGCGAACGATTTCCATCGGCGGGTCCCAGAATTTTGCGTGAGCGCGGAAGGCTTCGAGAGCTTTGGCGTATGCGCGCTGTTTTCCGGGAGATGACGGGACCGGCCAGCGCCCAAAGGAATAAATCCGCCATGCTCGGATGTAGTTGGCGTTGGCTGTGGCGGGATCGGACTTTTCCAGTGACTGGCCTTCGGCCATATAGCGGTCGCCGACGGCGATGAACGCCGCCGCCCATTCATCTTTGTCGCTCGTCTTGATGGCAGCGAATGCTTCGCGGAGGTCCGCGGGGTCTAGTCCGATGACCGGATACATTCCGTTCTCTGCGCGCTTGAGGGCTTCGGCTTTAATTTCGTCGAGGGTTCTTTCGTGACGCTCTTGAGCGGAGACGGCGCCGGCGATTAAGGTGACTAAGACAAACAAAAGTGACAACGAGACAAAATGGGAATTTCTTGCGTTGCGTTTGGTCATGACAGTCCCTTTTGATTTCATAAGTCCAAGATTAGAAGAGCTAGGAAGCACGTGAGCTGCGATTGGATTCGCAATTTGTTATCAGGGTGGGCAAGTAAGCATTTGAATCCCACTCCCACAACTACGCTGGCGGAGAGGCCGAAGTTATATTCGGCCCCTCCGCTGTTAATGTCTGAACGGATCAGAAGAGAAGCTTCAGGCCGAGTTGAATCGCGCGCGCTCCTCCCGAGCCTAACACTGGATTGGAAGCGGCGACGTCGGGCGTGGCGCATCCGCAGCCGAAACCTGTGCTGAGTACTGAAGGATCGTTCATGCCGAAACCGTTCTGTCCGCCGAAGGGATTCGCAAAGTTCGGATGGTTGAGAACATTGAAAAACTCCGCGCGGAACTGGGCGCCGAATCGTTCTTTGAACTTCCAATTCTTGGCTACCGAGAAGTCCCAGTTGCGGAATCCCGAGTCGCGGAACGTGTTGCGGCCCATGGTGCCAAAAGTTCCGATGGCGGCGGGAACCATTACAGACCTGCCATTCTGGCTCACGTAACAACCGAACAGGTTCAACGAGGTCACCATGCCGGGCGTGGTGGCTGCGTTCGTACAGGCGGCGGGAAGGCTGGTCGGCCCAAAATAACTGGGAATGGAATTGGGATTCGACTTGAAATCGCTCGGGTTACCGAAGTAGTCCCAGCGATCGACGCCTTCTCCGGTACCGCTGATATCGTCTGAAGTATCCATCGGCCCCCAAGGCTGTGCGCTGTAGAGGCTTACGATGGAAATGAGTTGCCACCCTTCCAAAAGTTGCAAGGGCGACTTTTTCCCCGGGATGCTGTAGGTAAGGGAGAGAGTGAAACGATGCCGGACGTCGAAGTCGCTGCTGGCATACTCGCGGCCGGGATTCGTGGCGTCCTGCGGGAGGCCCAATCCAGCGCCGAAGTCCCAATTGGCACCGACATCGTCGAGCGCATGCGCGTAGGTGTAGCCGGCGGTAGCGGTGAGCCCATGATAATCCCGTGAAGTCAAAGTGACTTGCAAACCGTTGTAGTTCGACCGGTAAATATTCCCGAGTTGATAGATGTTGGCCAGGTATGGAAATGTACTGAAGAAGGGTCGTCCCTCCTGTTCTGCCACTGGGTCTGAAGCACCGGCCGCGATAGCCGCCGGAGTCCAGCCAGAACCGACCGCAGGCTGGTTGATGTCGCGGATGCCCACCAAGTTCGAGCCGTGATTGCCAACATAGGCAACCTCTAGAGAGACCTTGTTTGTAAACGCGTGCTGGACGTTTAGAGTCCAAGTCGTAACGTAAGGGGTTGTAATGTTGGGGTCTATGGCAGCGATAGAGCAAGTCGATGAAAGCGCCGGATTCACATTAAAGTTGCAGTTGATTTCGGGAATTTGGAAGGGCGGAGTTGTACTCACGCCCCAAGTATCCCAGGGCGTCGGAGGATTCGAAACGTTTTGTACACCGGCCGTAATTTTGCCGGTTCCTTGTACACCGCCCAGCATGCCGCCAGTGGGAATGGTGCCGAGGCCGTAGACGTTGTTGAAGGCCATGAATGATTCCCAGTTTACTTGTTCATAGACGATGCCGACTCCGGCGCGGACTACCGTGGTTCCGGTGCCAAATGGGTCCCATGCCAAGCCGACACGAGGCGCAAAATTCGTGTGGTTACCGTGGTATGGTTGGCTTATCTGCTGGCCGACCTGCTCCAATCCTACAGTCGGACTGAAATTGCCAAGCAGGTTGTTAGATTCCTGAATGACTCCGTTGTAGTCGTACCGCAGACCAAGATTCAGCATCAGGTTTTTCGCGATGCGCCAATCGTCCTGGAAAAAGACCGCCTCGGAGAAATTGTGGATGTTTCGGACTGGAGTGCTTCCGACGAGCGCGTGAGTCGGAAACGGGAAGCTGCCGCTTGGATCACCGGCGAAGAAATCCTCAAGGGTTGTGGATGAGGAAGTGGGCGTAGAAAACGCGGCGCCGCCTGCGCCGGAGAAGAGGATGTAGCCCTTGCCGTCGCCGAAAGCTCCGCCGCTAAAACTGTCACGGTGGAATTCACCTCCAAACTTGAATGCGTGCTTTCCAACGGTGTAGGAAATGTGGTCGATAATTTGGTATCTCTGGTCAGGTCCCTGTATCTTAGGCCACTTGAATCCGCCCAGAGTTTCGAACAGACCGCCGAAGGGATGAATCTTGATCCGCGGCAAGCCACCGTAGAGGGGATTGGTGACTCCGTCATCGATACCGAGGCTCGCTGCGGACTCACTATGGTCAGCCGAGAATGTGGGCTGGTAAAGGCGGTTGTAGCCGAACCGTAGTTCGTTGGCCCAGCGGGAACTGGGAGTCCAAGTCCAACCGGTGCCGAACACTTGAGCTCGGGTGTGGATCTCGGTAAGCCATTGCGGTTGGAGTTGGATAGCGTCGTCCACCGTTCCGGAATTGTTTCCGAAGAAATAAGTGCCGGTCAATGTGCTGCGATCATTGATGTGATAGTCAATCTTCCCAATTGCATTGTCAGCGCTGACGGTATTCGGGAAACCTGTGGTGATGCTCGTGCTGGTCGTATTATTCAATGGGAACCCAGTACCGTTGCAGGTCACCGGAGGTCCCAGCGTGCAGCCGGCCACTTTAAGACTGACGGCGCTCGGCGTGATTCCGCCTGCCTGTAGATCGGCGATAGCGTCGGGGATGCTATTGGCGCAATCGCCGGCGGCGATAAACGTACAGGTTCCCGTACTGGTCGGCGACGGCAACATGTAGGGGCTTAGGATCCCGGAGAACGAGTTTCCTACCGTGTAGCGCTGGCCTTCATAACCGCCAAAGAAAAACAATTTGTCCTTGATGATCGGACCGCCGATGGTGGTGCCGAATTGTTCCAATTGGGTTGGAGTCTTCAGCGTGCCAACGTCGTCGAAATAGTTGCGCGCGTCAAGAGCTGTGTCTCGGCCGAAAGCGTAGGCATCGCCATGCAGCTCGTTTGTGCCGGACTTTATGGCGACGTTTACGATTGCGCCGGGCTTCCAGCCATACTCCGCAGGCGGGTTTTCGATGACGTTGAATTCCTGGATGGCATCGATAGGCAGGATGGTGGCTGAGTCACCGGCGATGCCGGCGCCATTGATGATGCTCTGGCCGGAAAAAGGCTCGCTGTTGTAGAAACCGTCGATTAAGTAAGCATTATCTTCGGCACGCAGACCATTCGTACTGGTAGTGGAAAATCCGCCGCCGGGATAGCGCACGACGCCGGGGCGCAGTTGAAGCAGGTTTTCATAATTGCGTCCGTTCAGGGGCAGGTCGTTGATTTCTTCGTTGCTGAGTGTTCCACCCAACGTAGCATTCGTCAGGTTGATAAGGGGAACCTCTTCGGTGACGGTGATGGTCTGGCTTGCTTCGCCCGGCTCGAGAACGATGTCGATGCGAACGTCGCTGGCAACTTCTAGTTGGATGTTGGTGCGCTCGTAGGTTTTGAAGCCTTTGGACTGGGCGACGACTTTGTAAGTGCCGGGGAGCAGATCGGGTGCAACGTATTCTCCTGCATCGTCGGTGACAACGGTGCGAGATATGCCTCGCTGAACATCGGTGATCACGACGGTGGCGCCGACCATCACCGCGTCGCTCTTGTCGTGCACGCTTCCAAGAATTCGTCCGGTATAACTCTGGGAGAACAATGGGAGGGAAGCGGCGAAGAGCAGTAGAAGTGCGAAGAAAGCTCGGACCGCTGTCGAAAGCCTGAGACGCGGTCGCACATAAGCGCAAGACGCGAAAAGATCCATTCGAACCTCCCGAACTAGACGATTTGTCATCACACCCGTATGGTACGGCGACTGTACCACCGGATGGTCGCCGCGTGTCAAGGGATTTTGATGCGAATGATTTGTATTGTTTATCATCAGTTTACGGTAAACTGACAGCTTGACTTTGCAGGTGGGGCCCGTGGTACCGTGGTCCAACCACTGGACCTTATACGTGCTCCTAACGGCGGTTCCGAAGGGGGCGTTCGAATTTCTAGCGGGCGTTCCTGAGTGGTTGAGGATCGGCGGATATTTTCGCGTTATGACCTAGCCGAACCTAAGTAGCTGCAATCTGCCGAGTTGGAGAATTCTTGTACAAAGTCATTCAAACTTCGCGGCTGTACGAACAAATCGTCCAGCAAATTGAGGCTTCGATCCTGAAGGGCGGCCTCAAGCCGGGCGATCAATTGCCTGCCGAACGCGATCTGGCTCAGCAATTCGGTGTGAGCCGTACCGCTGTGCGCGAGGCGGTGAAGGCGCTCCGCGAAAAGGGATTAGTGGAGGCACATCACGGGCGCGGGACTTTTGTTAAGGACGGGACATCGCAAGCTGTCCGCCAATCACTCGACTTGATGATCAAAATCGGGCAGCCGGATGGATCGTCTCATCTTGCTGAAGTGCGGGAGATACTCGAGCCGGAAATTGCGGCTCTAGCTGCGACGCGCATTGAAGAGCAACATCTCGCCATGATGGGGGAAGCGTTTGCCGTGATGGAGCACACGCGGAAGGATGATCCCGAGGCGTTTAGCGAAGGCGATCTAGACTTTCATCTGGCGTTGGCGGAGGCGGCCGCGAATCCGCTGATTCTTTCGCTGCTGGATTCGATTGTGGGACTGCTTCGCGAACAGCGCATGAAAATTTTTTACGTGGAAGGCGGTCCGGAGCGAGGGCAGTATCACCACCAGCGAATTCTGGAAGCTGTCAAGAACCGTAATGCCGAGCGCGCCCGCGTAGCGATGCGTGCTCATTTGCGGCAGGTTCGAGAGGATTCGTTGGCGGGTTCGAAGATCGTTTCGTAATTTGGAGGCTGTGACAGATGGCGAATCTTGGGTTTGTGGGCCTCGGAGTGATGGGCAGCCAGATGGTGAATCGGCTGCTCGACAAAGGCCATACCGTAACGGGTTATAACCGCACCCGCTCCAAAGCGGAATGGCTAATCAAGCGGGGAATGCGCTGGGCGGATTCGCCGCGCGCAGTGGCGCAGGCTGCTGATGTGATCTTCTCGATGGTGACGAACGCAATTGCGCTGACCACTGTCGCGGAAGGCCCGGATGGTCTACTGGCAGGATTCAGCGCGGGCAAGATTCTGGTGGACATGAGTACGGTGAGTCCGGCCGTGAGTCGCGCCCTGGCCGCGAAGATTCGAGAGAAGGGCGGGGACATGGTGG
>Ga0207008_10206_pt1 | contig 16681 bp, 17 predicted proteins | sample Alteio_BWMinCont_83_FD_153489 | JGI IMG/M metagenome (GOLD analysis project Ga0207008, IMG submission 153489) | Enriched cells from forest soil in Barre Woods Harvard Forest LTER site, Petersham, Massachusetts, United States -... | ecosystem: Environmental > Terrestrial > Soil > Temperate forest >... | reverse complement strand
AGCTTGTTCTCGCGCTTCGCCCGCTCCAAATCTGAAGGCACTCGCACCTGCATGAAGTAGTCCGGATGCACTTCACACATCCGCTGCACAAAGGCAAGCAAATCCACGGTCGAGAGGAAATCCGAATTGTTCCCGCCCAACGTCAGCTTGAGCACGTTCACGCCCGAGTGGCGTGCGAGATCGAGATCGGACTGCGGCAGCGGTACCTTGCCATTGTTTAACGGGGGCGCGCAGTTGCAGTCGAGAACCATGGATCGGGCATAGAGTTGTTTGGCTGCAGAGGAGATAGCGGGATTCGTTGTTGGTTCTTCAGCAAGAAGGGAATCAGGGATCAACGTGGACGCTGCGGCGCCCGCCATGAGCGTTGAAAATTGTCGTCGATTCATGCGTTATGGGAAGCGCTCAATATAAAGCTTACTGCGACTGGCCGAAGCTACTTTTTGCCCGCCGCCGCTTTCAGTTTTTCAATCTGCTGCAGGTGTGTAGCACCGTGCCCACCCATTCTCTCGACAAGGTCCGCAACAGTCATCTCCCGTTGCATTTCCGGGTGAAATGCCGACTTCGAAAGGTCGGAGGCCTTCAGACTTCGCAGCAAGCGCAAGTTGTGATGGCGTCCCAAACCGTAGAACGCGACCAGTTCCGAGGGAGGCGAATCCAGGTAGTTCAGATTGCGAGCCCATGCGTCCTGATCCAGCGGCGCGATGACGGGCTTTGTATCGGCCAGCATCTGGCGAAGCCGGTATCCGTAGACGATCTCAACATCCGCCAGGTGGCCGAGGACTTCCAGCACGCACCATTTATCGAGGGAAGGCTTGTAGCGCAGAATTTGTTCCGACAAACCGGAGACGGCAGCCGCAATCTCTTTCGGGCTTTTCTCAGCTGCATCGAGGTGTTTCCTTAACTCTGCATCCGTCATAGAGAGAAACCTTTGGTGATTTGTCCCTAAAGTAGTTTACTTCGCATCCCTGGTGAAACCACGCCATTTCGATCATTGAGGGGCTTTGAGCGAAACGGAGATACTGCAACTTTTAGAAGCCTGCAGATTCAATTTCTACTTACTCAGAAGAGCGTTTTGGGGAGGTCTTGCGGGCCAAGAAAACATATAAGGCTGCAACACTTATGAACGCTAGTCCCACGACCGCAGCCTCGATTACATCTTCTCGCAGGATGATGCCCGGCATTTCGATAAACATGCGAACGAGCACCACGCAACAGAACACAAAGGCAACACCTAAGAGTGTCGTCAGGATGAGCGCCAGTATGCGGGCTGAATACGTCAGACGGTATCGCACGCAGCTATTGTGCCCCAAACCAACTGACGACAGGCGATTTTCTCGTTGACCCCACTGCAGGCGGTTTTGAGTGAAATCGCGACGTTGCAGCAGCTATCCGCTCTGGAGGGCCTCAGAGGCTCTTAACTTGTTGGGTCTATTTGTTCTGGACGGGAGAAGGTGAAGTCGGGCGGCCAGCGCTCAATTGCCGAATTGTTCTCACCACTTGATAACTCCACAACAACGCAACAATCAGCAGCAACGCCGGACTTGCGAGATCCAGAGGCACCGCATTGTGCATTCGGAACCTATGAACGAGATCGCTCAACCTGAAGCCAGCGATCCAAGCAAAAAACACTGAGCCAAACGCCCAGAGGCCTGGAGTCTTAATGACACGCTCAGTATTGCTCGACCAAATCGAAGCCATCACGGCCTCCAACTACTGCGTACCAGTAACTTGAGAAAACCAGTTGTTCCAGTGCCATGCGACCCGATGATGAGCGAAATAGAGTTTTTCACCAACTACGCCCGCAACCGATGGACCTGCGTTGGTGCCCCACGGATAAAAAGTGTACCGAGCGCAGGGGTTAGTCGAAGCCGTACACTAGGACCACCGACGGGTGGGTTGTCTGCCCGTACACGCCCGTCACCAGTGATGTTCCGCCCATAGTGAGGTAGCCGAGGATGGTCAAACCGGGAGGCGAACGGAGTTCTTCACTGAAATTGGACGTAGTCTGCCAGCCGCCTGTGGGTTCGACATACACATATTCGGAGCCCTGCTGCTCGGCACCGACTGCCACGACGCAACCGTGAACTGCGACTTGGTAGCCGAACCAAGAGTCAAACACTGAATTGTGAGCGGTGAGTTTTGCGGTCTCGGTCATGGAATGCCAGCCGCCGCTCGGCTCGGTGAATACATAAGCAGCGCCATTTCCTTGATAGTTTTCCCACGCCCCAACGACCGCGGTCTCGCCGTCAATGGCAACCGCATTGCCGAATCCTTCTCCTTGAAAACCGTCTGACGGGGTCAGATATGCGGTTTCCGTTGAATTTACCCACCCGCCCGAAGGCCTCACGTAAATGAAAGCTGAACCCGTCGATAGGCCGTCTACAAATCCGCCCACGATGATCGTTTTGCCACTGATGGCGAGACCAGGCCCGAATTCCTGGCCATATTGCAGGCTCGACGGCGTCAGGAGGGCGGTTGGGGTACCACTTTTCCAGCCACCTTGCGGCTTCACGAAGACTCCGAAACCCACCCCATCGTCCGTCGCTACACTACCTGCGACGATTGTGTCCCCGTCGATTGCCAGGTTTCCCATATTGCCCACCGTCTCGAACTTGCCATGAAGCACTGCCTGATAGTTGGAAGTGCTCTGCCATCCGCCGTCCGGTTTCTCGAAAACGTAAGCGGCACCCTTCACTCCGGCATACAACGATACGACGATCGTGTCTCCGCTAATCGCCACGTTAGAGCCGAAGGGCGTGCCTAAGCGTCCGTTTGTAAGCTTGGCGGTGTAGTTCTTGGTCGTCTGCCATCCACCGGCCGGTTTCACGTACACATAAGCCGCACTCTCACCTGACGCGCCGACTACTATCGTATTCCCGTCTTTACTAATCGCTACGCCTGAGCCGAAACCTGTCTGGCTATCGTTGCCGGGTATCCACAAGCCAGCCAAGGGGCGCAGGTAGCCTGCGGGATCGGTTGCAACGCCAAAATTGGATTGCAGGCAGAAAAATGCGAGGAAGCTAAACAGACATGTAACTTTCATTGGACACTCCGCTATGTCGTCGAGCGGCTCGGAGGCACTGATCCGCCAAACAAGTCCTGAGACAGCAAGGTTGAAGTGAAACCGTGACTCAGATGCAGCAGAGATAGCTGAGGTTGTCGGGAGGCGGGGTACGCGGAGAGCGCTCAGGCCCCATTCATTGTTGTAACCAGGCCATTTCACGTTTTGACCGGTGGTCAATGAGCCATATCGGTATCTTTCGTCAATCGACAAGAAGCTGCGTCCGCAAAGTAATGAGATCCAAGATGGACCGCCGCTCTTGCAAGTCGTAATTTGCTTCCTACCCGTTTACAATTCTCGGGGCTTTTCCAATACGAAATGTCGAAACCAGGAGTGATTCGATGTCAAAGCTGACTGCTGTTGTTGTGTTTGTGGCGCTATCCTCCGCTCTCGCGGCCGCTGTAGACAAGACTGTGGTCCGGCCAGCTGGAGCCAAACCGAGTGCTTCGTGGAGTCACGGAATCCTGGTGGGCGACACGCTCTACATTTCAGGAATGGGCGGCGAAGATGCTGCCGGTAAGATTCCCGGCGATTTTGAGGCCGAAGTGAAGCAGGCCCTGGACAACATTGGCGCCGTTCTCAAAGCTGCAGAAATGTCGCCGGACAATGTGGTGAGCGTGCAGGTGTATCTGACCGATGGCGAGACATTCCAGCGAATGAACGCCGTTTACCAGGCGTTCTTCAAGGACCCACGGCCGACCCGGACAACGGTAGTCGTCGCGAAGCTTGTGGGGGAGGGCCACATTGAGATCACCGCTACGGCTCGAAAGTAAGAAGCCACGGTCCACAGCGCGCGGCCGAAGCGATAGCCAATTGCAGATCTTCACAGCCGCTTCAAGAACGCATTCGCCTCTGCCACCCGGGGGAACAGTTTCTCTTCTGCCTGGAACTCCGCCGAGTGCACACACCGCCGGCTCCCGCGCAGCTTTACCGGATGCTTCAGATGCAGCATCTCGTGATAGACGATGTACTCCAAGACGTACCGCGGAACGCCGGGATGGTCGAAAATGCGGCTGATGATGATGGCATTGTGCGCCGGATCGTAGTGACCCAGGATGCGGCGTGTCTTGCCCTGGCTCCAGCTCATGCGTGGGCGCGCCATCAAGCCGTGAAAGAAACGTGTGTTCAACTCTTCAAAGACCGCGTCCAGATCGTAAGAGTGACCGCGTGGGGAGCGCAGCAACTTGCGTCCGCGAAGCTGCCGGACGAGATGCGCTTTACGCACAATCTCATGACTGGCTACATACTTTCGGTAGCGCGCCGCCTGGGCGCGGTCAATCGGCCGCCGATACATCTTCGCCAGCAGGATATGAGCGATGGCCCGGAGTACCGCCTCCGGCGCGCCCTCCAGCAGGTCCGAAAGCCGCACCAGCAGCTTGCCATCCCTTAGGCGAATGGTGTTATTGACGTTGGCAAAGGCGAAGAACTCGATCTTGATCTCGGGCGGTAAACTCCCCGGACGCATTTCGCCATAAGTTTCCTGGAAAAGTTCGAGCAGCCCTTCACGCACAGTGAGCGTAGATTAGCATGCGGGCCGACGGGCCCTTTGGCTGGAAGCGTTAGAGGGAAGTCAATTACTTGAGTCGCGATTACCGAGAGTGTGGCTAGATCGCGCTGCGCACTGAATTCTCTTTCAGAGTGCGCTCCATGAGCCGCATACGCTTGGAGGGGATCGGTTCGGTCATACGAGTGGAAACCACTTCGCAGCCACTCACCGAGAGCAACTCCGTGCCCATCGCGTCCAGAGCGGAATTGGAGCGACCTAGCACCATCAACAAATATTTCTGAGCGACCGGCCTGTCGGCAGGGTGAATCAGAGCCCACCAGCGTCGAACGGATTCCTGGACTTCAGCTTCGCTCTTTTCTCCAACGACCAGCGCGTCGATGAGTCTGTAAACCTTGCTCTTGATCGCTTGATACGAGACGGAAATCTCTTGGGGCATAGGGTACCTGGGTTATCCTGTACACCTCCACAGTGCAATCCTCCCACCAAACCCTAGGCCTATGGATTGGCTGGAGTTAGGGAGATTATGACTAACATGAACGTACTATGAATGGAAGAATTCCAAGGTAGAATATGAATTCTGGAAGACTGTCAGAACCTTGCTTCAGCTAACCCTGAACGCGCGCCGTCTCAACATCCTCTCGCGTTACAATGTTCCGCTCTTCTAAAAAGCAAGCACTCGATCGGTGCCCGCGCTAATAGCGTTGCCAGTCGGCCCGAATCTGCGCCGTTCGTGTACCCGCTTACGGGATTTTGGAGGCGAAATGACAAAATGGGCGTTGGCAGTGACGCTCCTGGTTCTAAGCTCACTCGCGGTCGCGCAGGCGACCGGTTCGTTAAGCACGCAGGAAAGCCCGAGTAATAGCAGCTCACAGGGTAATTGGCACGAGGCCAGCCCGAATGATCGAATGTTCTTTCCCAAAGACATGCTTTGGGGATGGGCCCAATTCGACCTCGCGCCTCCACACAACGAGATCGACCCGAACCTCTGTGCAGGAAACGCTTATCAATATGGCGGAGTCAACGCGCCGTGCAACATGTTTGCCCGGTATATGCTGTCCGGAATTCTTGAGGTGCGTCCATTCGGCCGCGGGCCCCTGCGGCGGTTTATGGTGTTTGGAGCTCCTGCGTTTCTGTTTGGGAAGAACGTTCCCAAAACGCTTTACACCTGGTCGCCGGACGCCATAGGAATCGAGCATTCCTGGGGCGCAGGTATTTACATCACGAAGGGGTTTGAATTTCGGGTAACGCAGCACTTCCTGTTTGACCGTCTAGGCGCACGCGACAAAAACCTAGGCGTCGCTGACTTGGGAAACAACGGCCCATGGGGACGCTACATGAGCCTGGGAGTGCGCAAAACATGGGGAACGCGCCGCTGGTAGTGGTTCCCGGGAGGCTCAGGCGGTGACCGGCATGGCTGGCCGCGTAAGGCGACGAACCAGCCAGACGATCAGGGCGATGACGGCTCCGACCACCAGGAAGGGCAGTCCGAAGATCAGAAACATCCAGTACGATCCGGTGAAGGTAGTCACGTCGCCCTCGACCGCCGCCTCAGGATCACGGCGAATCCGGCCGCCAAATACCGTGATGTTATTGACCTTCGAGCCTTTGTCGAGGCGCACATCCCCGCCGAAACTGGTGAGATCGCTCGCGATTTCGCCGGAATCCTCGACGATCACACTACCGCCGAATGTGGTGACATCGCTTTCCACGTGGCCGCGCACGCGCACACTACAGCCGAAACAGGTGGCCTCGCTCACGGTTTCATCGGGACCGATCGTGATGTCGTGGCCGAATTGGGTGCGGTCGTGGGAACCGTCAGCAAAAGCCGGTATACACAGCGCGGCGAAGCCTATAAAGGAAATCAAGAGCCGGCGTGACAGGAAACCCATTACGTCCTCCTGGATCGGGCAGGATGCTCCAGAATCTGTTAGGGGGAATTATCCCACAAGTCGAAGACGGAGGCGACTGCGGACTGGTTGTGCGACAAGACACCTTGGCAGGTGATCAAAATCACAATTGACACCGAAGCGTGCGAAGTACAGTGCTTCAGAAGGTGGCCTTCACTTGGGCAGCGGTAATGGCGACGAAATCGGGGTTGTTGAGGAAAATCGCAACAGGCTTTGATGCAATTCTTTATAATTGAGGGTTTTTTAAACAAGCCCTGAGAATTTCGTGAGGGCGGAGGTTTACATGTCGAGTTCTTATAACGGTGTGGCGGTTCCAACGGACGGGAAGAAAATCGGGTATGCCAATGGCAAGTACGAAATTCCGGACCACCCGATTATCCCGTTCATCGAAGGCGACGGCACAGGCCGCGACATCTGGAAGGCGTCGCTGCGGGTGTTCAATGCTGCAGTCGAGAAGGCTTACAAGGGGAAGCGGCGCGTTGCCTGGTACGAGGTTTTTGCCGGAGAGAAGGCCAAAGCCAAGTTCGATAACTGGTTGCCCGACAACACCGTTGACGCGATCCGTGAATTCCGAGTCGCGATCAAAGGACCGTTGACCACGCCTGTGGGTGGCGGCATTCGTTCCCTGAACGTAGCTCTACGTCAGATTCTTGATCTTTACTGCTGCGTCCGCCCGGTGAAGTACTACCAGGGCGTACCCTCGCCGGTGAAACATCCCGAGCGCATGGACGTGGTCATCTTCCGGGAGAACACCGAAGACGTTTACGCCGGAGTTGAATGGGAGCAGGGAACTGCCGACTGTGCCCGCCTGATCGAATTCCTCAACAAAGACATGCTCAAGGGTGGCAAGAAGCAGATCCGCCTGGACTCGGGCATTGGGATTAAGCCTATCTCTGTGACTGGAACAAAGCGTCTGGTCCGCATGGCCATTCAGCACGCCCTGGAGTCAGGCCGCAAGACGGTAACCCTGGTGCACAAGGGCAACATCCAGAAGTTCACCGAGGGCGCGTTCCGCAAGTGGGGATACGAAATCGCTACCCAGGAATTCCGCGACAAAGTTGTGACCGAGCGCGAGAGCTGGATCATCGACAACAAGGATAAGACCCCGAATCTGAGCATTGCGCAGAATGCGGAAATGGTCGAACCCGGAATGGAATTCGCCCCGCCGGCGTTTCGGCAGTCTGTCGAGAAAGAGGTAAAAGACATTCTTGACGCAATCTACGCAACACATGGCAATGGCGCGTGGAAGAAGAAGATCATGATCAACGACCGCATCGCGGACTCGATCTTCCAGCAGGTAGTCACGAGGGCGGATGAATATTCAGTGCTGGCCACGCCGAATCTGAATGGCGACTACATCTCGGACGCCTGCGCGGCGCAGGTGGGCGGACTCGGCATCGCTCCAGGCGCAAACATCGGAGATGGCTACGCGATCTTCGAAGCCACGCACGGAACTGCTCCTAAGTACGCTGACAAGGATGTCATCAATCCGGGCTCGGTGATTCTGTCGGGCGTGATGATGTTCCGCCATCTCGGGTGGAACGAGGCCGCGGACCTGATCGAACAGAGCATGGAACGCACCATCGAACAGAAAAAAGTAACGTACGATTTCGAGCGCCTCATGCCCGGAGCAACCAAGGTCAAGACCAGCGAATTCGCCGGACACATGATCGAAAACATGGGCGCGGGCGTTCTGGTGTAAGAGGATTCGGAAGTTGAATGCGCGCTTGTGGAGCGGATTTTGGAATGTCTAATCGGGTAATGTTGTAATTTAAACTCCACCCGCGCATTCAATTTTCAATTGCCAAATTACAAAATTACCCAATTACAAAATCGAGGTTCTCATCTCATGCGCAAGAAAGTCACGATTGTAGGATCTGGAAACGTGGGCGCGACGGCTGCTCACTGGATCGCTTCCAAGGAGCTTGCCGACGTTGTGTTGATCGACATCATCGAGGGTGTGCCGCAGGGCAAAGGACTCGACCTGCTCGAGGCTATGCCGATCGAGAAGCGGGATTCGCACGTCAGCGGGACCAACGACTACAAAGACACCGCGAACTCCGACATCGTCGTGATCACCGCGGGCATTCCACGCAAGCCCGGCATGAGCCGCGATGATCTTCTCAACACCAACTACGGCATCATGAAAGCTGTTGTCGGTGAGGTGGTAAAGAACTCTCCCAATTGCATTCTGATCATCGTTTCGAATCCGCTGGACGCCATGGCCCAGGCCGCCTACAAGCTCAGCGGCTTCCCGCGCGAGCGGGTCATCGGCATGGCTGGCGTGCTCGACTCCGCCCGCTTCCGCGCTTTCATCGCCGAGGAATTAAAGGTGAGTGTCGAAAACGTCACGGCATTCGTGCTGGGCGGGCACGGCGATACCATGGTCCCGCTGCCGCGATATTCGACAGTCGCAGGCATTCCGATCACTGAGTTGATTGAGAAAACTCGCCTCGAAGCTCTCGTACAGCGCACGCGCGACGGCGGCGCGGAGATCGTGAAGTATCTCAAAACCGGCTCGGCGTATTACGCACCTTCAGCCGCTGCGACGGAGATGGTCGAAGCGATCTTGAAGGACAAGAAGAAGATCCTGCCTTGCGCCGCTTATTTGCAGGGCGAATACGGGATCAACGGCCTGTACGTCGGTGTTCCGGTCAAGCTCGGATCCAAGGGAATTGAGCAGATCATCGAAATCAAGCTGACGCCCGAAGAAAAAGCCGGGCTCGACAAGAGCGCGGCCGCGGTAAAGGAGTTGTGCGGGGTTATCGGAGTCTAGATTGTCATCTTGAGCGAAGCCGTCAGGTTCCTAATAACGAACCTGACGGTGTGGTCGAAGGATCCCTACCTGTTGAACAGCGCGAACGATCATCCAGCCATGCCGGGCCCTTCGTCGACTCTCAGTCTTGCTTCCAAGGCTTTGTGCGGGGGGCAAAACCGGCCCGATGAGCTCACAGCGACTCTTCCTCTTTTTGCTCTTTCCCTTTGAAGTAATCGTGATCGGCCACGATGCGGGTCACAACCGCGCGCCGGATTTCCTCCAGGTTGTAGCGAGGAAAGACCAGAATCTCAGGCGCGTGCAGATATCGCCACGACTTCTCCCTTAGCAGCTTCGCGAGACCCTGAGGCGTGGCGACGAAGTACGACTGCCACCACGCATGATCCGACTCCGGATCGTAGAGTTCGAGATTCAGTTCGTCGGCGAAGACCTCCGGATCCTCGGGGCCGGGAATCACGTCAGCCTTCGTGAAGTAGAGCTTTCGAATCCGGATATTGCCCAGGGCGGGATCAAACGGCAGAGACGCGGCGACGTCTTCGGCCGACGCAGGCCAGACTCTGGGACTGGTGCCGGGCAGCAACTCGGCAACGTCTGGTGTGGGCAGATCGGCGGGGACATCGTAGGGCCGCGTTCCGCCTAGCTTTGAACTCCATCGCCCCAAGAGCAACAATCCGCCTCCAAAGACGACCAGCAAGATCAGCTTGAGAGCATCGTCTGAGCTAGCCCAAATCGCGACGAGCATGCGTCCGATTGTATCGCCAGCCGCTTACCCGGATCAGTTCTGGTCCCTCCCGTTTTGGAACGGAAGCCACTTTTTTCCCGATCGTTAGGCCTCGCTAATCCGCAACCCGGCCTCCCGCTTGCTGCAAAGCCTTAAGTAATCAGTCTCCGAAATGATCTATGTCTAATTTCCGAGCGGTCGCCCTTCTGTTACTAATAATTCCTTCAAGTGTTCCAGTGTTCGCTCAGACCGCGGGTCCAGCGGCATTCGGCACAATTCCTCTGGACGAGAGCCAGCACCGGGAGGCGGTAACGTCCGGATACGGCGTCGAGCCCTTGCTGACTCGACCGATACCACATCCGTACGTATTTGTTGGCCCTTCCCTCATGGGAGGCGGCTACGCGACATTCGCGTATCGCCTTGAAGGTGGGCTGGACGTTGAAAGCGCTCGCTGGATCATGCTAGCCGTCGCTGCGTATGACAATGGGCGCCAAGTGAGGGATGGTGATCAGCCTAATCCCAAAGGACACGATCGCTATCTCGACTCCGGCATCTACTTTCGTCCTGCATGGCAGCCTCTTCCGGGACAAGCGTTTGTAGGGTGCGGCTGGCGCTGGAATCAGCTTTCTACTACCAACTACACCAAAACAGCGAATCGGCCGCAGGTGGGAGGCGGATATGACTTAGCGCTGCGTTCTTGTTCAGGCTGCCGTCGCGATTTCTCGATGCGAATCAGTGTGGATTGGGTTATGGTCGGTAATGACTGGCAGAACGGAAGCCACGGTCCGGCCATCGCATTCTCGCTTCCTACTCCGCGCGAGAAGCGCCACTGGTTTTATCAGCAGCGCGTCGGTGTCTTTCGATTTCACGACACGGTAACCGACCCAACCAATGTCGTACTGACGCGCCTACAGCGAGCCGATCGTTCCCTCGCAGCCTATGTAGAGAGCGGGATTATGTACCGGTTTTGAGCGTCACTTATGACTACGCATCAGTCCGCCTCTTCATACAAGAGAGCGGAATCGGCTGCCATTGGTCCGAATCGAAACGAACCGCGGGCTAGCTCTTCTCGATCGTCACCTTCTTGAGCACAACATCCTTGTTCGGACGGTCATTTCGTCCGCGTGGCAGGCGCGTGATTTTCTCCACGATGTCCTGTCCCTCCACGACCTCGCCGAAAATCGTGTGCTTGCCGGTGAGCCAGCTTGTGGCTACGGTTGTAATGAAAAATTGCGAGCCGTTGGTGTTCGGCCCGGCATTGGCCATCGCCAGTTTGCCCGGCTTGTCGAACTTGTGCGGCGAGCCTTTGGTTTCGTCTTCAAATTGATATCCCGGGCCGCCCATCCCTGTACCTTGCGGATCTCCGCCTTGGACCATGAAATCGGGGATCACGCGATGAAAAATGGTTCCATCATAAAGACGATCTTTGGATTTCTTATGGGTAGAGGGATGCGTCCACTCGCGCTTGCCCTCGGCGAGTTCGACAAAATTCGCGATGGTCTTCGGCGCGTCCTTTTCAAACAGGCGGCAGACGATGGTTCCTTCACTGGTTTCAAACGTTGCGTACATTCCGGGTTGACGAGTCATGATGTCCTTTCAAAGTGTTTCGTTAGAATGCTCACGTTCCACAGTCGCCGAGGCTGCCCCACCGGAGGGACATCCTCGGTAGTGCCTGTCGGTCTTTAATTTGAATTCGTCGGAGCTTTTGGGGTTGTCGTTGCAGGCTTCTTCGCCGTGGTGCCTGCCGGCTTCGCCGCACCGCCTGCCTTTTGAATGCTGATGTGAATAATCTTGATCGGGCGATAGGGACGGTCATTGGAATCGCGGCTCATCAAACCGATCTGCTTCACTAGTGCCACCGAAGCCTCGTCGCATTGCCCGAAAATCGTGTAGTTGCCGTTCAGCATCGCGCCCTGTTGCCCCGTAAATGCAACTTCAGTGATAAAAAACTGCGACGAGTTGGTATTCGGTCCGGCATTGGCGTATGCGAGGCGGCCAGGCTTATCGAACAGCAAGTCCTTGGAGGTTTCGTTCTTGAAAACCTTCACGGGATCGGGTCCGGAGCCGGTGCCCGCGGGATCTCCGCCCTGGATCATGAATTCGGGGATGACACGGTGAAAAATCAGCCCGTCATACAGAGGCACGCCGTGCTTGGTAACTCCACTTGGGGTCTTCCAGTCCTTGGTGCCGGTCGCGAGGCCGATGAAGTTGGCAACGCCGATCGGCGCCTTGTCGGGAAAAAGCGTACAGCTCATTTTGCCGGCAGTTGTGTCAATGGTGGCAGTTGGCTGCGACGGCGTGGCTGTCGCGGGCTTCGCCGCAGTGCTCGGCTTCGCGGCTGACGACGGGGAGGTTGATTGCGCCGCCGCAATTCCGGCGATCAGAATCATGACAAGCATTACGATTGCTTTACGCATAAGTGCTCCTTCAAGCAAGCGTGGAAGTTTTTGATGAATCGCAACGTTGCATTGTACGACAGTGGCGATTCCAAGAGTTATTTTGAAGCAGTAACCTGCATTTGTTGGCTCACCCGTTCGACCTCGCGAAACACCCGCATGAGATTCCCGCCCAGGATTTTCTTGATGTCGTCAGCGCTGTAGCCACGGTCAAGCAATGCTTGTGTGATCTTCGGCAGATCGGCGGCTGAATCGATTCCCGTGGGAGTTGCGCCACTGACGCCGTCAAAATCAGAGCCCAGGCCCACATGATCGACTCCTGCAACCTTGGCGATGTGATCGATATGGTCGATCAGCGACTTTAGCGGCGGACGCGGAATCTTTGCCATCCATTCCCGCTCGATGCGATCGACTTCGATGTAGTTGACCGGCTTACCCTGCGCCTTCATGTCGTCGAGATATTGTTGGACTGCCGCGGCCTGGTCTTTCGATTGAGCTTCGACTGCTTTGCGGAAGTTTTCGTCGATGAAACCGTTGAAGAAGTTTACCTGCACCACGCCGCCATTCTTGGCGACGGCCTGCAGCATCTCGTCGGTCATATTGCGCGGTGCGTTCACCAGGGCGCGTGCCGAGGAGTGGGAGGCAATGACCGGCGCTTTCGTGGTGGCGATTGCATCCCAGAAGGTTTTATCCGCGACGTGCGAGATGTCGACCATCATACCCAGCCGGTTCATCTCAAGCACGACTTGCTTGCCGAAATCAGTGAGCCCGTTGTGGTGCTCTACTTTGGGGTCATTGATGTCGCCGGAGGAATCCGCCCATTCATTTGTGTTCGACCACGAGAGCGTCATATAGCGAACGCCCAGTCGGTAGTAGTCGCGCAGCAGGTGCATGTCGTTCTCGATCGAATGACCGCCTTCGATGCCCATCAACGCAGCCAGTTTGTGCTCGCGGTGCGCGCGCTCGATGTCGGCGGGCGAGAAAGCCATCATCATGCGGTCGGGATGATGAGCCGCCTGTTCGTAGACCGAGTCGATCAAATCAAAAGTGTGCCGCGCAAAGTGCCCCTGATTCGTTTGGGGGTCAACCCAAATCGAGAAGAACTCAGCGCCCAGGTTTCCACGCTTTGCCTTATCAAGACTGATGTGGCCGGCATCGTTCGGATCCGTGGATCCGATATCGAAGCCGTCGTCGAGAAAGCGCTGCGGCGTGTCGGCGTGCGTATCGACAACCAGCGCCGACTCTTGAATAGCGCGAGCCTTCGGACCGACTTCGACTGACCCTGACGAATTCTGTGAAGTTTGAGCCACGGCCAGCGAGCACGCCAGCGCGAGGAAGGGAAGCATTTTACTTGTCATAGTGGTGGCCCGGAAAGATTGTGGGCAAGTGTGTGATTGTACAGAATGAGAAAGACGCATACCAATCCACTTACCGGATTGCTGCCAGTGCTTGCTGAATGCAAATCTCCGAAGGCTTATCCGTGTCGATCACGGTTTTCGCATGCACGATCGCTTCGAATCGCGCCTTAACGTCCAGATAGAGTTGGAAGTCGCGGTTTCCTGCGGGATGAGAGGCGCTGGCAGCATCCGCCTGCAGTCGTCGGCGGACAGTTTCCTCCGAGCAGAGACATTCCAAGATTCGCCATGGCTGAGAAAGGGATGTGGCGGCCGCCAGTACGTTGTCGATCTGGTAGCGCCGAGAGAAGGGGCGTCCGTCCATGAAAATTACCTTAGCCGGATCGCGCGAAAGCAAGTAGCCCGAAACTTCAATCATCAACTGCAGGCAAAAATCATCTTGCCGGGAAGAGTACTCGACCTCTTCTGGCAGAAAGATAGCGTGCCGAAAATCATCTTTACTCAACACCCGTCCGTTGACCTGCCGAGCCAGTTCGCGAGCAAGCGTGGTCTTGCCTGTGCCGGGCAGCCCTGCCATGAGAACGATCATAAGAAGGGAATGGTAAAGGAGGCACGCGGAAGGATGCTACAGAAGAACCTGGATGAAACCCTGAAACTCTGAAACCTGCTCTTATTTCGTTCCGCTGCCTAGAGCGACTTCAGTCGATGGTGTTGCAGGTTTTTCTTCGTCAGGGCGCTCGATAGGAACAATGGACTGCGTGTTGCGCCACTCGTCGTAGCGTCCACTGACCATGACATGGAAGCACCAGTGACGGCGTTCCTCTTCTGGTTCCACCAGTCCCACGGACTTCATGTAAAAGAGGTATCGCTCCATCCAGCGGATCTGATCCTTGCTCATGCCCCGTCGTTGCAGATCAATAGTCAATCCCGCGAGATGCGAGGAGGCCGTTTCTCCTTCGTAAGGTGCGGCGTTCCGGTTATGGCGACGCAGTTTTTTCTGAACCTTGACCGTGCGGACCGCCGAGTTCAACTGAATTTGCTGATGGAAGCGGTTGTAGTAGGCCTGGCTAAGATCGTTAACGAAATTGAGGGTCCACGGCCGGCAATAGCGCCGCGAAGGATCCAGCGAAGGCTCGATGCGCAGAGACTCGCTCGGAACGATGGCGACCAGAGAGCCGTCAGCCTTCAGGGCCTCAAGTTCGGTCTCATCCTGAATGCGCGGCAAGTTCATCCGGTCGACTTCGGCGTTCTGAAGTAGCAGGGACTCGTGCGACGGCCGGAACATCGGATTCCAGCGCAACCAGCGAAAATGATGGTGATGCGATTTCTGCAGCACCGCATGGCGTACAGCGAATGCGCGCTCAGACATCCCGCCGCAAACCAGCGCTGCGATCATCACGGCTGCGAATTTGATCTTAACGATGCGTCTCACGAAGTGTCCGTGTGGGCAGGACTTTTCCGGCCAGCCTTTTCCCACGCGAGTAGCGGCTATTCTAACGGATGCTGTCAAGTGTCCCAATTACAGACCGCTTGCTGACAGTTACGTCCGTACCCAAGCAGGCTTGTTACCGGCTCTGCCGAGGCGCAGCCCTCAAGACTTCTATCGGCAAATGAAGGGCCGTTTTCAACCGCGTGTAGAACGTTGCACTATGTGCCCGGCCAACAACCACTTGGCGGGATTGAGATGACATTTCTGGGCCGCCGGTTGGAAGCCCAATGACAAAAATCAGCGCCGGAAAAGGTCACCCAAGGCCTGTTGCATGACCTGACCGCCTACCTCGGAGATGGACTTGGTCAAGGGAATGTCCTTGGGGCAAACCTCAAGGCAGTTTTGCGCGTATCCGCATTCCTGGATGCCGCCGTCGCCCATCAGCGCTGACAGCCGCTCACGCTGCAGTTCTTTGCCTGTGGGATGTGTGTTGAATAGCCGAACCTGCGAGATGGTGGCCGCTCCTACGAAGTTTGTGTCGTCGTTGAACTGCGGGCAGGCTTCCATGCAACAACAGCACGAGATGCAGCGGGAAAGTGGATAGGCCTGCTCCTGCTCCTGGGGTGACACGCGCGGACCTGGGCCCAGATCGTAGGTGCCGTCGATCGGCACCCAAGCCTTCACGGCCTTCAGGTTTTCAAAGATGACGCTGCGGTCGGTTGCCAGATCGCGGACGACCGGGAACTTCGAGAAGGGCTCCAGCCGGATCGGCTGCTCTAACTTGTCGATCAGCGCCGAGCAGGCCATGCGCGCCCTGCCATTGATGAGCATGGCGCACGAGCCGCAGACCTCTTCCAGGCAATTCGAGTCGTAGGTGATCGGCGTGGTCGCTTTGCCGTCGCGGGTGACCGGATCGGCGGCAATATCCATGAGCGCCGAAATCACGTTCATGTTCGGCCGGTAGGGAATTGAGAACTCCTCCCAGTGGGGCGTGGAGGTGGGAGTGAGTTGACGTTTGATTCTTATGATGACGGATTTATCAGCCATTAGCTCTTAGCCTCTAGCTCCTAGCTCAATTCTTCGTGCCGGGCGGTGCAATGCGAATGAAAATCTGATCCCACTGATGGTGTTTGTCCGAAACTTCTATCGCCACGTTTCACTTCACAATTAGTACTTTCTCGGCCTCGGCGGAATCAGCGACACATCCACTGGCTCGAACTCAAACTTCGGCTCGTCCGCGTCCGGAGCGAAATATGCTTTTGTCGTTTTCAGCCAGTTCTTGTCGTCGCGTTCGGGGAAATCCGGCTTGTAGTGCGCCCCGCGAGATTCGTCGCGCATGCGCGCGCCCTGCGCGATGACACGAGCCAACTGCAGCATGTTGTAAAGCTGCCGGGCAAACACAACCGTCGTGTTCGCCCACATGGTGCGATCGCTCAGGTTGATCTTGCGATAGCGCTCCAGGAACTCGACCAACTTCGCGTCTGTTTGCTGCAGATTCTTGTTATAGCGGATGACCGTACAATCCTTGG
>Ga0207008_10202_pt1 | contig 16834 bp, 14 predicted proteins | sample Alteio_BWMinCont_83_FD_153489 | JGI IMG/M metagenome (GOLD analysis project Ga0207008, IMG submission 153489) | Enriched cells from forest soil in Barre Woods Harvard Forest LTER site, Petersham, Massachusetts, United States -... | ecosystem: Environmental > Terrestrial > Soil > Temperate forest >... | reverse complement strand
ACCTAAATTACACAGGCGTCCTCCAACTCTCAGGACACGATCTGTTCAGGGAATACGCGCTTCCGGAATCCGGCCAGCCCTTGGCCTTTGGCGCTTCTCAGGCCAACAGCCATTCAATTCCCCTTTGGACTACCGACCCCAAAGGCGACGAGGTCGCCCTGAGCTTCATCCCCACCGCACGCGGCGCCAAGGCGGCCGACTACGCCAATTTCGCCCGCTTTGAATTGCGCGAAATCGAACCGTCCAAATACCCGGTCACCGTCACTTCCCTGTCTCCCTTTCGCGCCAATATTCGAACCGATGCCCCCTCGCTGCTCGAGACGCCCCGCATGTTCATGCCTGGCTACACCGCCACGATCGACGGCCAGCCGGCCAAACCACTTCGCTCGCCATCCGGACTTGTCATGGTCCCGGTGCCCCCCGGCTTGTCTTCCCTGGAGCTTGGCTTTCGAGCCCCGCTGCTCTTGCGCCTATCTTACTGGGCGAACCTCGCCGTCTGGATTGCGATCGTAGCCGCGTTCGTAGGAACGCGAATGTTCGCATCCACCCTCCCAGCTAAAAATTGATCCTCTCCTTCTCCACGACCAGCGGTCTCTTCGAGACCCTTGTATGGATGGCCCCGATGTACTCGCCGATGACACCGATGAAAAAAAGCTGCACCGACGCAAAGAAAAACAGGCCAATCACCACTGGGGCGATGCCAAGGGGAAACCGATACCAAAAGACCAACTTGTAGACCAGATAGGCCATCCCAACCACAAGGGACACTGCCGACGCCGCAAAGCCAAGCATTGTGGCCAGCCTCAGCGGAACCTTCGAGTGGCTCGTAATGCCGAGCATCGCCAGATCGTATAGCGTGTAGAAATTGTTTTTGGTTATGCCGCGAATTCGTCTCGGCTGCTCATAGGGAACTCGGGCGATCGGAAAACCCAATTCGGCGATCAAGCCTCGGACATAGGGATAGGGATCATCAAGCGCGCGAAACGTCTCAATTGCTTTGCGGTCATAGAGCCCAAAACCGGTGACATTCTCCAAGAGATCGACATCAGCCAAGCGTCGCACCAATCGGTAGTAGGCACGTCGAACCGCAAAGAAAAGTGGCGCCTCACAACTATTTGTTTTCTCGCCTACCACGACCAAGAAACCTTCCCGCCATTTGCGCACGAATTCTCCAATCAATTCTGGAGGGTCTTGCAAATCCGCCGCCATTACCGCCACCGCATCACCGCCGGCCTGCAAAAGACCATAATAGGGCGATCGCACGTGCCCAAAATTTCTGGCGTTTAGAATCACCTTTACCAGTCGATTCTCCGCTGCCAAACGGCGCAGCTCCTCCACCGTACCGTCCGTTGAAGCATTGTCTATAAACACCAGTTCCCAATGCAAATTCAATATAAGTTTCAAGGCCGCATTGAGCCGAGCGTGCAGCAAGCGCACATTTTCTCGCTCATTGCGGCACGGCACAACGATACTTATGCTTACCATGGAATTTGTCGGATTTATAATCGAGCTGCGCGTTGACCGGCTTTGAACCAGATCGCCAAACATAGCAATGGCGCATAGGCCGCGGATGTCCCGATGATTCCGGTCAACCACCCCCGTGTCACGGCAAAAGCCAGCGGCAGCAGCCAGAATACGTTGATTGCCCCAATCGCAACCGTAACAGGCCGGTGTGCGCCGAAATAGCGCGCGGCATGTTGGTACGCATGACTACAATGTGCCTCGTGCAATCTTTCGCCGCTGAGCAGGCGACGCAAAAGGGTGATGCTTGCGTCAACCACGAAAGCGCCGAGAAGGATCACCCAACTCCAAAACAATCTTGAATCCTGCCAGCCGCTCCGGATCAAAAGCACTCCGAACGTTAGTCCCAAAAAACCGCTCCCGACGTCGCCCATAAATATCTTAGCCGGCGGCCAATTCCAAACCAAGAAGCCCAATGCCGCAAGGCCCAGCAAAGCCGGCAAAACCCATTCCCTTTCGGTGGGCCGATGCAATAGGTAAATCATCGACGCTCCAAAGCCAACGGTAACGGCCTCGAAAGCGGCCAGGCCGTCGATCCCGTCCATAAAGTTGTAGAGATTCAACAGCCAGACCAGACAGGTCGACGCGAGAATGTACCCGATCCAACCCGAACTCCCCGACGCCCCAACTAACCCCGGCCGGCTGAGATCTCCAAGCCACCATAAGGCCCAAAAAGCCGCTAAGAAATGTACGGCCAATCGCCAAGCGGGTGCAATCGGGCGACGATCGTCCAAGTAGCCAGCTAGCGCCGTCGCAAATCCTGATCCAAGCAACGCGATGGTTAGACGAGGACTGATTCGGCCGGAAAATTCAAACCACACCAAACCCAGCAGGAAAGTCGCGACGATCGCAATTCCGCCTCCACGCGGCGTCGGCATGATATGTGAACTCCGGTCGTTCGGAATATCCAAGATGCCCCGGGCAAGCGCATACCTGCGCACCACGCCGGTTGCCAGCGCGGAGAGCGCCACTGCGAAAAGCGGCCATAAAATACTCATCTGACAGATCCCCTGCTTCCTCGACCCATGGTTAGAGCCATGCGTCGCGCCAACACTCGAACATAAGTACCCCCCAAAGCGCCCCTTGTCCGTTCTTGCGTCCGGAGAGATGCTGCTTCCAGAGCTCACGCACCGTTTGCACGTCGAAATAACCTCCATCGCGCAATCGGTGTTCACTCAACATCGTTTCAGCCCAATCGCGCAGCGGGCCCCGTAGCCATTCAGCAATCGGCATCGCAAACCCAGTCTTCGGACGATCGAATAGTCGTTCAGGAACATACCGCTTGAGGACTTGCCGCAGCGGCCACTTGCCTACCCCATTGCAGATCTTGGCTCCTAAAGGCAGCCGCCATGCCAAATCCACCAATTCGTTGTCGAGAAAGGGTACCCTGGCTTCCAAACCTACTGACATACTGGCGCGATCCACTTTGCATAAAATGTCGTCGGGCAAGTAAGTGACCAGATCAAGATACATCATTCGCTCAACGTAGCTCAGCTTTTTCGGCACTTCGGCAAATCGCCGTTTCAAAAGCTCCGGTTCGGTACCGTGAAGAACAACATCTTTGGGATCTTGCCACTGGGAAACAAACGAGCGGTAAAGTTCGTCAGGCGACTGTGCTCCAAAAGCCAAAGCCAACTTGCTGCACTTATCCCCCGCATCGCGCACCCGCAATCGCGTTGGCAGCATGGCATTTGCGAATTCAAAAAAGCGGTCCCATTTTGCAGGACTGAATTTTTGGAGACCGCGTCCGGCCCAAACCCTGAGGTTCGCCGGTATCCAACCCATACTCGGCCAGACCCGCGAGCTCCACATATAGCGATTGTATCCGCCAAAAAGCTCGTCACCGGCATCGCCCGAGAGAGCCACTGTTACGTACCGCCGCGTGAATTCCGAAACCAGTAGCGTCGGTATTTGGGAAGAATCTGCGAATGGTTCGTCGTAGATATTTGGTAACCGCTGAATCCCATCGAGGCATTCTTGGCTCGAAAGGCAGTGGTCGAGATGCTCTGTCCCTAGGTGGTGCGCAATGCGCGATGCGTCTTCCGCCTCGTTGTGCGAAGTCAACGAGAAACCGATCGTAAATGTCTTCACCGGCCGATTGCTCTGCGCTTGCATGAGCGCCACGACGGTTGACGAGTCGATTCCTCCAGACAAAAACGCCCCGAGAGGAACATCCGCCACCATTCGTAAGGCAATTGCCCGGCGCAATGCCACATCGATTAGGTCCACGAGCGCTGGATCGGTCGGGGCAATCTCAAGAAGTCCGCGCTCTTCAAAGATGCTGCGAGGCGACCAATAGGGCTCCGGTGACCCCGACTCCCGGCCCATCCGTACCCTCAAATAATGCGCAGCCGGCAATTTTTTCGCATTTTTAAATATGCAGTACGGCTGCGGCACATAGTTGAACCTCGCATAAAGTGCAAGGGCCTCATCGTCGACCTCTCGCTGAAAGTCGGGATAGCGGACCAAAGCCTTCAACTCGGAACCGAAGATCAATGTTTTTTCGTGCCAGGAGAAATAGAGCGGCTTCTCGCCAAACCTGTCGCGCGCCAACCAGAGTTCGCTCTCCAATTCATCCCAAAGCGCGAAGGCAAACATTCCGTTTAGTTTAGGAAGTGCGGCAATGACACCCCATTCCGCCATAGCCGCGAGAAGCACCTCGGTATCCGAGGTTCCTAGAAACTCCCGCCCAAGTGACAAAAGCTCCGCTCGCAGTACAGCAAAGTTATAGATCTCTCCGTTGAAAATCAGCGTATAACGTCCATCGGATGTTGTCATTGGCTGCGCGCCAGTCGAGGTCAGATCAATGATCGAAAGCCGCCGATGTCCCAAATGAACGAAGCCGTCTGGCGATTCCCAATAGCCCTCCGCATCGGGCCCGCGGCGCGCAAGAGCCGCCGTCATTTCCCGAAGGATTTTTCGCCGCCGCTCCAACGGCTGCCGACCATCACCGAAGAATCCTGTAATGCCGCACACGAGATTTTCTATTTCTTGTAGCCCAATATGCTCCGGCTTACTTTGATCTTTTGCTTACGCCTTCAATCCCCATGGCTTCCAACATCAGTGCATTGATTCTGCATACGTCGAAATGTTGTTCTGCAATTTCTCGCCCGCGGCGCCCCATGGCCGCCGCAACACAAGGATTCTCGGCCAAGTGCAACATGGCCGCTGCCAAAGCGCTTCCTGATTTTACCGGTACCAGCAAACCGTTTTCTCCAGACCGAAAATCCGTATGCCTCGAAGCCGCCTCGGCCACTCCGAAGATTGTGTCTCTACAGCCGATCGCATCGGTTGTGATGATCGGCCGTGCGGTCGCCATAGCCTCCAGAACGGATCGCGGAAGTCCCTCGTGATAGGAAGGAAGCACATAGACAGTGCATCCTTCTAAAAAGGCGCGCACATCGGAGACGAACGGACGATGCTCGATCACTCCTTCTTTTTTCCAGGCATCAAGCTGCGCCTCCGTTATCGACGCAGGGTTGGAGTCGAAGTCTCCCACCAGCAGAAAACGAGCGGCTGGTAAGCGGCGGCGTACTTCCCGCGCAGCCTCCACATATTCCCCCACGCCCTTGTCGCGAAGCAGCCGACCGAGCAGCAGAAAGCTGGGAGCGGCGGCAGCAGAAACAGCCTTAGCGCTAAAATAAGTGGTGTCCACGCCCGAGCCGGGTACGACCGTGATTCGAGCCCCGTTGTCAACGATGCGGCGTCTCAAGAAAAACTCTGCAATATCCCGATTTTGTACAATCACCCGCGTGCAGCGCCTCAATGCTCGCCGGTAGAGGCGGGTGGCAACGACAGAAAGCAAATGTCCTTTCACGCCGTCCGTGTAAAAAGCCGCCCCCAGTCCGGTTACTAAAGCATACCTCCGCGACACCGCTGCCCGGTAGGCCGCGGGGATGCCGTAAACAACGGGTTTGATGGTCGCCGCCAGCACGATCGCAGGCCGTTCGCGCACAAACATTGCCTCCATGCGCCGCTCGCTTAAAATGTCGGAAAGTGGATTCACGCCGGCTCGGGAAAACTGAATAGGCGCGAAACGCACCCCCCATGCGGCCAGTTCAACAGCCGCGCTGCCGCCCCCTTCCGGAGCGCAAGCAACGACCTCGTGCCCCAATCGGACGAGCTCTTGAATTAGCGAACCGCGGAAATTAATTAGCGACTGTTCGTTGCCGGCAATAACAGCAACCTTCATGCAATGAATCCCACGGCTCCCTCGACCGCGCGCGCCGCCACGCGCCGCTTACTCCGCTCGCCTGCGAATGCAGCAATCACGAGCAAGCCGATACTGGGCACGTGGTGCCTGGAAGCCGTCCCCCAGTTTGTGGTACCGATCGCCCAGAGACCCTCAAGTAGGAGATACGAAAGGAAGACAAAAATAACCGCCCTGCGTGTCAAAAACCACGTTCCGCGCAAGCCGATCAGCGCCTTCCATATCAGCCAAGCTCGTAAGGCATTTTCAACGAGCAGCTCAATATCCGGGACAGTTGATGCCCGCCAAGGAACAGGCTCGAAAAGATATTGAGCCAATGCAGTCGGAACAAAGCGCAGAAGGCCCACCAAGCCATCAATTTTTACCTCGTCTATGTATTGCGCGCGCGAACCCGTGAGTTCTCCTTTCTGATAGGATTCGATTGTCGTAGCAACGCCTTTGTCGAGGCTGTAGGAAAAATTCGTGAACAAAGAAAGACCACCGAAAACGACCGCTGCCACGACTGGCCCGATTAGCATGATTTTGGTGAAATAGAGCCCTCGTCGGCGGAAGAGAAAAGACATGATGACGGCCGCCATGAATATAAACACCGCGAGCACCAAAAGGCCGCCGTGCATCAATCCCATGCCGAGACCCGACAGGATAAGGATGAACCAATGGGCGCGCGACCTGTTCAGATAGATTCGCAATGCTGAGTAAACCGAAAGATTGACGAACAAGAGCTGATACACCTCGCGCAAAGTCACGCTGGTGTATAGGATTGAAGACGGCAGGAGAGCGTAGAGCGCCATTGCGTAAAATTGACCCGCTTGGCCGACCGCCAATAGGCGCAAAGTCCGAAGAACTACACCTGCCGATATAAGCCAAACAACGACCGATAACATGCTGCCTAGGAATAAGGAAGCCCCAGTGACGCGGTATACGGCCCCCAACAAATAGGAGTATAAATGCGCGCTCGTCATTTCCTTCAGCATCATATCCTTCGAATAATCCACCGCATTTTGGTGAAATCCCAATGCGTCTACATCAGCCCCGAAACTAGGGCCAAAAAAACCATTCCATACCGCAACAAAAGTTCGCAACAAGAAGCCGCAGCATACCGTAGCGCTCACGAGAATGCTGTGCTTGCCGTATCGGGAATGGGTGGAGATCATCTGCGCAACGGCACGCCGTGCACGCCAAAGTCCAACCCCAGGGAAGCAAAGACATTGTCCCAGCACCCCAGCAACTTCTCCTCGCTGAATTCTCCCTCCACATAGGCTTTGCCGCGCGTACCTGCCTCGCGCCGTGCCGTCTCATCCAAGATGAAGCGCTCAAGCACGGCTAACCAGTCGCCCGCGTGGGCACAGGTCAAATCTAACCCGGCACCCCGCATGGCCCGATCATAGGCTGGAGTAGCCGAAGTCACGGCAGGCATACCCATGCGCCAGAACAATAACAGCTTGTTCTCGGGTTTGCCGAAAGCAAATGGATCACCCGCTGCCAGAGGAATCACGGCCAGGTCACAGGAACAAATCACTCGAGAGCAAACGTCCTCTTTCCATTCGTGAAGTCGCACTTCGGAAAACAGGCGCTGGGCGGCCTGGCGCGTTTCGGTCTTACCGTATCGTCCCAAATAGCGATAGTACTCGAGGTCGGTAACCAAGTTTAACTGCAGATCATGGCGCCGCCGGAGTTCGCGAAGCGCGGGAGCGATCAACTCGAGCGAACACAACGTTTGCGGCAGCCCCTCCCAAACGAGCTTGAACGGCCGACCAACCGAATAATCGGTTTTTATCGTGCGAACAACCGAGCTATGCATATCGAGGATAGTATGCACATTGGAACAAAATTGTCCGATGTCGCGGCCCTGTTCTTCGGTCGAACAGATTACCGCGTCCGCTCGGCGGCACATCCCTCCTATTGCATTCCAATGATCCCACTGCAGACGCCGGCTCTGGCGCGACAAGAACTTGGCGAACCCGCGCATGCGCCCTTTGAAGCTGGTACGGGGGATCGCGAGATACGAATCGATCAAATCGTAGACCACCTTCCCTCCTGTGTATCTACTCCAAACGCTGAGGTCGGCTCGTTCTGACAATATTACCACGTCATATTTTCTCGCCGGATCCGCAATTTCGAAACTCAGGTTCCGTTTTTCCGCGTATCCCGCAAATCGGCGCCGATCGCCAGGCGCGGTCATCGACGAACCATAGGGCAGGTAACCGATTCGCGCCCGAAGCTGATTCTTGGTTAGTGAATTTGACGGCGCACCAGCCATTTTGTAAACTGTTGAATGTCGGTCACATTCGATAGCGGGCGCAACCCGTGCCATTGAGCCTCCGCTCCGGTTTTTTTCCGCCCTGAAGTCAAGACGCGCAGCAGCCGTCGCCAGCTAGCCATGTCCGCAACCGAGGCTAAAAGCCCGATCCAATCAAGGAATGAAAGAAGCGCGAGATTGCGCAACAGTCCACCCGTCGTGATCCCGCCTAACCTCCTCTGCATAAACCAAGCGTAGAACTGCCGCCGCACGTATCCGGCACGATCGATTTCAACCCCCTTCAACGCCTTAGGGTAATTCTGCTTCAGAAGATTGAGCCACACGTGCATACCATTCAGCAATTCGCTGCCGGGCAAGCGCCCTTCGAAATCGGTGGCGATGCGAAGATAGGCCAAACCGCTGCTCTGCTGGTTGCTATAGACGTAGTGGCCGAAAGACTTTGGTGAGATCCCAACCACAAGCGGTTTTGCTGGCGAAAATACCCAAGAACTCGCTCCAAGCAGCAATGAATTTAGCGCATAGTGATCTGGAAATGGGGGCTCGAATGCACCGGCACAGTGCCGAACAAATGCATCCCGCCTGAATAACGTCGTCTGCATATTGAGAGGAATGCGCACCTTGAACGCGAACATATCGCACACAATCTTGAAGCGATGCCTCGCGGTAAGCAGCCCCTCTTCGGAAAGATCGGGTCCGAAATGGAAGTGAGTGTCGCAATAGAAGCTCTCGGAATTCCCGGCGATCGCATTCGGCGCCACGTACGAATAGGCATTGTGCACCACACAGTCAGGTCCGTTGTACCTGTCCAGTATCCCCTCGATAAATTGAAAATAGCCCGGGAGCAGACAATCGTCGTCTCCTATCATCAGCACATACTCCCCTGCGGAGGCTAGAAGAGCCCTATTCCAATTCTCGGTTACGGATACCGGTGACTCCAAGCGCACAGTTTTAACCCGCGGATCCCCAGCAAATTTCCTTATTACTTCTTGCGTATTGTCTGTATTCGCATTGTCGGAAATTACCAATTCCATATCGGAATAGCCTTGATCCATGATCGAACGAATGCAGTGCTCAAGATACGGCCCGCCGTTGCGAGTTGGAAGCAATACAGAGATTTTTATGGTGACGATGTTTTTCTAAATAATATCGTATAGGCGCTACCGTTAAAGTCTCGCCGGTCAAACGGCGCCGCTATCAAGGCGAGTGCGGTGCCAAGCACGAACAGGATTCGTTGCGCGAACCGGCTCGCAAAACGATTCATTAGAAAGCGCTGCCAGCCGAAATGGTTCCAACCGCGCGCATCGCGATCGTCGCTGCTCAGGTGCAATCTTTCCAAGCCAAGTTCGCGAGCAATGCGGGAAAGCAGCGACTCCGGGATAAGGTTAAGATGCCGGGGCGCATCAAGATGTGGCCAGCGTCTACCCATAACGCGAAACTGCCACGCTTCCGGATTGGGTACAGCAATTGCTAAAATTCCCCCATCGATCAGATTAGCGGCCGCCGCCCGCAGGAAGGCAAGCGGATCGCGTAAATGTTCTAGGACGTGCCAGGCAGCTATGACCTCATGCTGGGGAAGAGCCGCCATGGCTTCGTGTGGGCTGTCGCTCCGGATCACGTTGACCCCAACGACGCGACGCAGGTAGTCGCAGCAGCGCGTATCCATTTCGATCACGTCAACGACAAAGCCAGCTTTTTTGGCCTGCCACGCAAACACGCCGAAAGCGGGTCCGATTTCCAACAAGCGCCCAGAGCCCACAAATTCCAAAACCGTCTCGATCTTGTTACGGTCCCGGTTCGCCACTGCCTCCAGCTTTCTTTGCGAGGGAATTGCATAGTATGCGCTGTCATAGTAGCGTCCCAGGTCTGCCGGCGGATCGGCTAAAAATATAGCTCTGCAGATGCGGCATTTGAAATAAGCAAAGCGCATTTCTGATGCACGGCGGTTCTCGTCGCGAATCTCGAACAATAGGCTGGGAATGCCCCCGCAAAAAGGGCATGGGCCCGCTCCCGTCATATACGATTGCCGGATACCCCGCGGGCATGACGCGAAAAGTGTGCTTTTAACTTCATTGCCAACCACGGGAGGTCCCAGTTGATTCTCCGATGCCAAAGATAAGCCCGGGCAACCGATGCCCCTAGAGCAGCCTGCAATTTGAGCACGCCGAGAAATGCCCGATCCAACAGCGTTGGCTCCGGGCGGAGGGCCTTCAATCGCCCGATAAATTCCATTTGGCTCCTAATTATCCGGCGCAGCGTACGAACCTCCAAATCGTACCAACCACGGCGTTCGAACACGCTTACCAATTTTTCCGGGAAAATCGGTATATACTTTGGGGACCGCATAAGGCCGACTATCTTGGCAAAAGTCGCTCGAGACAGTTCTTCGTTGTCAAAGGAGGTCTCGGCGTAACCTGAATCCAAGATCCGATAGGTAGCCAGCACTTCGGGCATAAAACAGGCGCCATATTTCAGGGCCACAACCATATCCACGAAATGATCCGCCCGGTGAGCCAATTCCGGAACGTAGCCCCCGCAATCTGCCAAAATGGCATCGCGGCGGTATACTGCCGTTTGCCCCGTGAACCAAAAGCCATACTGGGTCAAAGTTGCGAGCGCGCGTTCGGGCGACAAGTAACACGCCACGGAGGAAACCACCGGAGATTTTATCCAGCCCCTGTCCTTTCCGTCTGCTCCGATCATTTGCAAGAGCGAGGAACAAATCCCGGCGTGCGGATACGACGCAAGAAGTAGCATGGATTTCTCAAATAGCCCCGGTAAGATCCTGTCGTCCGCCGCGCCCCAGTAGATGTATTCACCCGCAGCTAGCTCCAATCCCCGATTGGCCGTCACCAAAGCCCCTTGATTCCGCTCGTTGCGGTAAAGGCGAACGATAGGGTCCATTCGCATGAATGTCTCTATGACGGCTACACTGTCGTCGGTCGAGCAATCGTCTATAACAATTACTTCAAGCGGACGAAAGGATTGCCCCAAAATCGCTTCAAGCGCCTCGGGCAGGAAACGAGCGTGGTTGTAATTGCACACGACAACCGACAGGGTCTTCCGGCTCACGCTAACTCTCTTATCTTCTGAGGTCATCGAGCGTGCCAAATGACTCTGCACCGTTGCCATTTGAGCAAGATGACTGGATAGACCAACACATTGACAGCAAGAAAACCAACCGCCATTCCCATCGCGCCGTAGTGCTTGCCCAAAAGAACGGTGGAGCCACCGACCAATATTGCAGTCGTCACTGATATGGCCATAAGCGGTTCTCTTTTGTGGGCCCGCAAGTAAGCTGAAAATGGCGTTGAGCTTACGAACAAAATCTGCGCACCGAGAAACAACACTGTGGGTGTCAAAGGTAGCACGCGGGCGGCCAGCAGAGGCCAATACAGGCCGAGCATACAGACAAGCACAAATACGGCCCCGGCTAAGGCTATAGTCGAAACAAAGACAATCCGCGTTACACGCCAAAAGAGGCGGTCTAGCTCCTGAAAACTCCCCTGCGCTATCAACATCCCGAACATCGGTATCTTTGGAGAAAGCCACGCGGTTCCAAAGGCGAGAAGACCCATAAGGCTCAAGGTCATCCCCATCTGCCCAGCAACAATTGCCCCGCGGTACTTAAACAATACCGGAGTAAAAAGCGAAAAGACAATATACCCGCTGATCCACGACACCGCAATCCGCCACTGCATGGGTACCATATCGGAACGCCAGTGCACTCGCGGGCCATTCGTACTTTTTACCCACAGACTGCCGAAAAAGCCACGGTATTTTCTCAATATAAATGCTACTGCCCATAGAAAGCCAACCACACCTGAAATCACTGCGGTCCATAACTTCGCACCGGCGAATATGGCCAACCAAGTCGCACTGCCGGTCAACACTCCCTGAAAAAATCGAAATGTGTAAAGCTGCCGAACTTGATTGCATCCCTCGAGGAGCGACCAAATGGGCACCAAACTGATGTTTAGCGCGACAAAGACAGAAAGCGCCACCCAAGGGGCAGGCCAGGAAACGCCATAATCAGTGCCGCTGACGAAGAATCGATATCCAACTACGCTCAATCCGAGCGCAACAACGACTGCTCCGGCCCCAAACCATTTTGCGGCGATTCTTACGATGCTCCGAAGTCGAGAAAGCGCCGCCGGGTCGCCGATGACTCTTCCTTCCACATCGAGCTCCAAGTGAGTCCATTCGTGGCTTGCAAAATTCAGGATGACGACCCCCAACCCCAATTCGGCAAATACCTGAAGCGCAACGATACTGCTGAAAGTATAATAGTACCCCTGCACTTCTCTCGAAAATCGGACAGCGACCAGCAGCGCAGTGAGCGGGCCTGCGCCGGTGGACCATATCCGAGTTGCGATTCCATAGAAGACCGCCCGGTCAACATCAACTAGCTGAAAAAACCTCTGGAAGCGGTTTCTCAAGCTCCCCAAAATCGGAGTGCGCATCGGCTCCCTCTTCACCGAAGACTTTTCCACCAAGCGATTGTTTCCATGAGACCTTCACGGAGCTCATAAGTTGGGACGAATCCCACGGCACCAGTAAGACGGCCTATGTCTGCCCTGACCACCGCGGGCTGGCCTGCGGTAGTGGGTAGTGCACCCCATTCAATAAGATCGGGACGTCCTATGAGCTCGGCTGCCATCGATATAATTTCGGCGACGCGAATTGCGCGTCCGGATGCGACATTGACCGCCCCGGTTACCTCGCCGCCGAGAAGTTCCACGAACGCTCGCGAGACGTCTTCGGCGTACATGAAATCACGGCACTGGGAACCCTCCGTGCACGGCACTGTGCGCCCGGACAGCAAGCCAAATACCAGGTCTGAAACCAAACGCCCCGGCTTCTCGCGGGGACCGTAAAGCCAAAAAATACGGCCCCAGGCAAAACTGATTTTATCCTGCGAAGCAGCCTTCTCGAGTACACGGCGCAGAGAGTCCTTGCAAAGACCGTACAACGTGCCGGGGCGCAGCGGAGACGAATCTTCTACCAAAACGGGCTCAGCCCACTCGTATTCCGCGCAACTTCCTGCAAATACGGCGCGCCGGCCACCGATGTCTTTGAATGTCTGGTAGAGCCTGACACTTGCAGCCAGCCAATCGAGGTTGTCCGGCGCGTTCCAAAACGTCCCCGGCTGGGTATTCCACGCGAAGTGAAGCAAATGCGTCGGTTTTATCGAGCGGAGCGTCAAGGCAGTGCTTCCCTCGGCGAGCAAATCGAGGGAATGAAAGTTGCAACTCTCGGGAAGGTCAGCTGGACGCCGCCTGCCTACGACATGCGTCTCCCAGCCATTCTGGCACAGCAGCCGAGCAGCGTACCACCCGATGAAACCACTTCCGCCGGTAACAAGAACTCTCGGGGTCACTTGAAGAGAGCCAACCCGCGATCACGATCCGAAATAACGCTCACATCGAGTGGCCAAGAAATGCCGAAGGCAGGATCCTTCCAATTAACCCCACGCGCCAGGTCAGGCGCGTAGAACTCGGTCATTTGGTATAATAGGTCCGTATCATCGGCCAGTGTCTGAAATCCGTGGGCAAATCCGGCTGGAACGTACAGGGCAATGGCATTTGACTCGGTTAGTTCCGCACCAAACCAACGCCGGAAGCTCGTCGATCCGCGCCGCAAATCGACTATTACATCATAGGCTGCGCCACGAATACAGCGGACAAGCTTTGCTTCAGCGGCAGGTTCTGCCTGGAAATGCATCCCGCGCAAGGTACCACGCAGCTTGTTGCGCGAAATATTGCATTGGACAAAGGAACCAGACAATCCACGGGCGGCGAATTCTCTCGAGCAGAAGCTGCGGTAGAAGGAGCCGCGGTTGTCGCCGTGCAGATCGGTCTCGACCAGATAAGCCCCGGCCAATGGTGTTTCGCAAAACCGCATCAAAATATCTCAATTGCCGGAATTGGCACCACGAATTTTCCGCCCCATTCGCGAATGCCCTTCATCTGCTCTACGATTTCGCTCCGAAGATTCCACGGCAGAATAAAGAGATAGTCCGGCCTTACTGCCATCACTTCATCAGGGTGCATGACCGGAATGCGACTGCCCGGCAACAGAGTGCCCTGCTTATAAGGGCTACGATCGACCGTGAAGGGCAAAAACTCGGGGCCGATTCCACAGTAATTTAGGAGCGTGTTGCCCTTGGCAGGTGCGCCATACCCTGCCACCCGTTTCCCCTCGTGCCGGGCTGAAAGAAAAAACTCCAACACCTGCGCCTTTAAATCAACGATCTTCCGGGAAAACGCGCGATAGGTCACCATCTTGTCGAGACCAAAATTGTGTTCAAGAAGGCGCTGCGCTTCGAGCCCGGGCGCGGCGCGATGCGGCCCTTGCTGGGCGCAGGCGAAGACCCGCAATGATCCTCCGTGCGTCGAGAGGGACTCGACATCAAATGCCCTCATCCCGTGCCTTTCGAGCACCCGCTCAACAACCAACAAGGAGAGGTAGGAAAAATGTTCGTGGTAAATGGTATCAAATTGGTTTTCCACGATAAGCCGGTGCAATGACGGAAACTCGAAGGTCACCAATCCAGCTGACTTGAGGAGAATCTTAAAGCCGGCGACGAAGTCGTTAATGTCAGGCACATGCGCCAGCACGTTGTTGGCCACAATAAGGTCTGCGGCGAACCCCTTTAACCGAAGGCGTTGGGCTGTCTCTGCCCCGAAGAATGCGACATCGCTGGGAATTCCCTTGCTCTCCGCAACCCTCGCTACGTTCTCCGCCGGCTCGATCCCGAACACCGGGATTCCGCGCGCCTTAAAATACTGCAAAAGATAGCCGTCATTGCTGGCTACTTCTATCACCTGGTGCGCTCCACCCAGCCCGAAACGAACGGTCATTTCATTCGCATAGGTTTCGCAATGCTTGAGCCAGAGATCAGAAAAAGAGGAAAAATACCGGTAATCGCTGAAAATATTCTCGCGGCTCTCGAGTTCTGCGACCTGCACCAAATAGCAATTGCTACAGACATAGGCATGCAGCGGGTAAAACACTTCCGGCTGATGCCGTTTGTCTACAGGCACATTTGAATTTGAGAGCGGAGACATACCGAGATCGACAAAGCTCACGCTCAGCTCCGCGCCGCAAAAACGGCAATTTTGCCCGAACGCCGGATTCACCAGACCTTCCATGGCGCTTTCCCGCTATCCCACAGCGACTGCAATTGATTTCGGTCTCGAAGAGTATCCATCGGCTGCCAAAAACCGTCGTGGCGAAAAGCCGCCAGTTGTCCCGTGTTAGCGAGCTCCTCCATCGGCTCCCGTTCCCAAGTGGTCTCATCGCTCTCGATCAGGTCGATTACACTGGGCTCGAGCACGAAAAAACCTCCGTTGATCCACGCTCCGTCGCCAAGCGGCTTTTCACGGAAACCGCGCACAATCGACTTATCAACCTCCATTGCTCCGAATCGCCCGGGCGGTCGCACAGCAGTAACCGTGGCTGGAAGGCGCTGCTCGCGGTGAAAGGCCATAAGTTTCCCTATGTCAATATCGGCCAAGCCGTCCCCATAGGTCATACAGAACGGGTCCGGCCCGATGTATTCACGAACACGTTTCAGACGGCCTCCCGTCATCGTGCCGAGCCCAGTGTCGATTAGCGTTATTTTCCATGGCTCGACTCGGCCACCGTGAACCTCGAAGGAGTTTTTCGCGAGATCGAAGGATACGTCGGCTCGATGCAGAAAGTAGTTTGAAAAGTACTCTTTGATCGCGTAGCCTTTATAACCAAGGCATATAACGAATTCATTGATGCCGTACGAAGAATAGATCTTCAAGATGTGCCAAAGAATAGGACTATCACCTATTGAAACCATAGGCTTCGGGATAGCTTGGGTTTCTTCTCCAAGTCGAGTACCGAGGCCTCCTGCGAGAATAACCGCCTTCTTGATAGTATGCATAATAACGTATTGAAGTGCGTGTTTTGCGATTTCGATCCCTTCCGAATGAGATTGCAAATCTTGGACCTATATCAGATCCACGCGATGCCTCCTGAGGAAATTGCGCCCCACCGGAGCGCCGAGATAAGAACCAGCCTCGACAGCGATTGCATCAAAGCGCTCCTGGAGAGCAGAATCATCCGGATTTTCCAGCGCCTTCCCCTCGATCTGATCCAGCATTTCAGACACCACCTCATCAATCTCGTCGGGCGAATTGTTTACGGCTTCCACTCCAAAACGACGGAGTTCCACCACCCCATCAATATAACCGAGCGGAGGCCGGATTTGTTTGGAAAATGGCACGAATCTCCGTGTTGCGGAGTTCCGAAGCAACTTCGGAATGAAGATATTGCTTCGGTTCCAAGGTCGCACGGCAGGCGGCGCCCAGTTAATGTCGACATTTGGAACTCCGAACAGGTTTGAGATTAGATGCAAACCGGATTGTGTGCCGATCAAAAAGCCGGCCCGAGCACAAAGAAAGACGTCCATCCAGTCGCTCCGCAACGGACTATGGGCGTAATCGATCAAGCCCTCGAAACTCGGTAGGGGACGCATTGTCGGATCCCCTAAACGAATTACATTATAGCCGCGCGCGACCAACCGTCGAAATGCTGGCAGGTAGTCTTCGATTTCAGAATTTCGGATACTGTCTGCTTCTCCCCCATCGTGGAAACCCCGACTCCGAACATGCACAGCCACAAATTTGCGCTCCCGATCGCAACCCATCTGTTCCAAAGCCTCGAAACCTTTGCCGAGGTGCTCTTCCGTGAGGGCGAATAGAGGAGGACGCGCGAGCGCTTGCCATTTCTGCTCAATTTCTGCCGCGGCGTCGTTGAGAAACACGCTCCGGTTGCCCGGAACATTGATGACGCTGATGGGTTCTTGCGCC
>Ga0207008_10103_pt4 | contig 16877 bp, 13 predicted proteins | sample Alteio_BWMinCont_83_FD_153489 | JGI IMG/M metagenome (GOLD analysis project Ga0207008, IMG submission 153489) | Enriched cells from forest soil in Barre Woods Harvard Forest LTER site, Petersham, Massachusetts, United States -... | ecosystem: Environmental > Terrestrial > Soil > Temperate forest >... | reverse complement strand
TCGGGATAAACGCAGACATCATTAACGTTAATGGCGGTTCGATTGCCATCGGGCATCCACTGGGCTGCAGCGGGGCAAGAATAAGTACAACACTAATCCATGAAATGCAAAAGCGGGAAGGCGTGCGTTACGGACTCGCAACCATGTGCATTGGCGTAGGTCAGGGGGCAGCGATTATATATGAAAAGATACAGGCATAAGGCGTAAGGGGTAACCTGTCCCGACTTATTCGGGAGGCATAAGTGGCTGACGCAAGCTAAAGACCCCGTAATAACTCAATAAATTCGTAAGCTACGCTCATGGCTTTTTCGTGGTCGGATGCATCCGGTTTATACTTCGCAAACTTCACGGAATCTGATAGTTCCAGTATATGAAACAGGATCTGACCGGCATATGTTTTTAGTGATTTCCTATTCAATACTTCAGCAAGTTCTTCGGTAGTTAACTCCAAGGCATCAATCTCAAATTGATCTGAAACAAACAGCCTGATAATATTCGAAAGACTGCTATAATATTCTTTCACTTCCCCTTTATTTGGCAGATCATCCTTTTGCAATTGCGCCAGGTTTTCAATAGCTATTTCCCAGTATGGCCTTGTTAGTACAGGCTGTTCCAATAGCTGTACTTTTTTATTCTTTGAATATCTTCTCCACAAAAGAAAACCTACTACTAACATGGCTATAACTGCCAGGCCGGCAATGATATACAACATTACAATTCTCCAATCCATACCCGGATCAAAGGGGTCAACAATAGGCTTGATATCTTTTTTCAGATCAACCGTTATGGAACTGACATGGAAGGTAATGGGCTTTGTTTTAAGAATAAATGAAGCTGTATCTCCTTGTTTGTGAAAGACGAACAATTGTGCAGGATATATAGCAACTCCTGAATCAAACCCTGCAAGCGGGAGCAGGTAATCAATCTTTTCGAAACCATTTTGTTTCGCGGAGTCTTTTGCTATGCTGTCAACCAGTTCCAGTTTTGCCGGATCGGGGTCCTGTTTAATCCATTTTACAGAAAAATTATCGGGCCTTTTTACGATCAGTGTCACTAATATCCTGTCACCAACGAGGTAATCTTTAATTTTTGCGGATGATTCGGCGGAAATTTCCTGTGCGCTTGCAGGTAAAATATTTGCCAAAAATATAAATACAGCCAGGATAAAACAAATAGCTTTGCCAGATGGTTTTTTCTTAGCGCCTTTGCGCCTTTGCGAGCTATTTTCCTCTCGTAAAGGCGCAAAGGCGCTAAGTTTTCTAATATGCATATATATGACTTTCAATTCCTTATCCCCTCTTTTTAAATAACTCGTGCAATACCGGCAGATAAGCCTGATCTGTCCTGATATTCATACTATCAGCCCCTGCTTTTTGAAAACTCTGCTCAAAATAACGCTTCTTAAGGATGAATGCAGCTTTATGCGCATTCCTGGCTTTTATCGAAGATGTATCCATCCAGTTTGCTTCCATTGTTTCCGGATTTTTAACCAGGACCAATCCTGCATCAGGCAATTCTTCTTCCGCATGATCATAGACATGCACACCTATAAGATCATGTTTTTTGGAAGCCATTCCAAGTTGTTTATCATATCTCAGGTCAATGAAATCTGAGATCAGAAAAACAATAGATTTGCGTTTCACGGCTTTGGTGATAAAATCCAATGCCCCTGCAATATTTGTCCCGGTGCCAACCGGCAAATAATCAATAAGTTCGCGAATGATCCGGAGCACGTGACTTCGGCCTTTCCGGGCCGGGATAAAGCGTTCAATTTTATCAGTAAAAAAAACAGCACCTACTTTATCGTTGTTTACGTTCGCTGACACCGCGAGTACAGCGGCAAGTTCGGTAACCAGTTCTTTCTTCGTCATTTTCATGGTTCCGAAAATATCAGAGCGGCTCATATCTATCATCAGGATGATCGTAAGCTCTCTTTCTTCCTCAAATATTTTTACATAAGGCTCTTTTAATCTCGCCGTTACATTCCATTCTATAAAACGCACATCATCTCCGTACTGGTATGGCCGTACTTCTGAAAATGACATCCCCTTACCCTTAAAAGCACTATGATATTCCCCCGAAAATAACTGGCGGCTTACATGTTTGCTTTTGATCTCTACCCGCCTCACCTTCTTGAAAAGTTCAGCCAGTGCATCGTCGGTTTTTTTGATATCGTTCATTAAAAGATAATTGGTGATTTAGTGAATTAGTGATTTGGTGGTTGTTAATTCACAAATTCACCAATTCGCCAATTCACTAATTGATTAGGGCACTTCAACATGATTCATGATTTGAGAAATAATATATTCTGTGGTCAGGCTTTCGGCTTCAGCTTCATAGGTAAGCCCGATACGATGTCTCATTACATTCTGAGCTACGGCACGGACATCTTCGGGAATCACAAAGCCCCGGTGCTTTATAAATGCCAATGCTTTAGCAGATTGTGCCAATCCTATACTTGCCCTTGGCGAAGCACCATAACTGATAAAAGGTTTCAGATCTGCCAACCTGAAATTCTCAGGATTCCGGCTGGCAAAAACCAGGTCCACAATATATTGCTCTATTTTTTCGTCCATATACACCTCGCGCATCATTTGGCGCGCTTTCAAAATCGTGGCAGGTTTTACCACTGGTTTTATGTCCCCGAAATTTTCATTTACCGCCATACGAAGGATCTGTTTTTCTTCTTTAGGATTTGGATAGGTAATGATGATCTTCATAAGAAACCTGTCTACTTGTGCCTCAGGTAAAGGATATGTACCTTCCTGTTCCAATGGATTTTGCGTAGCCAATACAAGGAAAGGATCATCGAGTTTATAACTTTGTTCGCCGATGGTAACCTGCCTTTCCTGCATGGCTTCCAGCAACGCACTCTGCACTTTGGCCGGCGCCCGGTTTATTTCGTCTGCCAGGATAAAGTTGGCAAAAACTGGCCCTTTTTTTACTTCGAATTTATTGGCAGGCATGTTATATACCATAGTACCGACGAGGTCGGCCGGTAATAGGTCAGGTGTAAACTGGATGCGATTGAATTTGGCATCAATAGCTGTTGCCATTGTTTTTATGGCGAGGGTTTTAGCCAATCCGGGGACGCCCTCAAGCAGAATATGCCCGTTTGCCAGCAACCCAATCAAAAGATTGTTAAGCATTGACTTCTGGCCTATGATATTCTTTTCAATCTCAGCCGTAAGGACATCGGCAAAGGCACTTGCCTCTGCAATTTTTTCATTCAGTTCCTGAAGATCCGGAGCAGGTGTAATCATCTTAGAAAATTGTTAAATGTTATCTGGTAAATGATTATACATTTGTTTTTTATCGCCTCATTCAAATTTCTCCTAAAGGAGAAAAGGTTAGCGGTACGTGTAATCATTTATCAGTTTACAATAAGTTGCAAAAATAAGGATTCGGAGGAGGAATTGTTCATTTGCAAATATTTCATCATATCTCGTTTTTCACTATATTTACCTCTTTAATTTGATGTGACCGTAAATCCCATCTTAATGAACCGAACCTGGTCGCTTATATATATTCTGTTTCTGTGTACAGGTAATCAGTTATTTGCTTACAACCCATCCAGCCCTAAGGTTCAGAATTTCAAAACCCATCAAGCGAACTTCGTTGAAAATAAAGGACAACTTGCAGATGAAAATGGCAGGCAAAGCCCTGATATTAAATATTATATCCATGACAGAGGTGTAAATGTCTATTGCTGCCCCGGAAAAATCAGTTTTGTTTTTACAAGAGTCGAAAAACAAACAAATGATCAAATTTCCGAATCCCTTGGTAGAAGGGAATCCCCCTTTACAAAGGGGGCAGGGGGATTCGATGATGAAAGGTTCGAAAGCTCCGAACCTTACAAAACCATCACCAACCGCGCCGATCTTGTTTTAATTGGATCCAACCCCGCTTCCCAAATCCTCGCAACCGACCAACAGGAATATTACGAAAACTATTATACAATAGGAGATGCTGACCATGATATCGCAAATGTACACACCTATAAAACTATCACATACAAGAATATATACCCAAATACAGATATTGTACTACATGCAATTCCAAATGGGCTGAAATATGAATTCATAGTTCATCCCAACGGAAAAATATCAGATATCCAAATGCGATGGAATGGGCTTAAAATTATGCAAATGACAGAAAGCGGAGGACTCGAATATGCTTTAAATTTAGGTCAAATGGAAGAAGAAAAACCTATCAGTTTTCAGGGAAAAAATATAATTGAAACCAATTTTGAGCTAAATTCAAACCGGGTTGGTTTTAAAGTAAGCAAATATAACAAGTCAAAAACCTTGATCGTTGATCCTAAATTGGATTGGTCTACATATTTCTGTGCACAAAATGATGATACATATGGGAATAGCATTATTTCTGATCCCAAAGGAAATACGTACACCACTGGCCCCACGAATCTTAATATTAGTGGTCTGGCTACAAGCGGTGCTTATATAACCGCGTATGGAATGTATTATCTTGCTAAATTTGATAGAGCAGGAAAGAGACAATGGTGTACTTATTTTGGGTATTCATCAATTAATGGTAATTTTTTTAGCGGAAGCGCTGTTGCTCTTGATCATTCAGGAAATGTTTACCTGACGGGGCTAACGGGTTATGCCACAAACCTTTTTACATCCGGTGCATACCAGACTGATATTATAGGCGGGGCAGATGATGCCTTCCTTGCCAAATTCAGTTCTTCCGGCAAATTAGTCTGGTCTACCTATTTTGGTGGTGAAAACGGAAGTAGCGGCACTTGCCTTGTAATAGACAAGGATAACAATGTTTTTCTGGGAGGTGCAACAAGTAGTTCAACAGGTATCGCAACTTCAGGTGCATTTAAAACTTCTGTTTCAGGCACAAACAACGATGACGCTTTTTTAGCAAAATTCGATAGTGTCGGGAATTTGAAATGGGCCACTTATTTCGGAGGGCCGATGCAGGATGAAGCTACAGGGCTGGCTGTTGACAGCCATAATGGTGTTTATTTATATGGAACAACCAACAGTACCAGCGGAATTGCAACACAAGGAACTTACCATGTCAATATGAGTGGTGGGCGGGATGCTTTTTTGGCTAAGTTCGATTTATCAGGGCAACTGCAATGGTCAACCTATTTCGGAGGAAATAGTAGTGAAATCTCTTTCGGTACGGCTGTTGATGGAAATGATAATGTTTATATTAACGGATTTACTTTCAGCCGTAAAGGGATAGCAACAATTGGGGCTTTTCAGACGGCATTTAGCTATAATTACCTCGCATCATTCACAAGTAACGGTTCTATCAGGTGGGCTACTTATTATGGAGGGGACAGCGTCCACTCAAATGGAGGGATTGCCATAGATGGCGCAAATGATATTTACGTGGTTGGAGGAGTTGATACGCCCACTATTTCTGCTGAGAATACAAAATCAGGCGGTGAAGACGGATTTATTGCACGGTTTAATCCTAAAGGTTTTCCGCAATGGGCAAGGTATTTCGGAGGACCACAAAATGATATTTGCACAAGTGTAACTACTGACGGATATGGTGACGTGTTTATGACCGGGTATACGTCAAGCACTTCAGGTGTTGCTACCCCTGGCTCATTTCAAACTAAATATCTGTCGTGGCCCCAGGATAGCAATGGATGTGAAGCATTTGTGGCTATGTTTAAAAACCTCGCTTACGATGCAGGTATTGATTCTTTTGTTTCGCCTGATAAAGATTATTGCATGGACAGTCTTCCGGTTTCTTTATTGTTCAAAAACTATGGTACTAATGAAATTGATTCTATACAGATATTTTTTTCTCTCAACGGGCAAGTTCATTCTCCAATTTATTGGTTTGGCAAACTAAAACCCGATAGTGGGACGGTAATCAATTTCGGCAAGTTTCAATTTATAAAAGGATCTAATTTATTAAAAGCCTGGACAAGCCGACCCAACGGATTCCTTGATTCTTTCCCTCAAAATGATACTGCTGAAAGTGTTGTTTATGTTAGCACTCTGCCCACAGCCACCGCCGGGCCTGATACCACCTTGTGCTACGATGAAACCTATACCATGCAAGGCGCAGGAGGCATTACATATCTCTGGACACCAGCTAAATACCTAAGCAACGATACCATCCCTGCACCAAAAGCAATCGTACCCAATACACAGCGTTATACACTATATGTCCGCAATAAATATGGCTGTGAGGATTCTGCCAATGTTATTCTCACGGTCAGGCCAAAACTGCAAGTAAAAATCAATCCGGTATCTTCCCCAGTCTGCATAGGAAGTTCAGTATCCTTATCTGCAATTGGCTCTGGCGGAGACAGTGCGCATTATGTTTTTTTATGGCCTCATGATTCTTTGAAAGGAAACCCCGTCAGTAAGAAAATGTATCAAACCGGTTGGCATACCGTTGTGCTAACAGACAACTGCTCAGGGCTTCCGGGTTTAGACAGCGTGTATATTGATGTAACACCAGGACCTAAAGCGGATTTTACTATTCTGAATAGAAAACCCTATTTACCGGATACAACCTTCCGGTTTCAAAACCAATCTAAAAATGCCTCGCATTATTTATGGACTTTCGGGGATAGCAGCCCATCCAATAATCTGAAAGACCCTGTTCATATCTATACCGATAGCGGCACGTATAAAATTACACTTGTCGCTTACGGAATATGTACAAATGACACAGGATATGGATACATTCATATTTTCAGCAAGTACATCAATATCTTTATCCCGGATGCTTTTAGTCCGAATGGGGATGGCATCAATGATATTTTTGAGATTAAAGGACTGGGGTTCAATGATTATGATTTTACGATTTACAACCGTTGGGGAGAATTGATGTATGCCTCACCCCAACCCTCTCCCGGGGGAGAGGGAGCAAGATGGGACGGGACTTGTAAAAATCAACCTGCACCGGGCGGAATTTATGTCTATATGATTTCCGTAACCGACCAGTTCGGCATTAAACATTATTTTTCCGGGAACCTGACGCTGATGCGGTGAAGAGAATGTGCAAATGTGCAAATATGCAAATTTTGCTGACGCAAGATTTATTGATTATTGATCATTGTTAACCGATCATTGAAGACTCGATATAATCGATAAGGCAGTGGATTACTTTAATATGGATTTCCTGGGCCCGGTCGGCATGATGGGTATGCGGGGCACGTATTTCGACATCACAAATAGGGCCAATCTGCCCGCCGTCTTTGCCGGTGAGCCCTATGGTTTTCATTCCTTTCTTTTGTGCAGCGTGCACTGCAGCGATGACATTTTCAGAATTTCCTGAGGTGGAGATGGCCAGGAGGATATCCCCCTTATTTCCCATTCCTTCTACATATCTTGAAAATACTTTGTCATATCCGAAATCATTCGCGGCACATGTCAGGTAGGTTGGATCTGAAATGGCGATGGCAGGCATGGCTTCGCGGTAGTGTTTGAACTTCCCTGTCATTTCCTGGGCAAAATGCATGGCATCGCACATGGAGCCTCCATTGCCGCATGAAATAATTTTATTCCCTGATTTTAAAGCTTCAACCATCAAGGCACCGGCTTTATCAATAGCTTCAAGGTTATCTTTTTTATCTATAAATGATTTCAGCGTATGTAACGCGGCATCCAGGTTTTCGGAAATTGTCATCTTATATTAATAAATATTTCACACAAAGTTAGAGATAAACATATACATGCAAAGAAGTAAACCGCAAAGGATGCTAAGGTATCGCAAAGAACGCAAAGTTTTTCGCAATCAGGATTAAGATGGTTTTAAGAATAAAATTAATTCAGAACTCCCTCCCGATATTAATTTGCAGATGCGGTCGGAGAGGATTTCTGAAACTCTGATTTACCATTTTCAAGGAACCCAACGAATTTGGCAATATCAGGATCATAGCCATCGTATTTGCCTATCATTTGTTCTTTGTTATCAATCAACACATAAAACGGCAATGCATTTGTGTTATATTTTCCGGTTTCAAGGTCTTTCCATTTATCCCCGATATCGGCAATCTTATCTCCAGAATATTTGGAAGTATAAATTTCATTTGCCGGCAAATCCGTACGGTCATCGGCATATAGCGAAACCAGGATATAATCATTCTTCAGAAGTGAAAGCGCTTTGGAATCGCTCCATACATTTTCTTCCATCAGGCGGCAGTTGGTACAGGCGTGTCCTGTAAAATCAAGCATCAAAGGTTTGTGTGCTGCGCGTGCTGCTGCAAGCGCTTCATCATAATCATAATAGGCATTGATACCGTGGGGACTTTTGAAGAGATCATGGTATTTGTGGGGCTTATCATTATCATTCGATTTTGCTAATCCTCCCGAAGACATGGAGGATTGCGAAGGCTGTTGCGGTTCCCGTATCCATTCGGAATAGGTAGATGGCGGTGCAATGCCGCTCAGGAGCCTTACAGGAGCTCCCCAGAGGCCCGGTATCATATACAGGGCAAATGATAAGGACAGCAAAGCAAGCATCAGCCTGGTGACTGAAATATGGGCAACGGGAGTATCATGACTTAACTTCAGTTTGCCGAGAAGATATAATCCAAGTAATCCGAAAATGATGATCCACAATGCCAGGAAATATTCGCGTTTCAACAAACCCCAATTGTATGTCAGATCGGCTGTTGATAAAAATTTAAGAGCGAGTGCAAGTTCGAGGAATCCGAAAGTTACTTTCACGGAATTCAGCCATCCGCCTGATTTTGGCAATTTCTGCATTAGGGCAGGAAACATGGCAAAAAATGAAAATGGCAATGCCCAGGCAAGTGCGAAGCCCATCATACCTATGGCAGGTCCTGCGTATCCTCCCCCACTGGCCGCAAAATAAACAAGCGGGCCGATAACAGGACTGGTGCAGCTGAACGAAACAATGGTAAGGGTGAGTGCAATAAAAAAGATCCCGATAATGCCGCCTTTTTCCGCTCTTGAATCAGATTTATTGGCCCATGATGAAGGCAGGTTGATATCGAAAGCGCCGAGAAATGAAAATGCGAATACCAGGAATATGACAAAGAATGCCAGGTTGGTATATACATTACTCGCGAGGTTATTGAGTCCATTGCGGCCAAAGGCAATAGTGATCAGCAAACCCATGGCCACATAAATAACAATGATGGATATCCCGAATATGGTAGCACTTGCTACGCCGCTGGTTTTGTTTTCATTATGCTTGGTAAAAAAGCTTACCGTGAGCGGTATCATCGGGTACACGCAAGGCGTAAAAAGGGCAGCAAAACCTCCCAGGAAACAAAGCCAGAATATAGTGGAAAGAGGCTTGTTCCCTTCAAGAATCGCTATGGCTTTTTCTTTGGGAATTGCAATTGAAAATGGCGTATCTATAGTAGGCAGGCATTCTTTGTCATTGCATACGTTGCAGGATATAACACCATTAAGTATTTTAGATTTTTTAAGCAGTACAATTTTCTGCATAAATACAGCCTGGTTGTCATAACCGGCATGGATGCTTCCATCTGCCAGGGTGAAGTTAGCGGTTTTGGTAGTTGTCAACAGGAAATCGACAGCTTTAAAAGAATCATTGGAAGCAAACTGTATGGAAGGGCTTTTGAAATTATTTTTTCCGTTTATGTTTTGTGCATTCAGATGTGATCCGGCCTCAATATGTGCCGTAAACGTTAATTCATATTCGTTGCCTTTGCCCTGCTTCAAATCGTAAGACCAGGAAATGGGTGGAACTTTTACAGCCGGGCTGCTTTCGTGCGCTTCATTCGGAATGTTTTTTATTTGCTTCAAATCAGCCACAGGACCTGACAAATCCAGGTTGATTGTGAATTTCTTAGTCTCAGGAGGCAAACACACATGATCGTTGCAAACCATAAACTCCAGGCTGCCATCTATAGACGAAACAGGTTTTAATAATTTGATTCTCTGGACAAAAACCGCCTTGTTTTTAAAATAGACGACCTCCATATCAAAATTGGGGTCATGCGTTTTAATGGCTTTGCTTTTTTCTTTTACATCCCCCATTAAACTCACTTCAGATGCATCCGTTTTAAACTGAAATGAAGTGGGGATAGGGCCATTTTCACCAATATGCTGAGAATAGAGATGCCAGCCGTCATCAACCTTTGCTTCCATGATAAGATCATAGGTATTGGCTGAAATCTTTTTTGATGAGTAGGACCATTTTACAGGCTTCAGTATCTCTGCCCTGGCATTCATGCCAAGCAATATCAATAAAACGGCAATCCAATTATATTTTTTGAGGCTCATTGCTTACAAATATCTAAATAATGAACAGATTGGTTCCAAAAAATTAATTGTTAACATTATTTTTTTGGTATCATGAAATTAAAATCCAACGTTGTGGGCGGAAAACAAACATTCTTCTGGCATGCCATAAACTGAAAAGTTCCTGTTATAGCATCAAGGGGTTTCAGAATTTTGACATGCTGCACAAAAATGGCGCTGTCTTCAAAATACACCAGGTCCATATCAAAATTCTTATCGTGCACTTTTATCGGTTTCGAAAGTTCAGTGACGCTGTCAACCAGGGCATAACTATCATTTTTATTGAAGGTAAATGAAGTTGGGATAGGGCCGCCGTCGCCTATAAACTGCGAATACACATGCGTGTCGGCCTTTATATCTGCCTTGAAAACAAGGTTATATTCCTTGTCAGTCGTTTTTATGATCTGATATTTCCAGCTTACCACTTTGGAAGCCTGTGCACGGGCAAAAATACTCAGCAACAGAAATAGTGGAATAAAAAGGCTTTTCAATTTTTCAGGTTTTAATCAATCATTAAACAAGATACCTGTAATGATAAATCAATCAGGTATCTTGTGTTTTTCCTTAATTTTTCCCGGGATCTTTTTTATCAGGAGCAACTGACGAATTTGAGTTCTGCACTTCCACCACCTCGTAGCCTAGTTTGGAAAGTTTGTCTTTCAAAGATTTTGCATCACCCACTACCACTATGGCCATTTTATCGGTTGGCAGATATTGTTTTGCAATCTTATTGATGTCTTTAACTTTCATGCTTTTGAGAACACTTTGTTGTTCATTCAGATAGTTGTCAGATAATTTATAAGACCACATCCGCTCTATATACCTGGCCTTCTGTGCATTGGTTTCGTACGACAATGCTTCGCGGCCCAAAATGGCATCTTTGGTAAATTTAAGCTCATCCTTAGTAATGCCTTTGGCTCCATAATTTTTCATGATATCCATAGCATCTATTATGGAGCTATCGGTAACATCAGCCCTCACCCCGGCAGAAACTTCAAACGGCCCTGCATTATGATTGCCTGAGAAAAAACTCCTGATGCCATAGGTGTACCCTTTTTTCTCCCTTAAAAACAAATTCAACCTGCTGCTGAATGCGCCACCCAAAGGATAATTCATAATATTTGATTTATAAAAATCACCTGTGGAATCCCATGGCAATGCCAGGTAACCGATCCGGATTTCAGATTGAGGTGCATTGTCTTTATTCACAAGGTATATTTTTGTTTTTTCAATGGGCTGAGGTCTTGGTTTTGGTAAATCAGGAGAAATCATAAACTGCCAGCCTACAAACAGCATCATGTATGATTTAAGTTTTTGATCGTCTAAATCACCACTCATATAGAAGTCTGTATTTTTTAAGCTGACATTCATTTGCAAATACACTTTTACATCTTCTATCGATATATTTTCAACGGATTCCTTTGTACCCAGTATAGAGTTTGCAAATGGGCTTTGATCTCCATAAAGAACAGCATTAAAAGTATTGTCCGCCAAGGCATCAGCCCTCACTGACTGGTTTGCAATTTGCTGTAATGTTTCATTTTTAACACGTTTAAATTCATCCGGATCACATCTGGGAACGGTGATCATCTCATTGATCAACATAATTGATTTGATGATATTCTTACTCAGGCAATGGGCCGTTATGGTTATGTATTCCTGGCCTGTGCTCACCGATATTTCCGTACCAAGGGAAGCAAATTCATCGGCCATTTCTTCGGCAGATTTTTTATAGGAAGATTCCTGGAGCATTTTTGCCGCAAGGTTTGCAAGCCCGGCTTTATCATTTCGTTCCATACATTGCCCGGCCTTAATATTTATCATGATAAACACATCAGGCACTTCGGTGTTCATAACGCCATTACCTGTAGGAGCATGCATATCATAAATCGTAAAATGATTCGGAATGCTCATTACCGGCGTCGGACCCGGTTTGGGTTGTTTTTTACGATTAAAATTATCCTTTACCGTTCTTGGTTTCAATGTATCATAATTCTGGTGCGCCAGTTTAGAACTGTCACCACCCGCCGTATAATTATCAGGGGCGGCGATCAATTCTTTATGCCCACGCGGATATACACTTGATATAAGACAATGTGCGTCTTTGATATATACCTCATAAACACGCTGCAGGTCTTTTTTAGTCACTTCCTTATAACGGTCTATATCGGTGCGTATATAATTGGGATTGCCGAGATAGGTCTGATAATCAGAGAGGATATTTACCTTATTGGCGATACTTTCCAGCTGAAAAGTCATTTCTGCTTCTCTCTGGGTTTTTACCCTGTCAAGATCTTTATCTGTAATTCCTTTTTCGATAAACTCTTTCAAAGAACTGCGAACCAGAGCTTCCATATCTGCCAGTTTGGTACCGGGCAATGCCTGTACACTTATCGTAAACTGACCGCCAAGTTCTGAGGTAGGATCTGAAGCATAAGCGTTTACAGCTTTCTGGGCTTTTACGAAATTTTTATAAATCACAGAAGACTTTCCGCCGCCAACCAGATCGGCAAGAAGATCCAGGGCTGCTTCATCCTGGTTGAAACGCGCTACGGATGGATATTCCATTACCAGCATCGGGAACCTTACATTGTCTTCCACGCTGATATACCTGTCGTTTGGGAAATTGAAATATTCCGGTTTTTGATTGGTTACCTCCGGACAACGCGGGATAGAGCCGAAATATTTATTTACCAGCTGTATCACATCAAAAGTATTCACATCGCCGCCGATGGTGAGCACAGCATTGTTAGGGCCATACCAGCGCAGAAAAAACCTTTTCAGGTCTTCGACCCCTACCCTGTTCAGGTCAGGTACATAACCGATGGTCGGCCATGAATAAGGATGTCCGAAAGGATAAAAACTTTTATCAGATATTTCAGACAGCCTGCCATAAGGCCTGTTATCATAGCGCTGTGATTTTTCATTTTTTACGGTCGCGCGCTGTATTTCAAATTTTTTCTGGGTTACCGAATCCAGCAGAAATCCCATACGGTCAGACTCGAGCCATAATGCCGTTTCCAGATAATTCTTAGGCATCGTTTCAAAATAACGGGTACGGTCGCTGGTGGTATTGCCATTCATGGTGCCACCGGCCTGGGTTACAATCTTGAACTGCTCTCCATTGGCAACATCTTTTGAGCCCTGGAACATCATGTGTTCAAAGAAATGCGCAAAACCCGATTTTCCCGGTTCTTCCCTTGCTGAACCCACATGGTAGGTGACATCTACGTGCACTATAGGGTCTGAATGGTCTTCAGCGATAATAACTGTTAAACCATTGCTGAGTTTATACTTGCTGTAAGGAATGGTCAGGTCTTCCTTCACGTCAGGTTTGGTAATACGCTCAACCAGAACCGGCTGGCCGTTGTTATCCTTTTTGTCTGAAGCTTTCTGACCATACATTAATGTTGTAGCCAGGAATGCCATTAAAATCGAAAATACGTTCTTTTTCATGATAGAATTGTCTATATATTGTTTCCAGGTGAGTTTGCGAAGATAAGGAATTCTGTGAAATTGCGGTTTTGGAGAATTTAAAGAAGTTCTTCTCCTTGGCCTTGGCTCACAGGCCGGAATATTAATGTGAGAGGTTAAAGTAGTCTGTGTGCCACCACGAAGCAGGAGCAGAGATGTTATGATCAAAAACCTGGAAGATAAGGCGCGGGATTGATTGCTTATACCGGTTTGAACACAACAAATTCTAAAAATAATTTAATTTTGAACCGCGTCTGTCCTGCGGACAAAGGGGAATACCGTATAATAATAAATATAACAGGAGGTAAAAAATGTTATTTGTAGTGATTGGGAGCAGCGCCGGAAAAACCCGCGATGCAATTATGGAAATATATCCCCGCCACAAAGCTTACCTGGATACATTCGTTGCCCGCGGCGAGGTAGTTGGCGTGGGTCCCTTTACGGATGCGGGAGGTGGGAATATGGCTATTTTCCGAACGAAGGACGCTGCTGAGGCTTTCGCTATATCAGACCCGTTTTTCACCGAAGGAGCTGTGAAGGAATACCAGATCAAATCCTGGGGAGATAATATGCTTTCGTGAGAAATTGAGGCGGACGCTTGCTGGCTTATGCCGGATGTTTGTATGAGGTCTGCTGACCTGGGCCTATTCTCAGTTCAAAAGTGAGGCTACCTATAGTTGTCGCAAGGTTAAGCGAAGCATTACTTGTGACTTAGGAATAGGAGAAAGTCTATTGACTTTCGGTTGAATCAAAACAAAATATTGTAGAATGTCCAATTTCCTCATTATTTCCTGACAGACCGAAATTCCGTAGTTGTCGCAAGTGTTAAGCGAAGCGCCACTTGTGACTTAGGAATAGAAGAAAGTCTATTGACTTTCGGTTGAATCAAAGCAAAATATTGTAGAAGGTCTATAGACCTTTGTCCATTCTCTTCTTCCAAGTGACGCTACGCTGGACACTTGAAAGAACGGGAGGGAATTCGCCGGGGGTCATGCCTTCCACTTTTACAAACAGGTCATGCAGGCGGCTGGTGCCAGACAGCCCGGTTTCAAACGCAGCATCAAATAAGTTCGCGCCGGTATCTTTAAGAATTTTTTTGGCGTACTCAACGCTTAAATATTGTAAAAACTGTTTAGGCGTAACCCCGGCCCAGTCCTGGAACATCCTTTGAAAATGAAAAGGACTCAGATTAACATGATTCGCTACATCCTCCAAACTGGGTTGTAATTTGTAGTTCTCCTTGAAAAAGATGATCGCCGATTTCACTCTACTGTAATCTAATTCTTTTTGCGTTTCCATTGCTTTTTAGTTTAGGGGCAAAATTACCGCTGCCTCACGGATTAGACAATCTGAATGTTGCGGTCTTTGTGATAAAAGATATCATTTTACATAATGACGCTTAGCTACCATTCGCGCTGGCAATGAAATAGGTTTCCTGTAACATAAATTTAATATTAATTTTTTTATGTCTTCAATACTTTAGGAAAAAACGATATATTTTTGCGAATGTCTCAGTATTGCCAAGCCTAATTCAACTTGTTTACATATTAAAATGAAATTAAATTATAAACTTTCAGCGATAGGAATATTGCTTCCACTTTTGTTCTTTTCATGTGAGAAACACACACCTTCCCCCGCAAATAGTCAAGGGCTTACAGTATATGTCAATGACAGTTTTTATGCCTCAGGTAATTATATGGCGGAATTTGACGACGGCACTTTGTTAATTCAGGATACAACTTTTCCCAACAAGGGGGTTTCTATCGAAATAAACCATATTTACAACGCGGTGAAAGGCGCATTCTCTTTGTCCGTCCGTCCGGGCTATTTGGGTATATGGGATGGGAGAAACGGGTTATATGGGCTTAATGTTTTTGAATCGACTGCTGATTCTGGCAATCAATGTCTTATTTCAAGTGTAGATTTAATCAATAATACCATTAGCGGAAGCTTTGTCTCAAAGGTTTTTGCATCAGGGAAGGGGCAAAAAATAGTTACGGGCAATTTTAACAATATCAAATATTATTTTAATCCGGCCCCAAATCCTTCTAACATTATGAATGTTAGTATCAATGGCAACAATATGACTACTAATTCAGTATCATGCCCCTGGATTTCCGTTGGCTTTTCAGGCGATATATTTTGCCACATGAAAGATGGCAGTACAGTCTTTTTTCATCAACCTAATAATCCTATGCCTCATACCTATCCTATCGCCTCAAGTGGGGTGGATGCTGCTTATATAAGCCCTCAAAATATTTATTACCCAGGTACTTCCGGCAACTATGTCATAACCTCCTACTCCACAAATCAAATGAATGCGACTTTCAATTTTACGGCTGTAAATCAGTCAAATTCAAATGATATTGTCCAGATAACAAATGGAAGCTTGTTATTGTCAAAGTAAGGTAAATGTTGGGCCGGCCATGAAGACTACCAGGCTGGCGCGAATCGCTCCTATTTCCTCGGTCTGTCTCCTGAAAGACCGAAATTACCGCGAGTTAAAAGACAACTGGTCTGTCAGGAGACAGACCAGGGAGGAGTTATTGTCAAAGTAAGGTAAATGTTGGGCCGGCCATGAAGACTACCAGGCTGGCGCGAATCGCTCCTATTTCCTCGGTCTGTCTCCTGAAAGACCGAAATTACCGCGAGTTAAAAGACAACTGGTCTGTCAGGAGACAGACCAGGGAGGAGGAGGAGGACACTTGAAAGAACGGGAAATTTCCATAAGGCGTTGCAAGCCCAATTGAAACGCGACACAGTTGCGCGCCCGCTAGGGTCAGGGCTTGTCGGAACAACAACTGCCATTCCTCACACACCCGACCCATATTCTTTTTTGATTAATTCGGAGAGTTTTTGTGCTTCTCCCCGGCCTGTGGCTCACAGGCCGGAATATTAACTTGAGAGATCCAGGTGGTCTGTGTGCCACAGACCACGGAGTAGGCAACTATGTCATAACCTCCTACTCCACAAATCAAATGAATGCGACTTTCAATTTTACGGCTGTAAATCAGTCAAATTCAAATGATATTGTCCAGATAACAAATGGAAGCTTGTTATTGTCAAAGTAAGGTAAATGTTGGGCCGGCCATGAAGACTACCAGGCTGGCGCGAATCGCTCCTATTTCCTCGGTCTGTCTCCTGAAAGAC
>Ga0207008_10108_pt1 | contig 16885 bp, 17 predicted proteins | sample Alteio_BWMinCont_83_FD_153489 | JGI IMG/M metagenome (GOLD analysis project Ga0207008, IMG submission 153489) | Enriched cells from forest soil in Barre Woods Harvard Forest LTER site, Petersham, Massachusetts, United States -... | ecosystem: Environmental > Terrestrial > Soil > Temperate forest >... | reverse complement strand
GGCGTATTTTAAGAAGAGCTGTTCGATATGGATATAAATTTCTTGGGAGGCAGGAACCTTATGTTTATCAATTGGTAACCATCCTTGCAAAACACGAACCAGCCTTTCAAAACCCATCCCGGTATCTACATGCCTTGCAGGGAGTTTCTCAAGGGTACCGTCGGCTTTGCGATTAAATTCAATAAAGACATTGTTCCAGATCTCAATTACTTGTGGATGATCGTTATTTACGAGATCTTTACCGGGAACGGCTTTACGTTCTTCATCATTCCGGTTATCGAAGTGAATTTCGGAGCAGGGACCACAGGGGCCGGTATCACCCATTTCCCAGAAATTATCTTTTTTGGATCCATAGAGAATATGATCCTGCGCCACCAGTTTAGACCAGATAGATTTTGCTTCAGAATCATCTGCGATTCCTTCTTTGGTATCTCCTTCAAAAACAGTAACATAAAGCCTGTTTTTATCTAATTTATATCTTTCTGTGAGCAGTTCCCATGCCCAGTTAATCGCTTCATTTTTGAAATAATCGCCAAAACTCCAGTTCCCCAGCATCTCAAACATGGTATGGTGGTAGGTATCAATACCCACTTCTTCCAGGTCATTGTGTTTACCTGACACACGCAGGCATTTCTGGGTATCAGCCACACGGGTGGCTTCTGCTTTTTTATTCCCTAAAAAATAATCCTTAAACTGGTTCATACCTGCGTTGGTAAACAACAGGGTAGGATCGTCTTTTACAACAATAGGGGCTGAGGGCACTATTTTGTGACCTTTCTCCTTGAAAAATTCTAAAAATATATTTCTTACTTCATGGGCTTGCATGGCGCAAAGATAAGGACAGTTCTACAGTTGTCAGTTATCAGTTGACAGTAATCAGTAAACAGAAGAAATGATCGATTCCGAATAAGTCCCTGAATAAGTCGGGAAAGGCTGGGTAAGTTGATGAATGATTATTTCTTTGCTGCCAAAATTTCCAGAACCTATTAGTCGTGCTAAGCGTTCGACCATTATGCTTATTTTTGCGTTTAATTATGAACAGAACCCTGACCTCTAAAATCATTTTTGTTTTTGCTTTTGTTTCCGTTATTTTAAGCGAAAAAGCTGTAGCACAGACCAAATACTGGGTCAGTTTTACAGAGAAAACGGCAAAGCATTTTGATCCTTTTAAATTTTTTGATCCTAAAACCATTGAAAACAGGCTTAGAAACGGACTGCCACTTTCAGATTGGTATGACCTGCCGGTCGACTCGAGCTTTATCCGATCTGTCACCCAAATCGCTGATTCAATTGGATATACATCCAGGTGGCTGAATGGGGTGGCCGTTTTTGCAACTTTAGATGAAATAAAAAAAATTCAATCCCTACCGTTTGTAAAGTCTGCTGAACTAATGGGATTTACTGCTACTCCTGCTTCGATAAATGATAGCAACAATAAAATTACAATTACTAAAGACACTTCCAAAAGAGCCAAAATTGCTGATCAGATTGATGGCCTGGAAGGAACTGAAATGACAATTCATGGACTTACCGGCAAAGGAATTCGTATTGCCATTCTTGATGTAGGTTTTGTAAACGTAGATAAGCATCCGGCCTTCGAATATCTGAGAAGCCATAACGGTATTATCATGACTTACGATTTTCTTCGGCACAGGGAAAATGTATATGGTTCCGGAGCGCATGGTACTGCTGTATTGTCTTGTATTGCAGGAAAATACAAAGGGTATAACATCGGATTGGCACCGGATGCCGAATTTCTTCTGGCAAGGACAGAGCGTGATGGCTCAGAATTTAAAGATGAAGAAGATGCCTGGGTTGCGGCTGCGGAATGGGCAGAGCAGCATGGCGCACAAATGATAAGCTGTTCTCTTGGATATACATATCAGCGCTATTTTTACAAAGACATGAATGGGCATACCAGTGTAGCATCAAGGGGGGCTTCAGCAGCCGCGCGAAAAGGTATCCTCATATGCATTGCTGCCGGAAATGAAGGAGAGAACCAATGGAAATTCGTAACAACACCTGGCGATTGTGACAGTGTACTTACTGTTGGTGGATATGATCCTAAAACGGGTTATCATTCAGGTTTCAGTTCTTATGGTCCCACGGCTGATGGGCGCATGAAGCCAAATGTAATTGCGGCTGGTACAACATGGGTGGCTACCCCGAGAAGTTATGGCTATGAATCGGGTACATCATTTGCGACACCCCTTATTGCAGGTTTTACCGCATGTGTTTGGCAATATCTGAAAGGCAAAACCAATATTCAGATAATGGATACCATTCAAAAACTTGGCAGCCTTTATCCTTATTATGATTATGCCCATGGCTATGGAATCCCCAAAGCCGGATATTTATTTGGTGAAAAGCATGGTAACGATTCTGCAATAACACTATATGATGATAATGATGCCATAACGGTTTCTTTATCAACTTCTTATTTTAAGGATAGTTTCAAGGATAATCATTATTTCAAAGATAATTACATGTATGCAAAAGCTACAGATCCTCAGGGAAGAGTTAAAATTTATGACGTTATAAAAGTTAACACTCAGAGATTCGAGCTGGCAAATATTACAAGTTATCTTACGGTGGGCCGTTTTGCCTCTGGAATTCCTACCGAAGAAGAAAAATACCCAAAGGGATGGGTGGTGACAGTGTTTTTTGACCATTGTGTCCGGTCTTATCATTTTTAAAAAAACAAGCATGAAAAAATCTATTTTAATATTAATACTGATATTTCTGTCTTTATCTCTGAGCACTATTGCACAGGATGTTGTTTTAGAACAAAAACCGGATCAGTTTATTGGTGGAACATTCGGTGCCAATAAAGACTGGTTTGCCCAACTCAGTTTTGGCTTCGGTACACTGGTCGGGAAGGGTGACGCGGGTTTATCTTATAACGACTGGCGATCTAATGATGTGCGCATCAGCATTAAACTTAAAAGAAAGATCAATGGATTGCTATCGGTATGGTTAGAGCCCGGATATCATTATGCCGCTTATAATATCAATCAATCCGGTAACAGGGTTACGGATTCCCTTTTCTGGGGTGGATTCCCGATCAATCATGAAAAAGAGCGTTTTGCTACAGAAGGCTTGCTTATTAATGGCTTTTTAAGGTTTAACATTGACACAAAAAGAGGTAATTTCCTCGGCTATTACCTGGATCTTGGTGCTGGGGCAGATGTAATTGCTGACCGTGAGTACCTGACCATCGACAAAAGAACTGACGGTTCACAAGTAAGGGCCAGCGTGACCAATATTCCATATATGAATAACTTAGATTATAATGTCTTGGCCCGTATCGGCATCAATTGGATCGCTTTTACGCTCAATTACAGGATATCTCCTTTATTTAAAAGCCAGTACAATATCCCGGAACCGGCAATCATCACGGCTGGAATTGAACTCAATCCATATTCACACTAACGGGTTATTATCTTTTCAGCTCAAAAAAGCTTTTCATCAAAGCACTGCATTCATCTTTTAAAATACCATTCTTAACAAGAGTCTTTGGATGCAATAATGTGGGTTTGAATTTTGAGAATCCTTTTTTCGCATCGTTTGCCCCATAAACCACTACTGGTATCTGTGCCCAGGCGAGGGCTGCGGCGCACATCGGGCAGGGTTCTATAGTTACATATATCGCACATTCGGTCAGGTATTTAGCCCCCAAATGATTCGATGCTGCTGTAAGGGCAAGCATTTCGGCATGGGCAGTGACATCAGTGAGTTTTTCGGTCTGGTTATATCCTTTTCCTATAATTTTTTCTCCACCGGCAACTATGATTGCGCCAATTGGTATTTCATCTTCTTCAAATGCCTGTTTTGCAAGACTCAAAGCCTTGCGCATAAAATATTCATCAGAAAATACGTCCTCAGCCAAAATTATTTTTTAATCTTTTAGTCTTTTAATTTTTTAATCAAAATGCAATGCCCAATCCGATCCCCGTATGAATATCAATACCGCTTCTGTAAGCAAATGCTGAATTGGACAGGGTGCCATTGCTGTTATTGCCTGATATAAAATCGTTTCCACCTCCAATAAAGGCATCTATGGTCAATGTGGAATTATAAATATATTGATATCCGATGATATAGCCTATACAGAAATTGCCAACCGTGTTATTTGTTGTAGTATTAACATTGATATTTTTCGTGTAGTCAAAATAGGAATTGGAGATTTGGTAATCCATTGACTTGTAAAAAGTATATGGAGCCAGGTACAAGCCATTCAGTGCCGGATGGTCTCTAAGTACATAAAAACGGAGCTGAGCTTCCAGGCCGAATTCATTAAACTGATTCAGGCCATAATAATCACCTGCACTGTTTGATGAGCCAAATGAACCGATCAGTTTTAATCCCTTGTTATGCGCCACTTTAAATTCATAACCTACTTTGAGTGTGGCGGCTATGAAATTGGTGGGATAACTGATAAAAACACCTGTCCTTTCAACGGTGTCCATCCTGTTGAGCCGTTGAATAAAAGTTGGTCTGGTATTTTTTACAGGTCGGTTCTGGGCTGCTGAATTCACAAAAATTCCAAAAAGAAAAGTAACAGAAAACAGCACGAGTATTATTCCTGTTTTTGATTTCATAATATATTGGTTTATGCTTGGTTAAAATAACTATTTACGACCTGAACAACTTTCATTATAATGAGGCAAGTTACGTTTTCCTATAAGATATTTTTCATCATTTAAAATGCAATACCGATTCCAATCCCCGAATGAAAATCAATACCGCTTTTGTATTCAAATGTTGAAGTTGATAAAATTCCGCCTGAAGTATTACCTGAAATGATATTGTCACCTCCACCAACAAAGAAATCCACCGTAAAAGTGGAATTAAAAACCCATTGATAACCCATAACATAACCTAAGCCCAGGTCTGATGTGGTGGCATTATTAATATAAACGGGGCCAGGGCCAACTAAGTCACCAAAATTCGTGTATCCGGAATAAGTCATTGATTTATAGGAAATATAAGGCGCCACATAAAGTCCGTTCAGTGCCGGATGGACTTGAATTACATAAACACGAAGCTGGGCTTCCAACCCGAATTCTGTAAATTTATCAAGAAAATAAAAATCATTTGGACTTGAAGATGAGCCTACTGAACCAATAAATTTTAACCCTTTATTATGTGCCACCTTAAATTCGTAACCGAGTTTTAAAGTTGAGGCAACAAAATTGGTTGGGAAACAGGTGAAAATTTCTTTGCGTTTTACAGTGTCTCTGCTGCCAAACATGGTGGTAGCAATTGTTTTATGATTATCTGGGCGCTTCTCCTGGGCTGAAATTTGATTAAATAACCCGGCAAATAGCATAATTATGCATGCCGGAAATAGATGAGGCAATATTTTCATTTGTACTGGATTAATTCTAAGACGAACATTCAAACGATTAGGTTAGGCAAGTTATTATTAATTTATGAATTCAATATTATTTCTGAACACGTTTTTTATTGTTTTCCATTAGTGTCTTTATGCCTTTAGGCTGATTGTTTTTCTTGTCAAGGCACTAAAGCTTTTGGGGTGAAATATAAACTTAAACATGCCTTTCAAATCCGCCAGTTAAAAAATATCTAAATTGCTGCCTTTAATAGAAAGCATAATAATCAGTTGATCAGGCCAAACATAAAGCAACCGCTTGCCAACAAAATTGCCGTGAGGATGTTCATCATTTTGGTGTCGATCCTGTTTGTGTATTTTGCAAGGCCATTACTCATGCCTTTGGCATATGCTTCTATCATTGCATTGCTTTTATATCCATTATGCCGCTTTTTTGAAAGGAATGGCTTTCCGCGTACACCGGCTGCTTTGCTGTCTATGTTCATAGCAATCTGTATTTTAGTGGGAATCATTTTTCTGCTTTCTGCACAGGTATATAGGTTTGTGGGAGAGTGGCCTGAACTCAAAGAAAAGTTTAGCGATGCCATGAATGATTTTGAATGGTTCCTTTTTAAAAATTATAATATTCAGATTACAACGGATCCTGGAAGCCTTTTCCAGGGTAATGCTACAAAATTCTGGGATTCAGGCGTCGTGCTTCTCGGTGGCACCATTTCTACTTTCCTGGCTATTGTTAATTTTCTTGGTCTATTGCCTTTTTATGTGTTTCTCATGCTCCTATATCGTACATCATTCAAAGAATTTTGTCTGAATATTACAAAAACTGACAACCATCGTGTTGTACTCCGTATTTTGTACGAAGTTCAAAAAGTTGTACAAAATTATATCATTGGCTTGCTTACGGTTATGACTATTGTCGCAATACTCACATCTACTGCCCTCTTCATTATAGGCATCGACTATGCCATATTTTTCGGATGCCTCGCTGCGGCCCTTATGATTATCCCTTACCTCGGTCTTATTATTGGTGCACTCCTGCCTGCTATCTACGCCCTGCTCACAAAAGATAGCGGATGGTACGCAGTAGCCATTATAGCTTCTTTTGCTTTTATCCAGTTTATGGAAGGCAATATTATAACCCCTAAAATTACCGGAGGCCGGGTAAATATCAATCCTCTCGCTGCTATTATTGCATTGGTTGCAGGAGGATGGCTCTGGGGTATGGGCGGACTCATCATTTCGCTTCCATTTGTGGCTATGCTCAAAGTAGTTCTGTCCAATGTTCCCTCTTTGCGACATTACGGCTTCCTGCTTAGCACTGAGATTTATAGCAGGCGAAGAAGGAAAGATAAGTAATTTGGCAATTTGAAAATGAGGCAATGTCTTAATTACGTAATTTGAAAATGAGACAATTTGAAAATTAAATGTAAATGATGAAAGTAGGGATTCCCCCTTGTAAAGAGCCTGTCCCGACTTCTTCGGGAGGGCAGGGGGATTTGGGCGAAATCAAAAACCGCGATTGCTGCATTCTGGCCTGTTTCCCCTGATATAACAGGAAATTTTATTTTTCATTTTTTAACTGATTGAATTTAAATTAATTGTACGTAACTCATTGACAAATAACAGGAGTTATCAGGGAAATATCAGGCAAGAATAGTAAAAAACGCAGGTTTATCTTTTTCATTTTTTTCTGAATCATGATTTTTAGGATTTTAGAATTTACAGGATTGTACCAAAATTTTCTCGCGTCAGCCACTAACTCCTGACCGCTGACTCCTGACGCCTTTTACATACATATATAGTGAACAGCCAAACTGGGTGGGTAGTTTTGAAAAATAGTTTTTAACTTATGCATATACAATGAGTTGTATAAGAAAATATTTTTGAAAATGTTTTACTTTTTTTGAATCAGCTCATTTTTTTCCTTTGTCGATAAGCAGGAGAGAAAAAATATAGGTAATAAGTCATGATTTGCGAAATAATTCTATTTTTGGGAATTATTAATTTCAAAAACACCTTAAAATGACAAAGAAATTTTCGATTTTATTCTCTGCTGCTATTCTTGCGATAGGTCTATTCAGCTCCTGCACCAAAAAAACAGTTACCCCGGCAAGTACAAACACAACCGTTACCCCATCAATGACTGCTATTGTAAATGGCGTAGCCTGGGCCGCATCTGATGTTACAGGTCTGCAAAATTCGGGCGCTGTACAGATAATGGGCACTTTAACATCTGCAGATCAGGAAATGGTGATCCAGATGATGGCATCTACCCCGGGCACATATACTGTAGATGGCTTAACCACCTTGTTTTCTTATTATTATACCAACAATGGGGTAACAACAGTTTACCAGGGTAATTCAGGCACTATTGTTGTGACCTCTTATACAAACGGGGTGATTAAGGGTACCTATTCGGGAACAGCAACGGCCACGTCAAATGTAAGCGACAAAGTAACCGTAACAAACGGGACATTTACCTGTCAGTTTTGAGGTTATAAATGTTTCTGGTTTAGAAAGTACAATTTCTTCTCTCCGGCCTATGGCATTGGCGGGAAATTTAGTTTGTTTATTTGGTGGTCTGTACGCCACAGACCAAGGAGAGATAAGAAGAAGAGAAAAGATTTCAAATTAAAGTTATAAAATAGCTCATGAAAAAAATATTTACAATTGTTTTATTTGGAATCTATCCTTTTTTTGCCCAATCACAGGGTAATCTCAAAGAAGAAGTCATTCCTTTGATGAAAAGCAAGGAAACAATAGATGAGGCGATGAAAAAGACAGACGATTATCTAAACGAACATCCTAAGGATGTGGATGCCATGGTGTTGAAAGGGAATGTGATCCTGAACAAATTCAAATTGAATGCACCTGAAATTACTATGAATGCCAATATGGACGAATCCATCTATAACGATGCCATTGGTGAAATAGCTGATAACCCTGTTATTGTACCGGTTGATATAGCAAACCAGATCACAGATATTTATCTCAAAGCTGTACAGATTGATGATAAAAGAACAGATATATTTTATGGGATATGTTATGTGTACTCCATTTCCATGCAGACAGATAAACTTATTGCTTATCTGCCGGTTTTGCAATCGCATATAGAAATAACTCCAGAACTGCCTTATTCTTTTGCCGACTATGCAAGAAATCTAATGGATAGGGATGATTTTGATGATGGAATGAAAGTGTATGATGCTGTAGCCAGAATGTTTGAGGATAACGCCGGGCTTTATAGTGATATGGCAGGTGAATATTTCAAAGCTGGAGAAATCGAAAAAACAAAAATATACATTAAGAAGGCTTTGAAAAGCAAGGGGTTGGACGAGATGAGTTATGGAAATGCTTTTTTTATCTACGCAGTACTTGAAGATTATGACAATGCACTTTCCGCTCTGAAAATGCAGTGCGATTTGAACGGCAGTAAAAACTATTTACTTTACAAATCACTCGTAAACCTGAACCGTGGACAAGATTGGAAATCTCCGTTGGAAGAATACAACAAAACCAGTAATGACCTCGGGAATTATAAAAGACTTGCAAATTTCATGCGCAGCGATTCTTTTGACAATTCTCCTCACGCGCACCTTGATATTTCAGATATTCAACTCCAGGATTCATATCGTATATTGATCGAGAAATATTACAAAACCATACTTGGGACCTATCTTTCCAGTTTCAATTATGCCGAAATATTAACTAATAATTTCCGCTATGCGGATGCAAAAAAGGCTTTCCTTCAAATTGATACGTCTTTAATAGGCCAAAAGGAACTGGATCAGCTGCATTTTTTTAATGCATGGGCATGTTACAAAAGCAAAGATCAAAAAACAGCCTTGAACAATTGGATACCTTTACTAAAATCAGAGGATTTTTATTGCCAGAGCGCAGCCTGCTATTTTATCGGGAAATATTACCTGGAAGACAAAAAAGATAAGATACTTGCCGATTCTTATTTCAAAAGAGTGTCTGGCAGGGCAAGTGAATCTAAATACGCTAATTTTTGCAGGGTAATGGAGATTCAAAATATACTTCATTAAGTTCTTTCATTGTTGTTGTCAACCATAGGCCTGAATGTCAAAATGCAAACTTCCCGAATATCCCTTATTTTCGTTGAAAAGTTAAAATGAAAAAGATCAATCTTATACCTTTTGCATTTCTCTTTCTGCTACTGGCCGCCATGAAGGATGATAAACCTGCCTATAAAATATACGATGGTGCGGGCATGGATGTTGGCTATGCGAAAATGCTGGACGCCACAAAAAAGGCTGATATTGTGTTATTTGGCGAGTACCATGACAATCATATCTGTCACTGGCTGGAAGCAGAACTTATGAGAGACATGCACAAGAATAATGACAGCACCCTGGTGCTTGGAGCTGAGATGTTTGAATGCGACAACCAGGAGATTATGAATGAGTATATGAATGGATATTTTAAAGAATCAGTTTTTAAAGAAAGCTGCCGTCTTTGGCCCAATTATGCAACTGATTACGAGCCAACGGTGGAATTTGCAAAAACAAATCATATTCCGTTCATAGCTACAAATGTGCCGCGAAGATATGCCAGTATGGTTTCCTCCAAGGGTTTAGATTACCTTATAAAAAATACCTCTCCTGAAGCGAAGAAATGGATGGCGCCCTTACCTATTCCATATGATTCAAATCTGAAATGTTATAAGGACATGCTCAGTATGGGGGATGCGAGTCATGGTGGCCCGAACCTCCCTAAAGCACAGGCATTAAAAGATGCCACAATGGCTTATCACATAATTGAAGCTGTGGGTAAAAAACACCAAAAGCAATTATTGCATTTTAACGGCGCCTATCATTCTAACAATTATGAAGGTATTTATTGGTATTTAAAAACAGGTTATCACAGACCAGATCTAAAAATTGTGACGATTTCTACTTCACAACAACCCGACATAACTGCACTTGATAGTGCGTCCCATCATATCGCCGATTTTGTTATTTGTGTGCCGGGGGATTGAGATGTGTTGCCTTGACAATACAAAAATAGTATATCAAATATAAAATCGTGTGTTTATGACCCCAGAGGGGTCACATGTTTGTAGAAAATAGTACAAAATGATTTCACGACCCCATCGGGGTCGCACATCGAAAGCAAATAACATCGAATTTAAAATAGAAAATTTAATCGGATGTTCGACCCCTACGGGGTCGCCTATGAATATTAAATCTTAAATCTACAAATATATCACCCCTCTGGGGTTAGACTTCGCTACAAATATGTACCTATTATTCTTTACTATCAAAATATAATATACCATATTGCATAATTACCCTACATTTGGTAAAATATTGAAAATTAATTAAATGGATATCCTTGTAAAATCCCCGAAACGTCTTGCAAGAACCGCAGGAGTGCTCTATTTGTTTGTTGGAATTTTCGGAGGATTTTCCGAAGGTTTTGTGGACCCCAAAATGTATGTTGCAGGCAATGCCGCAACTACTGCCGGAAACGTTATTGCCAATATGGGTCTTGTCCGACTTGGGGTTGTATCCCATCTGTTGGATGGTACCTTCTTTGTCTTCACGGCAATGGCTCTTTATACTTTGCTTCGGCAGGTGAACCAAAGTATTGCGCGAGCAATGCTTGTACTGGTAATACTCGCTACAGGTATTATTTGTCTCAATGCGGTCTTCCAGTTTGAAGCTTTGCGGGTTGCTTCGGATGCGATTTATACAGCCACTTTTGGAATTGCCGGCTCCAATGCCATTGTGCTTCTTTTGCTTGATATACAACATTATGGTACCCTTAGCGCCCAGGTCTTTTTTGGCCTTTGGCTTATTCCGCTCGGGTATCTCTGTTATAAATCTGAGATGTTTCCCAAATGGCTTGGCGTCATCCTTATTACAGGAGGTATTTGTTACATCATTGACCTTCTTGCAGCATTTCTGGTTCCTGATTTCGGGCTAAAGATTCACGGTCTCGTTACCATACCGTCAGCGATCGCAGAAATTTCGATGGTGTTTTATTTGTTGATTGTTGGTGTGAAGAATGTTGCAGCAAATGAATCTGTTGCCTAACTCAAACTATAATTTTAAAAAAAGTTATTCCGATTTTTTATTTTTTTTTAGATATTTGTAATTAACAAATACCTGAAAATACCTCGCAAATGAAAAAAGCATTTTTTTTAATCATTTTATTATTTGCAGATTATACTATTCACGCTCAATGCAACAGGTTTGAAATTGGAATAGAAGGAGGACCTGATGTGGCAAATAGTTTGATTTTTTCAAAAAATCAATCAAGTCATAATTTGTCCAGTTGGGAGTATCAAACCGCTGTTTCATTTTCCAGTGGAATTACAGCCCTGTACAAGTGTTCAAACAGGTTTTCACTCAAATTCGGGTTATCATATCAACAGAATTTTTCAAATTTTGTATATTCATATGATGCGAATATTATTGGTTCCAATGTTTCTTATACGGAAAAGATGCCGGTAACAAATGATTATATCGTACTTCCTGTCTTAGCGCGATATTCTATCGGTAATCCAATTAGATTTTTTGTTAATGGAGGACCTTATCTGGGCTATCTTTTGAAAGGGACTATTCAGGGCAATTTCCGTTCGGCCAATTACGAAACAACTGAAGATGTAACCAATTCTGAATATCGAGTTGATTTCGGTGCGAGTGCCGGTTTCGGGGTTGGGATGAACATTATTGACCGCCTTGGCCTTGAAATAGAAGCCAGGGGTAATTATGGCCTCATCAATGTAAACAAGGCATATACCAGTTTTAACGAAACCAGGAATTTCTCCGGCAACCTCTTGATTGGATTAAGATGCAACCTTGGGAAATAGAAATAAAGAATTTGTTTATTGAAGCATCAATGAACGTCCTCAGTCTCCGTTCAGTGCAAAATCACTATTTTTGCGGCAAAGAGCACATAACTTGTCGAAAATCAAAATATTCAATGACCCGGTTTATGGTTTTGTCATTATACCAAGGGACATCATTTTCCAGCTTATTGAGCATCCCTATTTCCAGCGTCTCCGTAATATCAAGCAGCTTGGTTTAACGTCACTGGTCTATCCTGGTGCATTGCATACCCGTTTTCATCATGCCCTTGGCGCATTACATCTCATGCACCTGGCAATAGATAATCTCCGCCAGAAAGGAGTGGTTGTTTCTGATGAGGAATATATAGGCGCCTCCATTGCCATTTTACTTCACGATATCGGGCACGGGCCCTTTTCGCACGCCCTGGAACAGGTGATGGTAGAAGGTATCAGTCACGAGGAGATTTCGCTGCTCTATATGAATCGCTTAAATGATGAGTTTGGCGGTCAGCTAAGCCTTGCTATTGAAATATTTAAGGGAACTTATCACAAAAAATTCCTTCATCAACTGGTAAGCAGTCAATTGGATACGGATCGACTGGATTACCTGCGTCGGGATAGTTTCTATACAGGCGTATCAGAAGGTACCATTGGCAGCGACAGGATTATTCTGATGATGGATGTACGGGACAATCAACTTGTTATTGAAGACAAAGGCATTTATTCAGTTGAGAAATTTCTGATGTCCCGCAGCTTTATGTACTGGCAGGTATATCTTCATAAAACAGTACTTTCAGCAGAATTGCTTATCGTGAAAATACTGGAGCGTGCCAGGGAACTGGCGCTGGCCGGTGAAACGGTTTTTGCTTCACCTGCATTCGGGTTCTTTCTGACTCAGAAAATTAATAAAAACCGCTTTTTGACGGATTCAAAAGTTTTAGATACCTTTGCACTGCTTGATGATGTTGACATTCTTGCGTCCGTAAAGAATTGGGCCACGCATTCGGATGTAATTTTATCCGCATTATGTAAAAAGATGATCAATAGGGATTTATTCAGGGTAGAATTGCACAAGACCCCCCCGTCTCCTGAAACAATAAGTCAATTGAAAAATAAAGCAGCAGCAAAATACCATCTCAGCGATTCTGAAACCTCATATTTTGTGTTTTCAGACAGGGTAGAAAACAAGACATATACTTCGGAAGAAGTCAATATAAAAAATTCTGCTTAAAGACAATACCGTTAAAGATTTTGCCGAAGTTTCTGATCAGTTCAATATTACCGGTACGGGAAGCGGAATCACAAAATATTACCTGAGTTACCCAAAAGAATTTACAGAAAAGTAAATGAAAATAAGCGTGGACGAACTGGCAAAATTGATAAACGGAACCATTGAAGGTCCCGAAGGTCGGTTTGTGGAAAAATTTGCGCCGATAGAGGAGGCAGATGACAGTTCACTTAGTTTTGTAGCCAACATGAAATACGGTCATTACCTGTATACTACCCAGGCCGCAGCGGTATTGGTTCCAAGGGACTTTGTGCTTGAAAAGCCGGTTCATCCTGTATTGATCCGGGTAGATGATGTGCGAACCACATTATCGGCGCTTCTTGAAAAATTTTCACAAGTTGAAAACCGGAAAACGGGTGTTGAACAACCTTCCTATATTTCGTCAACGGCTAGAGTAGGGAAAGATGTATATATTGGTGCATTTGCATATATTGGCGATAATGCGGTGATAGGAGACAATGCCATGATATATCCTCAGAGCTACATAGGTGATGATGTAAGGGTAGGAGATGGGACCATTATCTATGCGGGAGTTAAGATATATTCAGGCACCGAAATCGGGAAATCATGTATTTTGCATTCAGGATGTGTGCTTGGAAGTGACGGTTTTGGTTTTGCGCCACAGGAAGATGGATCATATAGGAAAATACCCCAAACCGGAAAAGTAATAGTCCAGGATCATGTAGAAATCGGGGCCAATACTACCATTGACAGGGCCACTATCAAAGCTACCATCATCGAAAACGGAGTTAAGCTGGATAACCTGATACAGGTTGCACATAATGTTGAAATAGGAAAAAATACTGCCATTGCTGCCCAGGCGGGCATTTCTGGCAGTACAAAAATAGGTTCGAATGTTGCCATTGGAGGGCAGGCAGGAATTGTTGGACATATCACCATTGCCGATGGGTCTCAGATCGGGGCTCAAAGCGGTATCTCTAAAACAATCAGCGAAAAAGACCAGAAATGGTTTGGCTCTCCGGCGATAGAATATAAAAATGCCGTGAAAGCACAGATAATATTTAAAAAACTTCCTGAACTTTACAACCGCATTCAGGTACTGGAAAAAGCCTTAAAAAAATTAGATGTTAGCCAAGACAATGAGTAGCAAACAAACTACTATCAAAGAACCTGTGGAAGTATCCGGTGTGGGCCTCCATTCCGGTGAAGAGGTCACTATGACCTTTAAACCTGCACCCGACAACCATGGTTATAAGTTCAGGAGGATCGATCTTCCTGATTCGCCTATTATAGAGGCTGATGTGGATCTCGTTGTAGACCTGAGCCGTGGAACCACGCTTGGCAAAGGGAATGCCCGTGTTGCTACTGTAGAGCATACTTTAGCTGCACTTGCCGGTTTGGAGATTGATAATGTACTCATTGAGCTGAATGCTACTGAAACGCCGATCATGGATGGCAGTGCACAGGTATTTGTAGATGCATTGCTGAAATGCGGTACCCGCGAACTTCATGCAGAAAGGGAATATTTTGAAATACCTCATAATATCCATTATTCAGAACCCGAGCGTGGGGTGGAAATGATCGCAATGCCCCTTGATGGATACAGGATGACGGTAATGGTAGATTACAATTCAACTGTTCTCGGTAGCCAGCATGCTTCTATTACTGACATACATGAATTCAGGAAGGAAATTTCATCAAGCAGGACTTTCTGTTTCCTTCATGAACTTGAAGAACTTGTGAAACACAACCTGATCAAAGGTGGTGATCTCAACAATGCTATTGTGATCGTTGATAAAATGGTTACCAAAGCTGAACTCGACCATTTGTCTAAGCTATTTAACAAGAAAAACATAGAAGTACAGGCCGAAGGAATTCTGAACAACGTACAGTTACGCTACCAGAACGAACCTGCCCGTCACAAGCTTCTTGACCTCATCGGTGATCTTGCGCTTGTCGGAGCTCCTATCAAAGCACAGGTTATGGCAGCAAGGCCTGGACATGCCGCGAATGTGGCTTTCGCCAAGAAAATAAAGAAGGCGATGCAGAAGCGTAAAAAAGATGCTTCGGCGCCTTATTACGACATCAATGAAAAACCGGTTTTTGATGCAAGGGATATAAAAAGAATCCTCCCGCATGATGACCCCTTTGTTTTTGTGGATAAAATTATAGAAATTTCTCCGAAGCATATCGTTGGCGTTAAGAATGTTACGTTAACGGAGTATTTTTTTTAAAGGACATTTCCCTAACAATCCTATTATGCCGGGCGTCTTACAGATAGAAGCCATGGCACAAGTCGGTGGAATTATGATTTTGAGCGACCTGGAGAACGCTGAAAATTATTCCACCCTGTTTATGAAGATCGAAAATGCGAAATTTAAGGCACAGGTTGTGCCCGGTGATACCATGCTGATCCGGATGGAATTAACTTCCCCGGTACGGCGTGGCATTTGTATGATGAAAGGACAGATATTTGTAGGCAACAGAGTGGTAACCGAAGCCGAGCTCATGGCCCAGATTGTAAAACAAAAATAAAAAGCGCTTAAATAGATTTATGCATCAGCCGCTATCTTATGTACACCCCCAGGCTAAAATAGCCCAAAATGTTGTGATAGAGCCATTTGTTACAATTCACAACAATGTAGAAATTGATGAGGGCACCTGGATTGGATCTCATGTTACCATAATGGAAGGGGCGCGCATCGGGAAAAACTGTAAAATTTTCCCAAGCGCTGTAATTTCTGCCATTCCTCAGGACCTGAAATTTAAAAACGAAGAAACACTTGCCATTATCGGTAATAATGTGGTAATCAGGGAATATGCCACGGTGAACCGGGGTACCCGCGACAAGCATAAAACCATTGTCGGTGACAATGTTTTGTTGATGGCCTATTCGCATATTGCCCATGATTGTAATATCGGCAAGAATGCCATTATTGCTAATGCGGTGAACCTCGCCGGCCATGTTAAGGTGGGAGATTTCGCCGTAATAGGTGGAATATCTGCTGTGCACCAGTTTGTAAGCATAGGCCAGCATTGTATGATCTCGGGAGGATCACTGGTACGTAAAGATGTTCCTCCATATACCAAAGCAGCCCGTGAGCCGCTTTCTTATACAGGTATCAATTCAATCGGACTGCGCAGAAGAGGGTTCTCAAGCCAGAAAATCAATGAAATACAAGAGATCTATCGTATATTATATATGCGTGGCTACAATGTATCACAGGCGTTGTCGATTATCGAAGCAGAAATGCCCGCCAGCCAGGAACGTGATGAAATTGTAAGCTTTATCCAGCGGTCTGACCGCGGTGTTATGCGGGGATACAGAATATAACAATTTGGAAATTTGAGAATTTGGGAATTTGAGAATGAAAAAGATGCCGTCATTGCAATCCTGAGCTTCTATTCAGATGAATCAAACCAACTTTAAAGATTATTAGTAATATTTTTAACAATTAAT
>Ga0207008_10200_pt1 | contig 17072 bp, 17 predicted proteins | sample Alteio_BWMinCont_83_FD_153489 | JGI IMG/M metagenome (GOLD analysis project Ga0207008, IMG submission 153489) | Enriched cells from forest soil in Barre Woods Harvard Forest LTER site, Petersham, Massachusetts, United States -... | ecosystem: Environmental > Terrestrial > Soil > Temperate forest >... | reverse complement strand
AAGAGGTCCTCTTTGAGACAGCCAACGAATCGGTCAACGGGGCTGTGTCATCTAGACGATGGTCGAAGCGCGGTTCGAATCAGTCGCAGGCCGCTGTCTTCCATGACGAAGTAATATGTGCCGAATCGTTCGTCTGGATGCTCGCAAATTTCGGCGATCAGCAGGCGGCTATTAATTCGATAGTCCAAGATGGGTGGGCCTTCCGCCGGGAACGACCATAGAGCCGGAACCCAGAAATAACCATCCCCGGCTCCATGGAACGGCGGCGGAAAGATACGCCCGGTTGTGGCATCGACGATTGCCGCCATCATGCAAGGAGAACCGCATGGCCACTTGATGATGAGATAATGTCCCGCGAAATTCGGCCCCGGTCTTGAATCCTCCGCGGCAGCTTCCGTTACTCCCCACCCATTGATTACTCCCTGACGTATTTTGGTTCGGTACTCTCGTTCTGCTGGTCGGTTGAAAAGTGGGACGACGAGGCGTCCCTTGAAAGTATCTTGGGTCTGGTAGTCCCCGAATTGCGGTAGCCTGGACTTGGGTTGGCCCGAAAGCCCGATCGCAAAGAGACAAACTGTCAGAATCGCTGCACGCGAATTCACGTTTTTAGAATACCTCCTCCGGATTTCCGTGAGGTTGCCGAGCGCGGACCGTAGGAAGGGTCAGGTATTCATGGCTAAGACGAAGCGAACTTCTAAGCGCAATCTCGCTAACTCGATTCGGCGGCATGTGGTTCCACTGGGCGGCGTCGAACTCACGCTCCAGCCACGGGAAGCTGTTCGGCGAGCGCCGGGACTCTCGAAGGGAGCACAGCGTCGAACCAGAGCGTCGGCAGGAGTGCCTGCGCCACGTTACGCGGCGGCGCGGACTAGGGCGGCGACCATGGATTCGAGGATCACGCGGCCGTCGGCGGAGCCTACCAGGGGATCGCAGGCGCGCTCGGGGTGCGGCATCAGGCCCATGACGTTGCGGGCGGGGTTGAGGATTCCCGCAATGTCGCGCAGGGAGCCGTTGGGGTTGTCGACGTAACGCAGAACCACGCGGTCTTCGGCTTCGAGTTGGTCCAAGGTGCGGTCATCGGCAAAGTAGCAGCCTTCGCCGTGGGCCACGGGGACTCGCAGAAGCTGGCCGCGGGCGGCCGCGGAGGTGAAGGGCGAGTTGGTGGTCTCGACGCGAAGGGTGACCTGGCGGCAGACGAACTTGAGATCGCGATTGCGCAGGAGGGCTCCGGGAAGGAGTCCACTTTCAACCAGGATTTGGAATCCGTTGCAGATGCCCAGGACCAGGCCTCCGCCGGAGGCGAACTTGCGCACGGCGGACATGACCGGCGAGAACTTGGCGATGGCTCCGCAGCGGAGATAGTCGCCGTAAGCGAAGCCGCCAGGGAGGATCACGGCGTCCACGTTCCCTAGCGAAGTCTCATCGTGCCAGATGAAATCGCAGGGCTGGCCAAGGTTGTGGGAGAGCGCGTACCAGGCATCGTGGTCGCAATTGCTGCCGGGAAAGACGACAACGCCGAATCGCATGGGTATTTTTATTTTATCAGAGCGGGGACTGAAGGCCCCGTTGCACGCTGAAGCCTGCTCCACGTAATCTGGGAAGACTATGTCGCAAGCCACTTACGATGACGTTAACCTGATCCTGAAATTGTATGAGATGCGCCGCGAGGAAAAAATGCGCGCGGCGCGAGCCTGGTTCTTCGCGAACTTCAAACCCAAGACGATGGCGGAGTATCAGCAGCTCTGCCCGGCGGGCTCGGAGCCGAACGCGTTTGCCCGCCAGGTGACCAGCTACTGGGATATGGCGGCTTCCTTCGTGACCAGCGGCGTGCTGAACGATGAGCTGCTGTACCAGAACAATCGCGAGCTGCTGTTCGTGTGGATGCGGCTGGAGCCGATCATCGGAGAGGTGCGCGGCGCGTTTAAGGATCCGAATTACATGAAGAATCTGGAGACGGTGGCGAAGGGCTTCATCGATTATCTGAACCGCGCAAATCCGGAAACGGTGCAGGCGTTCAAGGCTCGCGTCGGCTAGAGGGAGCGCAAGGGGCGCCGGGCCCGTTTTGCGCGGTGCGAAGAGAACATGCGACGGGAGCCGGAACATTTTGGCGAGCAGGAACTGGACCTGCTGTATATCGCCAAGCGGCTGAAAGAAGCGCTGCACCTGGAGGAACTGCTGACCGGGGCGGGAGTCGACTATTTGGTGGAGACGGATACGTATAAGGGCGGGATTGTGTTCCAGAGTGAGCGCGTTGGGGCGTTCTTTTATGTTGCGCCGGGGGATTTGGGCGCGGCCCGGGAGACGATGGAGCGGGCGGGGATTACGGCTTACCGGACGGATTAGATGGACTGGCAGCACATGGCGCCGCCCCACTGATGTGGCGGGCGAAGGCGGCTTTTAGTAGGGGCGGGGTTAGGAATGTCGTCAGCATCACCATCATGACGACCGCCGAGAATTGGGCTTGATTGAGTACGGGACGGCCTTCCAGCATGAGCGTGGTGCCCAGGCCGGCGAAGATCAGTTCTACTTCGCCGCGCGGGATCATGCCGATTCCCACTACCAGGCGGCTCACGCCTTTTTCGAGAACACCCAGGCCGCAGACTTGCTTGCCTAGGATCGCGGCGAGAGTGATCAGCGCCGCGAAGGTCAGGACTCCGGGCTGGGCCAAGCCGCGAAGATCGACACGCATTCCCATCCGGACGAAGAATAGCGGGACTAGCAGGGTGTTGATGGGGAAGAGCAGTTTGCGGATGTCGTGCTCGTCGCGTTCCAGAGTTGCGCCGGCGGCGAAGGCTCCGAGGATGGGGGCGAGTCCGGCTAACTGGGCGAGCGCGGCAAGGGCGAAACAAAACGAGATGCAAAGGCCGAGGAGCGCGCCCGGAATACGGAGCGTGGCGGCGGCGCGGCGGAATACGCGCCGCGAAAGGTGGCGGCCGACGTAGATGGCGACGGACAAGAAGAGTACGGCCTTCAGGAGAATTACGAGCGTGGCGGACCAAGTGATCGCAGCTCCGCTTCCGGAGGCTGCGGCGATCAGGCCGGTGACGACGGCCAGCACTACCAGGCCGACCACATCGTCGGTGACGGCGGCTCCCAGGATGATGCGGGCTTCCTTCGTGCCGGTTTTGCCGAGATCCTTCAAGACGCGGGCGGTGATGCCGACGCTGGTGGCGGTGAGGGTTCCTCCGACGAAGAGGTGCGTGATCCATCCAGCTTCGGGAAACAGCAGCGCGGAGACGGCGAAGCCCAGCAGCAGCGGGGCGGCGACGCCGAGACAGGAGACCAGCAGGGCCGACGCTCCGACTTCGAGCAGTTGAAACAGGTCCGATTCGACGCCCACTTCAAAGAGCAGGAGCACGGCTCCGATTTGCGCGATGAGATCGAGGATGGGATTGGCGCGCAGCGGCTCCAGCGCGGACACGCCGACGAGGCCCAGGTTGCCTAGCAGCAAGCCGGCCAAGAGCTCGCCCAACACGTGAGGCTGGCCAAGGCGGCCCAGCAATTCGCCGCCGATTTTCGCGGCCAGAATCAGGAGCGCCAGCACCACCAGGGAATGGCGTACCAGTTCTCCGGTGTCGGGCATGGCCCAATATACCGCGACCGGGAAACCAAGACATTTTTTTCGATGATGCCGGGCGGTGATGCTGCGTTCATGATTGCTCAGCAAAGCCCGACGGGGGCGTCGGCTGCGGACCAGGGAATCCGCCCCACCTATCTAGTGGCTCTCGCGAGGGATGTCTGCGCCGCGGCAACCGAGTAGAAAGTCGAGATCGGCGCCGCGGTCGGCTTGCAGGACGTGCTCGATATAGAGCTGTTGATATCCGCCCGTGGCGCGCGGCGGCGGCGGCGACCATGCCGCGCGGCGGCGCTTCAGCTCGGCTTCGGGAATGCGGAGCTCGATGCGGCGGGCGTTTACATCCAGCTCGATTTCGTCGCCTTCCTGGACCAGCGCCAGCGGGCCTCCGGCGGCGGATTCGGGCGAAACGTGCAACACCACCGTGCCGTAGGCCGTGCCGCTCATGCGTGCGTCGGAGATTCGCACCAGGTCGGTGATGCCGCGCGCGAGGAGTTTGGGCGGTAGAGGCAGGTTGCCGACTTCGGGCATACCTGGATAGCCCTTGGGGCCGCAGCCTTTGAGAACCATCACGGAGTTTTCGTCGATCTCCAGATCCGGGCGATCGATGCGCGACTTGAAATCCTCGATACTCTCGAAGACTACGGCGCGGCCGCGATGCTGGAGCAAGCGCGGCGTGGCGGCGGAGGGTTTGATCACCGCGCCATCCGGCGCCAGATTCCCGCGCAGCACGGCAATGCCCGCGTGCTCGCGGATGGGGTTGTCGCGCTCGCGAATCACTTCGCGATTCCAGCATGGGGCGTCGGCGGTGTTCTCTCCCATGGTCTTGCCATTCACCGTGAGCGCGTCGCGATGGATCACTTCGGCGAGCTCGCGCACCACGGCAGGAACGCCGCCGGCGTAGTAAAAATCTTCCATGAGGAACCGGCCGGAGGGCATCAGATCCACCAGCAATGGTAAGTGGTGGGCCAGGCGATCGAAATCGTCGAGGGTCAGAGGCACGCCGACGCGTCCGGCCATGGCCAATAAATGCAGCACAGCGTTGCTCGATCCGCCGATGGCGGCATTTACGCGGATGGCATTCTCGAACGCCTCGCGCGTCAGGATCTGCGAAATCTTCAAATCCTCGTGCACCATTTCGACGATGCGGCGGCCGGCCTGGTGAGCCAGCACGTAGCGGCGGGAATCAACCGCGGGGATCGCGGCGTTCTGCGGCAGGCCCAGGCCGAGCGCTTCCACCATGCAAGCCATCGTCGACGCGGTGCCCATGGTCATGCAGTGGCCATTCGAGCGCGACATGCAGGACTCGGCTTCCATGAAGTCAGCGAGTCTCATTTTGCCCGCGCGCACGTCTTCGCTCATCTGCCAGACGGCGGTACCGGAGCCGATCTCCCGCCCCTGAAAATTCCCGTTCAGCATCGCGCCGCCCGAGACTACCAGCGTCGGAAGATCGCAGCTTGCCGCGCCCATAACCAGCGAAGGCGTAGTCTTATCGCATCCGCACAGCAGCACCACGCCGTCGATGGGATTGCCGCGAATGGATTCCTCCACATCCATGCTGGCCAGGTTGCGGAACAGCATCGCGGTGGGGCGGATGTTGGTTTCGCCCAGTGACATCACCGGGAATTCCAGCGGAAATCCGCCGGCTTCGTAGACGCCGCGCTTGACTCGCTCAGCGATCTGGCGGAAATGCGCGTTGCACGGCGTCAACTCGGAAAACGTGTTGCAGATTCCGATGACGGGGCGGCCGTCGAACAGATGCGCAGGAAATCCCTGGTTCTTCATCCAAGAGCGGTGGATGAAGCCGTCGCGGTCCTGCTCCCCGAACCAGTGGGAAGAACGGAGCTTGGTCACTATTTCGCAGTATACGTCTTGCTGAAATTGTTCCGCAGGTCGGTAACGGTGAACTTGCCGTCCTTCGCGACGGTGACCTTAATTCCGAAGCCCATATCCGGATTGCCTTCCTCGAGGTTGGCGATCATGTCGGGCGCGGTGTTCTGCGAGGTTTCACTGCGCACGGCCCGATGAACTTGCCAGATCGCCTCGACGCCGGGAATCTTGGTCATGATGTCGTACGCCGCCGCGTCGAATCCCTTGCGCGCGCCGTCGTTCACCACCACCACTTGCGGCTTCAGCGCCCACACGAACGCGGGCGAGCCGGAAAGCCCCCCCGAAAATCCGTGATGCGAGGCTTGAAATAGCGTCACGGTGCCGAGCTTGTTCGCCGGACAGGCGAGCATCATCTCGCGGTCCCAGGTAAGATCGCCGAGATCGAGAAACTTGAATTTGCCGTAGGTGAGCAGGAAGCCGACGCTCTGGCCGTTCTCGGTTTTGTCGGTGTCTTTTTGTTGCGCGTCCTTGCAGAACTCGTTGGGACGGCCGCCCCCATTGATGGCCTTGCCGATTACTTCGCCGCCCGCGCTGACCGCCGTGATGTCGACACCTTCAAGCGGAATCGTGTCGCCGGGCTTGACCGTGACGCGCTTGCCTTCGGCCGTGGCTTTGTAGGCGTTGTAGAGCGCCGCGCCGGGACCAGTGGAGGCTTCGATGGAATCGCCATGATCGTAGAACTTGCCGATGGGGATCATCTGCGCGAGGCCTGGCGTGCCGCCTACGTGGTCGGTATGGAAATGCGTGCTGACAAGGATATCGATCTTGCTGACGCCCGCGGTTTTCGCGGCCGCCACAATGCGTTTGGCGTCGCGGCCGTTATCCTGCGCCCATCCTGCATCGACCAGCAGGGACTGGCCGGAAGGCGTCACGATCAGCGTCGCACCTCCGCCTTCGACGTCATTCCAGATGATCTGAAGGTCGCGGGACTGGGCATGCAGGAACGACGCAGCAGACAATCCCAGACAAATTCCGACGATACGCAGCAGGGCCATGCAAGCCAAGCTATCATACTGGATCGAGCGACGAAATCCCGATATACTCTTGGGTTCTGCCTGAAGGGAGGGAAAGTGCTACGTTCAATCGGCTTACCCGAATTGCTCATTATATTTTTCGTACTGGCGATTCCCATCAGCATCGTCGTAGTCATACTCTTGGTAGTTCGAGGCTCGGCTTCCCGAAATCCGCCGGCAAACCCCGCGTTTCCGGGGAACGCGGGAAACGCATTTTGCATCCGATGCGGTAACGCGTTCCCGGCGCAGGCTGTGTTTTGCGGTAAGTGCGGGACCCAGCGCGCGTGATTCTCCCGATTTGTGATACAGTGTTGGACTAATGCCGAAGAGCGAGTCCTGCGGGCAGTTCGAACAGTTGGTGCTCACCGCGATCCTGACGCTGCATGAGCAGGCCTACGGCGTCACCATTCACAAGAAAGTTCAGCATCTTGCGAAGCCGAAGAACGCGACGCTGGGCGCGGTATACGTCACACTCGATCGTATGGAAGACAAGGGATTCGTGTCGTCGTGGCTTTCTGAACCGACACCGGAGCGCGGTGGCAGGTCCAAGCGCTATTACCGCGTGGAGGCAGCCGGGGAACGCGCGCTGCGTGAGTCGACGGCGACGGCGCGCCGTATTTGGGATGCTTTGAGCGACGTGATGATCGGGCGGCGAGGGCGCAAGTGGGGCGAGGCATGGAAGTAAAACCGCCCAGATTTGCCGAGGCGGTCGTTCGATGGCTGCTGCCGCTCTCGTGCGTCGAGCATGTGCTCGGCGATTTGCAGGAGCGCATGCAAGGAGCCGAGCCGATGGCGGCGCGGAAGCAGTATGTGATCGATGCGGTTCGCACAGTGCCGTCGGTGATCCTCAGCCGGGTATTTCGCCGTTGCGATGCTCGGTTGCTATATCTCTATCTAACCACGCAGTGCGTCGTGTTCGCGGGATACGGGCTGTTCAGTCCGCACCTGCAAGGAATCCAGGTGACCGCGGAGATCCTCGCGAAAATCTGGTGGTTTACGCTGGCCGTGGTGGTGTATCAGCTGATCCAGGATGCCTATCGTCCCAAGGTTGTTGTTCACCCAGTCTTCAACTTGACTCTGATTCTGTATCTCTTTTTCTTGACGACGCTCGGGCCTACATTGGTTGCGGAATGGGGATTCCTCGGCATCGTCCGTTGGTTCTTCGAACGCTTCACCCGCCGGCGTGACCGGAGGACTCATGATCCAAGTCGATAATCTCTCCAAAACCTTTACCGATCCCAAGCGCGGCACCCATCACGCTGTCGATCGCGTCAGTTTCGAAGTTCGCACCGGCGAAGTGTTCGGCCTGCTCGGACCTAACGGTGCGGGCAAGACCACTACTTTGCGGATGCTGGCCACGTTGCTCAAGCCTTCCTCCGGCACCGCGACGCTCAACGGCTTCGATATCGTGAAGGAGCCGGGAAAGGTCCGCGAGCAGATCGGTTTCCTTTCCGGCGACATGGGACTGTATGGCCGGCTGACCCCGCGCGAGTCGCTCCAGTTCTTCGCCCAGCTGAACGGGATGGACTCCGCCCGCGCTTCCCGGCGCATTGGGGAGCTGCTGGCGATGTTCGACATGAACAGCTTCGCGGATGTGCGCGGCGACAAGCTTTCCACCGGGATGAAGCAGAAGACGGCAGTGGCGCGGGCGCTGCTGCACGATCCTCCAGTGCTGATTCTCGATGAGCCGACCTCCGGCCTCGACGTCGCCAGCGGGCTTGCCATCGAAGCAGCGGTGCTGGCGGCGAAGAAGGCGGGCAAGTGCGTGCTGTATTCCAGTCACGTGATGGAGGAGGCGGAGTACTTGTGCGATCGCATCGGCGTGATCAGCAACGGCAAACTAACCACCATCGGCACGATGGAGGAACTGCGGGCGGCTACCGGCAAGCAGCGCCTGCGCGAAATCTTTCTGGACCTGTTAGGGCTGGCGGCGTGAGCCCGCGGCGAGGACTCTTAGGATGCGCTTTTCTATCGTAAAAGCAATTTTCCAGCGCGAGATGCTGGACGTGGCGCGAGACCGCCGCGCGCTGATCAGCATGGTCGCGGTGCCGCTGATCGTGTTTCCGCTGCTGATCTCGCTGATGACGCGGATCATCCCGCGCATGCAGGAAAAGAGCGAGCAGGACGCCAAATCGGCTTCTATCGCGGTGCGCATCGCGACTCCTTCGCTGCGCCAGGCGCTGGAGCGGTCGGGATTGAAACTGGTCGAACCGGAAGATTTGAAGGGCGCTGTGACGGGGAAGTCCGCCAGTGCGGCAGTGGAGGAGACTGCCGGCTCGCCCCCGGCCGTTCACATTTACGTCGATAACTCCAACCAGACCTCCTCCGCGACGGGCGACCGGATCCGCGAGCTGCTTACGGAATTAAAGGATCGCGAGGTGCGCGAAGGATTGAGCGCCTCCGGCATCAATCCGCGCGTGCTCACGCCGTTCACTGTCACACGCAGCAACATTGCCAGCGATCGTAAGATGTCCGGCGCGGCGTGGGGCAGCATGCTGGGCTACGTTCTGCTGCTGCTGATGTTTCAAGGGGGCATGTACCCGGTGATCGATATGACGGCCGGTGAGAAAGAGCGTAAGACCATGGAATCGCTGCTGGCTTCGCCGGTCCATCGGAGCGAAATTGCGCTGGGGAAAACGCTGGCCGCCACCGTCGCCATTCTGGCTACCGCCACGCTCACGCTGGGCAGCCTGGTAGTTTCGGTAAAGAACGGCGCCAGCCAGGTACGTGGAGCCAAATCCGAAGAATTCCAGCAGGTGATGGGCACTATTCCGCTGGACGCGCATACGCTGGTGCTGCTTGCTTTGACGGTGCTGCCGATGGCCATCTTCGCCGCTTCGGTAATGTTCGCCATCGCGCTGTTCGCCCGCAGTTCCAAGGAGGCGCAGACGTATCTGCTGCCGCTGATGTTCGTGGTGATCTTTCCGGCGCTGCTGGGAGGCCTGCCTGGCCTGGAGACAACGCCCGCGCTGTATTTGATCCCCATCTTCAACGCCAGCCAGATCATTCACGGGGTTTTGCTGGGCGATGTCTCCATGGTGAACTACGGGATCACGCTGGCAGCGAATCTGGCTTACGCGGGACTGGCGTTTTTCCTGGCTACGCGCATGTTTCAGGACGAGCGAGTGCTGTTCCGGTCCTAGTGGGGCAGCGCCATGCGCTGCGATCCTAGTTGTGCACAGCCGTGTAGAGCGTCTGCGGGCCAGCCGAGCCTCCCAGGCTGAACGTCAGGGGAATCGCGTCGCTGTTGCCGATGGTCGGCACCGTCACATTGAACTGATACAGTCCCACGAATCCGGGCGCGAGGCCGGCATAACTGATCGCGGCGCCGGCTTGCCCGAAAAGGATCTGTAGCGGAGTCGTCACAGCATTGAAGGTCTGCACAAACATTCCCGCGGGAATGCTGGGAGTGACCGCGCCAAATCCCACCCCGAACAGAGTGATGGTTTCCCCCGGCTTGGCCTGGCGCGAGGTCGTGCCCGGAATCGCGTTAGGCGGCAGAACCGGAGTGCCGTCCGGAAGAATCGCCCACGCGTACTGCTTGCCCCCTAAGCGGAAGGCGGCCGGCGCATACACTCCCGCTTGCCTCGGATTCACCGTGATGGCGTAGGGCGCGCTGGTTCCGTAAGCCGTCTGGACCGTGACCTGCTGCTGCCCCGGGCCCACCGTGGACGGGATCAGCGCGTTGATCTGACCTCCGCTGATGTAGTCGATGTACGCCGGCTGCGTTCCGATGTAGACCGTGGTTCCGTCCAGCGAGGTCGGGCCGATCAGCGCGCGAAAATCGGAATACGCCCATACACGCGAATCGACGGCAAGGTTGGAACCATAAATCTCGATCCAGGATCCCGGCGCCACCGAGGTAAATGCTCCGAACTCTGCCGCGCCGATCACTCCGCCGGAATTGATGGTGGGCGGACCAAACGGCGCCTGCACCGGCGTCAGCACCCGGACCACATTATTCTGTGTATCCGCCACGTAAACGTTCCCGGCGGAGTCCACCGTGACCGCGCCCGGAAAATTGAGCAGCGCGTTGGTGGCGTAGCCGGTGTCCCCGCCATATCCGAAAAGCCCGTTGCCCGCGATGGTGGTGATGGTAGTGCCGCTGACCATCCGAATGCGGCTGTTGTCGCTGTCGGCGATATAAAGATTTCCCGAGGCGTCCACTGCGATCCCCAGAGGACGGTTCAATTGCGCGCTGGTGGCGGGGCCCCCGTCGCCCGAAAATCCCGGCGTCCCGTTGCCTGCCACCAACGTGAGTTTACCGTTGGACAACTTCAAAACGCGGTGATTCTCGCTATCGGAGATGTACAGGTTGCCGGCCGAATCCATGGCCAAGCCGCGCGGGCCATTGAGCGAAGACGCGGTAGGCAACCCTCCGTTTAAAGCGAAGCCCGTGCCGCCATCTCCGGCCACGGTTACGATCTTGTTGGAGCCGAACATCACCTCGCGGATACGGCTGTTGACCGTGTCGGCAATGTACAGGTTGCCGGAGGAATCCAAAACCACGACCGTGGGTTGGTTAAAGGTCGCGCCCAGCGGAGCTCCGTTGTCGCCGCCGAAGCCGAAGCCGTTGCCATACATGCCGGCCACCGTGGAAATGGAACCTCCGCTCACTTTGCGGATCACATCGTTCTGCACATCGGCGATGTAGATGTTGCCGGCGGAATCGAGCACCACGCTCAATGGGTTATTGAGATCCGCTGCGGAAGCCTTGCCTCCGTCGCCGGTGAAGCCCGCCGTGCCCGATCCGACGGGAGTGGAAATGGTTAGGTCTGAGGCGGACACCATGCGCAGCCGGTTGTTGACTTGATCGGCGATGTAAAGGTTGTGGGAACCGTCGAACACCATCCCCACCGGTTGGTAGAGCTGGGCGGAGGTCGCCGCCGATCCGTCTCCTGAATAGCCCGCTGTGCCGTTCCCGGCAAAGCCATTAATCATGTAGCGGGTCTGCGCTTGCGCGCCACCGCAGAGAATTACAGCCCAAGCCGCGCAAACTGGCAGCCCTTTGATCGAATGTTGAATCAACTCGTCACCCTAAAAGCACGACTCAGGATTAAGACGGGCCGGTAGGTGGCCCGGTTTCAAGCCGTTGCCGCCTTCTTCTCGGCAAGGAAGGGGCAACCCTCTGATGATAGACCGAAAACCGCATCCGGCGGTAACCGATGACAAGGCACTTGCGTGTTATTGCAATCCGTGATAGCATAATCTCAGATTGCAATGAACCTCGGCCAGAAAATCCGCTACCTCCGGCTGGTGGAAGGCACCCTCCGAGGCTTGGGCCGCGAAATGACCCAGCAGGAAGTGGTCGACGCCATGACCCGCGAAAAGAAGCGCGCCGTCAGCCAGTCCTATCTCTCCCAGATCGAGAGCGGGACCCGCCCGCACCTGACCAATCCGACCCGCATGCTTCTGGCGGATTTCTTCGGCGTGCATCCGGGCTATCTGGTAGACGATCCCGAGGGCTTCCACGCCGAGCTGCTTTCCGGCGTCCGCGTTCAGGAGGATCAACTGGACTTGTGGCTTGAAAGCGGCGCGGAGCGGTTCGCCCGCGATCGCGAGCTGCACAAGGCCTTGCTCAAATTGGCCCTGCATGAGGATTCCCGCCGCTGCCTTGTGCTGCTGGGCGCGATCCTCGACACGCCGCACTTGGCGGAGCGTTTGATGGCAGTGCTCGGGCCCGAGTCGGCCACCGGCGCCCGAAAGGAGGAATCGTGAGTCTCGAAAACGTATACCTGATCGCGTTCCTGGTGGGCTTCCTTTTGAGCGCGGTGTCTTTCCTGTTGGGGGCGCTGCATCTTCCCCACGTTCATCTGCACGGGCACGGCCACGGCCACGGAATCGGCGCTAAAGCCGGAGGCCGCAGCGGAGTTTCCTTCTTCAACCTGGGAACCGCCGCGGCGTTTCTGGCCTGGTTCGGCGGAACCGGCTACTTGCTGGAGCGCTACTCGGACATCTGGATTTACCTGGGCCTCCTGGTCGCGATCATCAGCGGACTCGCCGGCGCCGCGCTGGTGTTCTGGTTTCTGTTGAAGCTCGCCGCGCATGACCGCCCGCTGGACCCCGCGGATTACGAGATGGTGGGCGTGCTCGGGCGCATCGCCAGTCCCATCCGTGCCGGAGGGACCGGCGAAATTCTTTACACCCGCGACGGGGCGCGCAAGGCGGCGCCCGCGCGCGCCGAAGACGTGGATGGCACGAGCGAGTTTCCGCGCAATACCGAGGTGATCGTAACGCGGTTCGAGAAGGGCATCGCCTTCGTGCGCCGCTGGGAAGAGGTTCCGTAAGACAACGAGGGAGCAACGAATGGGAGCAAATATGCAAATCTCAAGCCAGGTACTCGTGGTCGCCGCCATGATGGTGCTGACCATTCTGTTTCTGATGGCCATGTTCGCGCGCCTGTACCGCAAAGCTGGTCCGCATCAGGCGCTGGTGGTTTACGGCATCCGCGGAACGCGCATCATCAAGGGCCGCGGCACTGTAATTTTCCCGATGCTCGAGACGTACCGCGAGCTCTCGCTGCAACTGATGTCCTTCGACGTCGCGCCGCAGCAGGATCTTTACACCATGCAGGGCGTGGCGGTGACGGTGGAAGCCGTGACCCAGATCAAGGTCAAGTCCGATCCTGAATCCATCATCACGGCGGCAGAGCAATTCCTCACCAAGAGCGATGCCGAGCGGGAAGGACTGATCCGGCTGGTGATGGAAGGCCACCTGCGCGGCATCATCGGCCAGCTTTCGGTGGAGCAGATCGTGAAAGAACCAGAGATGGTCGGGGACCGCGTGCGCAATACCTGCGCCGACGACATGACCAAGATGGGCTTGGAGGTGATTTCCTTCACCATCAAGGAAATTCGCGACAAGAACGACTACATCACCAACATGGGCCGGCCCGACATCTCGCGCATCAAGCGCGACGCCGACGTGGCTACCGCGGAGGCCGAGCGCGATACCGCCATCCGGCGCGCCGACGCGGAACGCGCCGCGGCAGTCGCGAAGGCGGAGGCGGCCCAGGCTCGCGTGCTCGCCGAAACGCTTTCCGCGGCCAAGCAGGCCGAGTCGACCCGCGACCTCGAGGTCAAGAAAGCGCAGTACGTGGAAGTGACCAAGCGCCAGCAGGCGCAGGCTGACAAAGCCTACGACATCCAGGCCAACATCATGCAGCAGCAGGTGGTGCTGGAAGCCGTCAAAGTGCGGCAAGTGGAGAAAGAGGGCGAGATCAAGGTGCAGGAAGCCGAAATCCTTCGCCATGAGAAAGAATTGATCGCCACCAATCTCAAACAAGCTGAAGTGGAGCGCAGGCGCATCGAAACGCTGGCCGCGGCGGAACGCCAGCGCCGCATCTCGGAGGCCGAGGGCAGCGCGGCCGCGATTCGCGCCACGGGCGAAGCCGAAGCCGAAATCATCCTCAAGAAGGGCGAATCGGAAGCCAAGGCGATGAACGTGAAGGCGGAGGCTTATCAGGAATGGAACCAGGCCGCGGTGTTCGACAAACTGATGACCCAGATGCCGGAGATCGTGCGCGCGCTGGCTTCGCCGCTGGCCAACGTCGACAAGATCACCATCGTCTCGACAGGCAACGGAGATACCGCCGGATTAAACAAGGTCACCGGAGACATGACCAAGATGGCCGCTCAGATTCCGGCGTTGTTTGAGACCTTGAGCGGCATGAAGATTTCCGATCTGCTCGGCAAGATTACAACCATCCAAGACAGACCAAGCAATGGCAAAGACAAACCGGAAGGACAATAGGAAGGAGCTTTTATGGCACTCTTAGAACGTGTCTCGACGTTGATTCGAGCCAATCTCAACGATCTTGTGGATAAGGCGGAAGATCCTGAGAAAATGATGAAGCAATTGATTCTGGATATGCAGAATCAGCTCTTGCAGGTGAAAACGCAAGTGGCCATCACCATCGCCGATGAGCATCTGCTCATGAAGAAGCAGGAAGAACACCGCCAGGCTTCCGAGGACTGGGTGCGAAAGGCGGAGTTGGCCGTGACCAAGGGCGAGGACGATCTGGCGCGCGCCGCGCTCGAACGCTCCATGACGGCGCGCCAGGTGGCGGATAGTTTCGCGGAACAGGTGGCCGACCAGCACACCCAAGTGGAGAGTCTGAAGACCGCCCTGCGCAAGCTGGATCTAAAGTTGACCGAAGCGCGCAGCAAGAGCGACGTATTGGTCGCCCAGCACCGGCGCGCGCGGGCGCTCGAGCGCGCCAGCGATGCCCGCATGAAGATCGGCGACGGCTCCAAGGCGGAAGCGTTCGATCGCCAGCGGCACAAAGTGATTCGAGCCGAAGCCCTCGGCCATGCCAAAGCCGAGCTGGCTGTCGACGACATGGACGATCGCCTCGCGGCGCTCCAAAAAGAAGACGAGGTAGAAAAACTTCTGGCTGAGATTAAAGCTCGGAAAGGATTGTCGTAACATCAGGCATGCCTGACGGCCAGCCCGCCGCCGAACTCGACAACGTCGTCTTCTCCTATAGCGGCATCGAAGTCCTGCACGGAATCTCGTTCCGTTTGAACAAAGGCGAAGTTGTCGGATTGCTGGGCCCCAACGGAGCGGGCAAAAGCACCACCATCAAAATCCTGGCGGGAATTCTGGCGCAGGCGAGCGGAACGGTGACCGTCGCCGGCCTCAGTTTGCCCGGCTATGCGGTGGACGTGAAGCAGCGTATCGGCTACGTGCCGGAAACCGCGGCGCTGTTTGAAAGCCTGACGGGTCAGGAGTTTCTGGAGCTGCTAGGCCGTCTGCACGACGTAGAGGAAGAGCTTTTGCAGGCGCGCATCCGCGGCGTTCTCGAAACCTTCAGTCTAATTTCCGAAGGCAGCAGCCGCCTGGACAGTTATTCCAAGGGCATGCGGCAGAAGATCCTGATCGGCTCGGCTTTGCTGCACAATCCGGAGCTGATTTTGCTGGACGAGCCTCTCTCCGGCCTCGATGTCAACGCGGCTATTCTGGTGAAGGATCTGATCGCGGCGCTCGCAGGCGAGGGGAAAACCATCCTTTACAGCTCGCATGTGCTGGATGTCGTCGAAAAGGTGTGCGACCGCGTTCTGATTATTCACAAAGGCGACCTCATCGCCACGGGAACGCCGGAGCAGTTGAAGGATTCGACCGGCCAAGACACGCTCGAAGAAGCTTTTCGCCATCTGACGCAGGCGGGGAGCGTGGAGCCGGGCGTGGCCCGCATCATCGATGGATTGCGATTATGATCGCGGACGGATTGCGATCATGATCGGAAGGCCTGCCATGATCGCCGAAGGCCAGCAATGCTGAGCGGGCTCACGGATACACTGCGCGACGCGGTGCGAGCGGCACTCCGCGGACCGGCGGCCTCGCGGATGCTGGTCCGCCTGGATATCGATCCCAAGGGCTTCTGGCAGTTGGTGGACCTGTTCGGGGCGCTCAGCCAGCGCCGCGAATTACTCAACCAGTTGGGCCGGGATCGATCGACGCTGCGGGTGATTTCGGTTCTGTACACCGTCATCATGGGATTCGTCGGCATTTTTCTGGTTATTCCGCAACCGCCGGTGGCGACCTACCTATCCCTCTTTCTGGGCATGACCGGCTTGCTGATTTTCAGCATTCTGATTCCGGAAACCAGCAACAGCCTGATCAATCCTGTGGAGGGTCTGATTCTGGCGCACCAGCCGATTAACGGAGCCACTTACACCGCGGCCAAGCTTACCCATCTCTTGCGCATTCTCCTGTACCTGGTGCCGGTTCCGAACATTATTCCGGCGTTCCTGGGACTCGCGCTAAGCGGCTCGCATTGGTACTATCCGCTGGAGCACCTTGCCGCGGCATTCGCCGTTGGGGTGGTGCTGGCGTTGTTCTGCTGCGCCCTGTTCGGATGGTTGCTGCGCTTCGTGCCCGCGTCGCGATTGAAGGGCGCGGGACAGATTGCGGAAATGCTGCCCATGCTGGTCTTCTTCACCTTCCGGTATGTCAGAGTCTTCGCGGAGCGGGTCCGGATTCCCGCTGTGCTCTCGCTGGGATGGCCGGCTGTGGTGGCCGCCGCGGGCGTCGTCATCGGGGTAGTGGTGATGGGACTCCGCTCGCTTTCCGGCGACTACCTGGTGCGCGTCGCCAGCATCGCGTCCGGAGGATCGCACGGGTCCGGCGGAGCTGCCGGCGCATCCTCCGCGCCCCGACGCGCCGGCGGAGCGGCGTTTTCACGACTACTCGGCGGACAGAAGGTCCACGCCGGCTTTGCCTACCTGCGCATCATGGTGCTGCGCGACTTGCAGTTCCGGCGAATGATGTTTCAATTATTGCCTTCCCTCGTGATGCTCGCGTCCATTCTCCCCACCGGCTTGAGGACTCGACCGTTTTCCGCGTCGTTCACGCCCCTGCACTTTTTGCCGCACCTGCTCGGATTCATCCTTGCTACGGTGTGCTACGCGCTGCCGCACGGCGGTCATCACAAGGGCGCATGGGTGTTCCTCATCGTTCCCTCGCGTGTGTTTGTTCCGTTTAGCCGCGGGGTTTATTCTGCGCTCTGGCTCTGCGGAGTCGGCGTGCCGAATCTGCTGTGCTTCCTGGTCCTGGTGTGGTGGTGGGGTGTGATCGATGCGGCTGTTTTCATC
>Ga0207008_10194_pt2 | contig 17166 bp, 12 predicted proteins | sample Alteio_BWMinCont_83_FD_153489 | JGI IMG/M metagenome (GOLD analysis project Ga0207008, IMG submission 153489) | Enriched cells from forest soil in Barre Woods Harvard Forest LTER site, Petersham, Massachusetts, United States -... | ecosystem: Environmental > Terrestrial > Soil > Temperate forest >... | reverse complement strand
TCAAATGTGTGTCACTTTGGATGTGCTCCAAACGCCTATCTTTGTGATTGAGGACAGCCCTGCATTCGTGTGCGTCTGCCCTCATTCAAAATTGCAGAATTTTGACAAAACTGAGACAAATGGCCGCACCATGGTTGATACCGTTCTGGCGTATCAAATTCAAATCTGCCAGGCCAGTTTGGTTGGGCTGGAATTCGCGAAGCCAGAGTGTGAGGAGATGATCCTCTTCTACAATCCAAAAGCTACGAGGGCGCGCAATCGGCGACTACCGCTCTCAATTCTCGCGATCGCGGCAGTCATTGAAGGTAAAGAAGACTACGCTATCGTCGATGGCAATTTAGATCCAAATCCTACCGCCAGCCTCATTGCCCTGATCAAGCAACATCCCGTAGAACTTCTCGCAGTCACGGTAATGCCCGGACCTCAGACGGTGGGTGCCGTAGCCAGCTGTAGTGAAATTCGCGCTCGTTTTCCGAAATTGCCCATCGTCTGGGGAGGATATTTCGCCTCCAACTACACTGCGGCCGCGCTTAACGCCGGTTATGTGGACTATGCTGTGCGCGGCCAGGGCGAACAGACTTTCCTCGACTTGCTCGATGCAATTCGCGGCCACCGCGATCTCAAAGACATTTCCGGCCTCTCATACAAGACTGCTGAAAAAAGGGCATGCCATAACCCGGAGCGCCCGATGCGCAGTCTCGATGATGTCCCGTGGTATCCGTACCATCGAATCCCGACCGAGCAATATCTTCTGCCCACCTTCCTCGGCAAGCGCACTGCGGTTCATCAGGCGAGTCTCGGTTGCCCTTACCGCTGCAACTTCTGCGGCGTGGTTACATTTTCTGGCAGTCGGGAAAAGATGGAATCTCCGAGCCGTACCGAAGGTATGTTGCGGCATTTGGTTCGGACCTATGGAGCCGACGCCGTACAGTTCTACGACAACAATTTCTTTTTACGCGAGGACCACACACGAGAGCTTGCAGATCGTCTTGCCCCGTTGAACCTGCGATGGTGGTGCGAGGGACGGGCGGACATCATGATGCGTTATTCAGACGACACCTTCGAGGCTCTCCGGCGCGCCGGCTGCACGATGATTTTCTTCGGAGCTGAATCGGGATCCAATGAACGATTGAAGGAGATGAACAAAGACCTGCGCGCAGAGGACACCATCGCACTAGCTTCACGCATTCGGCGGTTTTCCATTATCCCCGAGTTTTCCATCATCTTTGGAAATCCTAACGATCCCGAGGGGGATACCCACGAGTGCATCGGGTTCATCCGGCAACTGAAACGATTGAATCCCGACGCCGAGATCATAGTCGAGCACTACACACCAGTACCGCAACGTACGCGCATGTACGGTGACGTGGAAGACAAAGTTCAGTTCCCGACTACTCCCGATGAATGGGCGACGGAACGCTGGCAGCGTTATGCGACGCAGAAGGACCCGCAGACACCGTGGCTTCGGCCCACCACCAAAACGCTGATCGACAACTTCGAATTGGTGGTCTCCTCCCGCTGGCCAACCATTCAGGACATCCGGCTGCCAGGGTGGGGACGTCTAGCCTTGAAGGCACTGAGCAGCTGGCGCTATCGACTCGGCATATACGGTGCGCCTTGGGAGCTGAAATGGATGCAGCAAGTCATTGAACTCCGAAAACCCAAGGCGGAGAGCTTGTGACGAAGGCGGTCCATGTCGACGAAGCATTGGTGATAGGCCAGAGTAGTGAACAACATCGACCGGTACTGCTTGTTCCTGCCCTGGAGGGCTATCAACGGTGGGCTCCCACCTATGACCACGTTCCAAATCCCCTTTTAGCTCTTGAAGAGCGCTATTTGCTTCCCCGATTGACCGGCTTGAGCAACAAATCAGTTCTGGACTTGGGTTGTGGGACAGGGCGGTGGCTGCTAAAGCTCGGGCAGAGTGTCTCGGGTGTCGGCATTGACTGTTCCAAATCCATGCTGCAGGTTGCAGGAATAAAGAGCGCAATTCGCGGCCGACTTGTGCAGGCGGCCTGCGACAGTCTTCCACTCATCAATGCGGCCTTCGAGCTTGCAGTTTGCTCGTTTGCTCTGGGACATATTCGGACCCTGGACCCTGTAGTGCGCGAGTTGCGCCGCGTGATGAAGCTCGATGGGGATGTCTTTGTGAGCGATCTGCATCCCGAGGCTTATGAGCGGGGCTGGAGAGTTGGATTCCGCGATGGAGCGACCGCTGTTCAGATCGAAACGCAGCCACGCTCGGCCGAACAGATCATCGACGCATTCTCCTCGAACGGTTTCGATTGTCAGGCGCAGCACTCTCTTCGATTGGGGGAACCGGAAGAACCCTTGTTCGCTCGCGCCGGCAAATCCGGATCGTTCTCCGCCGCGTGCCGATTGCCAGCAGTTCTCTTATGCCATTTCCGGCGCACAGCAGAACCGTGGGACGAACGACCGAATGAAAGTTGCAACTGAGGAGGCGCAGCAGTGAGGCGAGATCCGGCAAAGGACATCGTGGCCTTCCTCAGTTTTTCCGGCGACCACCGGGAGCCGTGCAAAGCGATAGAAAACTTTACTCCATGCAACTGGGAGCACGCCCAGCGATGGCTGGATGACACAGGACTAGCCTTCTACTTCCTCAGGAAAATCAAGAACAACAACAGCGCCGACATCCTCCCGCCCTTCGTACTGCAGCGCTTGGAGCGAAACCTTGCTTCCAACGCGGCGCGGATTGAGAACATGTCATATTGCTTTAACGAAATCAACCAGCACTTCGACAAAAACGGTGTGCGCTACGAAGTCGTCAAGGGGTTCTCTCTTATTCCTGAATTCTGCCCAAACGCTTCCCTTCGACATCAAGCTGACTTCGACTATTTAATCAATCAGCAATCGCTGCCATTGGCTCAGCAGGTACTGCTCGAAGTGGGATATACGCAGCGGGAGTCCCTCTCGGCCAAAGAATTCAAGTTTGTCCACCCCGGAAAAGAGGCTGCTCGTGGCGACGAGCAGTATTCACCGCTCGCAGCGCATGCGGTTGAGTTGCACACCGACATCTGGGACAGCCACTTGCATGGCCTTGCAGACCTTTCGAAATTATTCACCGTTCAGCAAGCGACATTGCGCCAATGGAACGGCTTCGTTTTTCCCTCTCAGACGGATGAAGACGCTTTTCTGTTGCAGATATTGCATGCGTGCCGCCACCTCTTCGCCCAGTGGATCCGAATGTCTTCCCTGTTTGAAATCGGATATTTCTTGAATCAACGGGTGTCAGACACAGCTCTGTGGGAACGGGTTGAACGGCGAATTCAGGATCGCGCTGTACTGCGAGAGCTCGTCGTGATCATAACCGAGCTCGTAGCGCGGCTATTTGACGCTCCGGTCCCTCCTCTAATCAACATTTGGGGTTCGCGAATCCGCCCGGCACCCCGTATATGGATAGACAACTACGCACGTAGCTGGGCCTTCGGTGGACTTCCGGCATATCAGTTCAGCCTGTTTCCGCGTTCCAAGTTGGTCCTGTTTCTTCAGCAGCAGTACAAGGACCCGTCAGCAGGGGCGGAATCAAGCCATCGCAGTTGGACAGCGTCCCCGCGAGCTTCGCGGCTTGCGTCCGCGATCAGAAGTAAGCCCACCCTGCTCTTCAACGCCGGGCTCTGGAGAGAACAACTCCTGCTTCGGCGAACGATTTTTTTTGCGTTGGCAAAGGCCCGATACATTTGCGAGATCCCGCGTTGGTGGTGGCTCAATCGAACGCCACCTTCCACCTCGCCGGAACGGTAATCCCTCAGCCGAGAAGCCACCTTGAACCTGAAAGCACAAGCTGTCACGAACGTCACAGCGACCTGGCTGGGTCTCCTGGTACACGCACTCGTCGGCTTCCTTTTATCGCCATTCATCCTGCACCGCCTCGGCGACCAAGCCTTCAGCTTGTGGGTTTTGATTTTCGCGTTTGTCGGATACTTCGGACTCCTCGACTTCGGGATTCGATCCTCGATCGTTAAATATACGGCGAAGTTTCTGGCTCTCGGCGACACGGACCAACTGTCAATCTATCTCAGCACTAGCTTTGCGTTCTATTCAGCGGTCGCGTTGGCCGTCCTGCTCATGACCGCTTACGGAATCTTCTACCTGCATTTGCTGTTCAAGATTCCTGCCGCCCTGCTCAGGTCGGCACAAATACTCTTTCTGCTCGCCGGAGCCAATGTCGCCGTTACTTTCCCTCTGAGTGTCTTCGCCGGAGCACTCGAAGGACTGCAGAAGTTCTCCTGGCTCCAGACCAGCCAGATCGGCATGACACTGTTGCGCGCCGTCCTTACCATACTCGCGCTCACCCACGGCGGGGGTCTCCTGGCCATCGGTACCATCACGATCGCCATCAATATCCTCGGCTACGCGGTCTTTACCTGTATGGCCGTCTATGCGTTGCCGGTCCGGTTAAGTCCACGTCTGGTCGAGGGGAAGGCCTTCCGCAAGATGGCAGCCTACGGATTGTTTGCGTTTGCGATTCTTGCCGCAGACAAACTCCGCTTCCAGTCGTACGCAACAGTCATCGGAGCGCTCGTTACCTCGACTGCGATCACATCGTTTTCGATTGCAGCCAGGCTCGTTGAGTACGCCGGCTATGCGGTCCGCAGCATGTCACAGATCTTCACACCCATGTCTAGCCAGTTTCACGCATCCGGAGACTTGCTGCGCCTGCAGAGAACGTTCGTAGCCGGCAACCGCGCTAGTGCTTTCATTGTCTTCCCCCTCTGCATCATTCTGATCGTTCTCGGCAAGCCCATCATTGAGGCTTGGGTTGGCGCAAGGTACGTAGATAGCTACTCAGTGCTGATCGTGCTGATCATTCCCCGGACTCTGTATTTCGCCCAATCTACCTCGATCCGAATTCTGCTGGGGATGGGCCGCCATCGTCTATTGGCTTCAGTTCTGTTGCTCGAAGGAGTTGCCAATCTGCTGCTGAGCCTGTTGTTGGTGCGACCGCTTGGGATCGTGGGTGTGGCGTGGGGTACCGCGATTCCACTGGCATGCACCAGCCTGCTCTTTCTCCCGCGGCATCTATGTACCGTTCTCGGTATGCCCCTCGGAACATTCTTGAGCCGGGCCTACCGGTTACCGTTGGTCTTCTGTATGTTTCAGGCGGCTGCGCTGTGGTTGATGAATTCCAGGTTTCCGGTCCACACCTATTTCGGGATGCTCCTGCAGATCGTCATTTCCGGAAGTGTGTACTCCGTTGCACTGCTGTGGGCGTTTCTTAGGGTTGGTCCTTCTCGTTTGAAGACATGGGATTCTTTCATACAACTGCTCGAGCCCAGATAGAGCCATGAGCGTCGGACCGATTGTCACAATTTCATCACGGAAAGCACCCTGGGCGGCCTCGGATCAGGTCGTTATGGGCCCTCTGAATTTTGCATAGTTTTGACAATTCTGAGACAAATGCCGGCTTGCCGGTTGGTAGCTTTTGACTCTGAAGCTTCCCCGTTCGATCTTGTGACGTTTGGGATGAAACGGCGAAAGGTACCGCAGTGAAATCGTCGAAAAAGATCGTATTCTTTGTTGCGTCCTTCTCCAGTATTGAAGCCACGGCTCCCCTCGGTATTCTCGCGATCTCGACTCCTCTCTTAGAGGCTGGATACGAGATCTGCATGATCGACGCCTCGATCGCTCCCGACTACAAGAAGCGAATCATGGAGGAAGTCAAAGATGCCCTCTGCTTGGGTATCTCCCTGGTGACAGGGCCCATGATCCGGGAGACCGTACAAATCGCCAAAGCGATCAAGGAGTGGGACCCTGACTTTCCGATCATTCTCGGTGGATGGCATCCGTCGCTGCTACCCACGCAAACGCTGGAAGCGCCCTACGTTGACATTGTTGTTCGCGCCCAAGGCGAAGAGAGCATGCTGGCGGTCGCAGACCGGTTACGTGACGATGCTTCTTTGGCTGATGTTCTCGGGATCGGATTTAAAGTCAACGGCAAACTCCATTTCACTTCTGAACGGCCTCTGAAGAGGCTCGATCAGATGCCGGCCAAGGCTTATCAATTAGCAGATTTCGACGCTTACGAAAAGATTTGCGGGCGCCGCTGGGCGATGTACGTTTCCAGTCTCGCGTGCCCGTTCAATTGCGCCTATTGCACAAATGCCGGAGTCTACGGGCGTAAGTGGAATTGCCTGCCCGTTGAGCAGGTCGTTGCCGAAACCATCGAGCTAACACGGCGCTACAACCTCGACCTGTTGTGGATGGCGGATGATAACTTCCTTGTCGACCTCGACCGGTCGCTGCAGATCGCCGAGGGTTTAATCCGAGCGGGCGGAACGTTCAAGTGGAGCATTCAAGCCACCACCAATCTCACCGCACGCCTCAGCATCGATGAGTTGAGCCTGCTCCGGCGTTCCGGACTTCATCAGATCTGTCAGGGGATCGAAACCGCCTCTCCGACTGTCATGAAGCTGATGGATAAGGATTTTCAGGTCCTCGAGGACATTTACCAATCAACCGAACGTTGCATCAGGGCAGGAGTCATTCCGTCGTTCAACATCATCTTCGGATTTCCAGGAGAAGGCTGGAAAGAACGACGTGAGACCGTCGACTTCATGATGGATATCTGCCAGAAGTTTCCCGGAGCGGAATTCTGGACAAACATCTTCACACCGTACCCGGGCTCCCCGATTTTCCATAAAGCGCCGCAGTTGGGTATTGAAGTTCCAACAACACTCGAAGGCTGGGCAGATTATTTTCCGCGTTACACTGTTCTGCCCTGGCTGAAGGGCAAGGATCACCAGCGAGTGCAGACCATGCGTGACTACCTCCGTATTGCGTTTGATCGCGATCCGATCGCCACAACCGGACATGGTCGCTTCGCGAAGGCCGTCCAGCATCTAACGGCCTATCCGGCGCGCGTGCGCTTAAATCACGATTTTTACAGCTTTCCGGTTGAGTTGTGGATCAACCGTCAACTGAAGAACATCGTGAAACTACCCAAACCCAGCGTAGATGCAAAACGACTGCAGCCCGAGACAGCACCCAGTTGCACTTAGCAGATGGAACGGGTCTAGACACGGGCGGGAAACGCCTAGTGGGCCGAATTAATCGTTCCGTGGGGGATATCCTGCTCTGGCACAACATAAAGCAGATGCCCATATCCGACGCGACCTACCGGTTGGTATCGCAGCAACCAGTGCATGGGCTCGTATCCGTGCCATTCTCCAACTAGTCGATTCACGCTAACCAAAACCCTTCCAGCTACAGGCTTTTCGGGATCGAGTGCGACGTCGGGGTTCCTCACTAGAAACTCATGCACGATATCGCCTTCCTGGCCGTAGTCGAGGTTACTGTCAACCAGTATCTTGTACGACTGCTTCCGATCCATTACCCACTCGTTCATGTATGAGATTTCGTCCGGGTAGTAGCTGATGACGGAAAGACAAGCCCATGCCACAAGGCAGCCAAGCAGCACTTGTGCTCGACGGAGTCTTCCCGAAAAGCCAGCAAAAGCTGCGCCGGCAATGATCAATTCGACGGCTACGACGGGCAGTATGTTTCTGATCCCCAGTTGGCTTTTGCGAAACAGCGAGAACCAGGCGAAGAGTATAGTCGCAGCGATTAACAGCATCCCTTCGCCGGTAACGAACTCGCGATAACTGCGATGCCTCCAGATCCACACTAGACCCAGGCAAAACAATACCTGCACCGCTATAGGTTCTTTGAAGAAGATCGCAACGGCATAGTACGACTTAAAATTGTGGAAATTCGGATCGAGAGGATCCCGTAGTTCGCCTCTAAGATATATCTTTCCGTACGTGAGCCCGGAATCGTCGTGATACTTCAGCATGTCAAGTCCCTGTAGGAATGGGTAAGGCAGGGGCAGGGGAATGCTGCTAAGAACAGGTACAGCTTGCAGGCGCTCGAATGACTTGCTTTCAAATTGATATGACTTCAGAGGAGTAAACAGTCGGTCAAAGGAGAATCCAATATTAATCATCAGGATGAGGCACACAGCTGCGATCGCCATAAAAACGAATCGGTCTTTCCTTTGACGAAGCGGCGAGCCATCGGCCTTATCGTTTGGGGTCAGAAGGAACAACAACACCACCACGAGATACAAGTAAATGGCGAATGGCTTCGTGAGCTGGGCCACAGCAAGGCTAATGCCGCTGACAACGGTATTCCAGAAGGTTGGGTGCAGAACATACCGACGAAAACAGAAAAGAGCCCAAATGACGCCGCACGCAAAATAACCGTCATTATTCGCAAGGGTCCCGTGCGCGATCAGGTTCGGAGACAATATAACTAGGATTGAGATCGCGACTGCGGCTTCGGCTCCATAGAGCGAATAAACCCACCGACAAATAATGACATTCAGAAGCAAAGCTGCCACGATGCTGGCCAGACGTGCGACCCGGATGGAAGCGATAACTCTCACAACCGAGGGCGGAGTCCTGCCTTTGTCGAGGAAACCGGCAATCAACCTTGGTATTGCATTCAGGGCGGTGATCGGCGACTTGCTGTTAAAGAGCGGATCGGATCGGTCTGGTTTGCCTCGCAGGATTTGCTCGCCATACGCGACAGATTGAGGCTCGTCGTACGTCGTACTCATTGACCGTGCCACGAACAAATCAAGCACCCCTGCACATCCGATAACAAGAAACAGGCAAAGGGCGGTTGCTCTAATCGGTTTGGCAAAGAATTCTTGCATTTGGATCCGCCATAGAGACGCTACTGGCACTGGTGTGTCTCCAATAGAAGGGGAGGTTGCGGTGGTTGTTGAAAGTCGAAGCTATCCAACATATTGCTAGCGGCAGCGTCTCGAGATGTGAGAGGGGCTAGGCCATAACGTGTTTCTACGAACTTCAGGATCGAGGAATGTTCGTAGACGGTATGTGAGATATATCCCCGCTTCGCATAAGGGGAAATGATGAGCAACGGCACACGCGGCCCCAGACCAAACTGATCGAATTGAGGTGGTGCGACGTGATCATAAAGTCCACCGAAATCATCCCAGGCTATGAACACGACCGTAGAATTCCAATCTGGTCCGTGCATCAGCGCATTGAGAACCTGCACGGTCCAATTCTCACCCGGGCAGGGACTCTCAGGAGGGTGCTCGTCGGCGCCAACCGATGTGCCCAGCCAAGTCATTGCCGGCAGGGCTCCACTCTCGGCATCGCTAACAAATTGCGCTTCCGACGGAAAGTTTTCGTACCATGCAGGGCTATTGCGGATGCTCCTGATCGTGCTAAATACATTCGGCCCATCGCCGTAGTACTTCCATGAGACACCCGCTTTCTCCAGGCTGTCCGCCAAGGTCGGGAAATCAAAACAGGCAGAGACTTTGGATCGGTTTCCGCTAGCATCGATCACCGTGACAAGTTCCGCAGGACCTCCATCACACGCGACTCCTGAACCAAAGTCGGAACCATTGTCTATTACTCCACCAGATTGAGCAGCGAAAGCGAACAGTTCATTAGGGAGGCTAGGCCCGTGAACGGAAGTAAAGTACTTGTCAGCGAGAGCGAAGTTGTGAGCGTACGCCCAATAGTTCGGAATGTCTTGCCCGTTCAGCTGAGTGTAAGCGTTTAGGGTTCCCGCATCGATCAGGTCGAACTCATCCATCTTGCCACCGTCCATGGCTTCCAGTGCGCAATCCCAGCTGTTGCAGAGGTTGCTGAGCTCAGATGGACTCGACAAATGGATCAAAGGCACAATCTGCCCAGTTGACACCATACCAATGGTTGTACCTTCAGCACCCGGAAATAGCCCGAAGTAGTGGTCGAACGTACGATTTTCTTTGATTATGACAACCGTGTGCCGAATGCTACCGATGTCTCTTGGTTGCGAACCGCACGCGGAAAGAACCGCAATGGTGCTTAGGCTCACAATCGTAGCCAGAGTTTTGTTAGACCTGCTTCCTCGGTTCACTCTTACTCCTGCTCAAGTAGACACCGCAACGGAACTGCTGTCCTGCTCCCTGGGATGCATGCCGCCCTTGTATTCGCGCGGAGTCCGGGTCTTAGCCGTCACTGCTCGCGCTCCCAGATCTGATCACCGTTTGTGAACGTCTTGGCCAGGTGATAGTGCTCGTGAAGATACGCGCGTATCGGAGCCAAGTGATTCCCCTCAGGGTGGAGTGCCGCATCCTTCTCGCGGTCCAACCCGATGTACCAACTCACGAATCTGACCTGAAACCTCTCCAACTTTTGCATGGCATCGGCAACCTCCTCCGGACGTGTGTAGTCCGTGGGGCGCAAAAACGGTACCCGTGCAACGTTTCGCAGCCGCAGAGTGAAGGCAATCAGATGATCGCCAAAGAAATAATCTGAAGGATGGCTGCGTTGTGCCATCCATTTGCATTTTTCGTAGAGCAGAGGGTCGAAGAAAGCCGTGCGCCCTGTAGGAATATCCAGATACGCCCTCCAGCGAACCTGTGTCATCAGAGGACGAGCCGCCAACATTACGACCACAACTGCCCACGCCATCCGTAAAGAAACTCTCTGGAGCTTGGCGCGCAGACCGAGGAGCCAAGTCAGAGTGACCAGCGCTGGTGGGGACACTACGTAAAGGCGACTGTACGCTGGAGCCGATGCAACTGTTAAGAAGAGAAAGAACCCTACGACATTGACCAGCACTAGACGACGACGCACAGCCTCTGACTGCTGCTTCCATCCCTCACGTGAATGAGCGACCAGGAAAATCACATACACGAGCGGAACGATCAAGTGAATCACGGCAAACGCAGGAAGATCGAACCATGTAGTCCAGGCGTGTAGCTGTGGTCGGCCCGTTAAATAGACGCGCCAGTTGTTGAACCAGTCCGCCGGATAATACTTCGTCACAAAGACGACCGTAAAATAAAAGAGCCGACTGAATCCAACCTTCCATACGAAATAGCTCATGCAGGCCGAGAAGGTGGCCAGGAATCCCAACATAAGGGCTGCCTCCCTCCTCACCAGAAGCATCCAGGTCTCGCCTTGGCGGCCGCGTTCCCAGACCAGGAAGACTGTCAGCCCCACACAAACCAGCGCCATCGACTGGGTGAAAAAAGTCGCAATTCCGAGCAGGACACCTGCCCACACGAGGCGCACCGTGTTTCGATCTTCGAGCAACACTGCAAGCGCCGCCAATGTCGCCGTAAGGCCGTACCAATGATGGGTAGCGTCAAGGTAGCTGGAAAACGGCAAGGTCACGAATATCAGCGCCGGTAAGTAGGCGACCGTCCCGCTCAGCACTCTCCTCGAGATGGAAATAATGATCCATACCATCAGTCCACCAAGCGCGACCAACATCGCCTGAGGTATCCAGGCACGCACGCCGAACAACTTGAATAACACCATGTAGAGCACATCTGTGCCCGGTGTTGTGAAGTGATCATAGTCCCGATAGATCAGTTCTCCATCGAGCATCCGCGTCGCATGGTGTAGATAGATAGCCTGGTCGCCTGAGGCTAGGCGAGGAGTGAATGGTGGAACAAACACTTGCAGATAAATGAAGACGCACGACAGAACAACCATCGCCAAGGTCACGCGCCTCAAGCGTTGCGGATGGATTCCGAGATCTTCGGGCAACATTTGCTGACCGCGATCTGCAGGCCGACTTTCGAGCGCGCTGCGCATACGAATGTGTTAAGGCTTAACGTCGAGCTTGGATAGTGCAGTGATGCCGACGGCGCGGCCGCAGTCTGTCGCATAGATCAATGATTTGGAGTCCGCCGACCACGCTGGCGTGATGGAATTGCAGTCCGCGTTCGTCAGCTGAAGCAGTTCCCCCGTTTTCCGATTCATGGTGACGAGTTGCCAAGCGCCACTCCGTTCGCAACTGAAGGCGATCCTTGTACCGTCGGGCGAAAACGCCGGGTACCGAACCGAACATGCAACACGCGTCATCTCGACCGGAGCTCCCGTCTGAATTCCGACCGAATAGAGTCTGTATCTTCCCCCCTGCCATGAACTGAACGAAACTTGGCCATCGGGAGAAAAGACGGCCTCCCTCACGTCATACCCCGGTCCAGCAAGTGGTCGCTCATCGGAACGCTCGGAAGGCCGCGGCCCGATTCCCGGCGTCCCGGTACGGACGATCCACAGGCCTCCGCGCCCTCGCACGTCGCGGATAAAAGCGAGCCACTCTCCATCTAGAGATACTGCCGGTCGCTCGGCATCGCTTACATCGCCATCGGGCATTGGATTCGCCAAATTCGAACCTGAAGGCTGAAAGCGTACCACGCGTGAACCGCCCGCGGATGCAATCTCCGCCCACGCCCTCTGCCCGTCGATCGTTGCCGCCGGATGAAACCAATCACCATCACCGCCGAACGACGCGATTGAACCCTCTTTTAGTCGTTGAACATAGTACGCATCGTGCGCGGACTTGAATTGCGGGACCAATCCTTGATAGAAGACGCTGTCTCTCGTAGCAACAGGATCTGCGGCGATTGCTGAACCGATCGTGGTCGTCAGTCGCGACCCATAATTGTCGAACTGCCCGGCGAGGTGACGGAGATCCGAGAAGTAAACCATCACGGTAATAGCCGCAAATAACCCTGCAGCAGGCACTAACGCACGCGACTTAAAGTTGACCAACGACTCAGCGGAGTTCGAGAGGAGAAACCACAAAAACGCTCCTGCGAGAAGAAACAGAAACCATAGTCGAGGAAAATATAGTAGGCTCGTCCAGCCATGCGGATTTCCGTTGTTCAGTCGATCGTACGGGACGCACGCGAGCACATAAAGACTGACAACCGCTCCCGCCCACATCCATTGACCACGCGTAACAAGATAGTCGACCACAGCCGCGGCAATAAGGATCAAAACCACAAAATTATAAGGACGCATTTCCGGAAACAGCAACAGAATCACCAGGCAGTAAACGGCCCATTCCAGCTTCTGGCGAGCAGGGTTTGTACCCTTCGCAGCGATCGCCCCTAGAAAAGCGAACGGGATCAAAACGTAAATGACTGAGTGCAGGAGTGCATACACGTGCGGTAAGTGTGCAACTGGCGAGGGATTGAGCTCCGGCTCAAACACAAACAGGCGGCGGAGTAGCGCATTGATCGAATTCCATCCGGTGCCATATGGGTCGATAGTCTCTCCGCGCAACCCCCGCGGCAGAATCTCAAGAAAATAAACTTGGCTGGCAGCGGCACCGAAGCTTTTGATCGAAACCAGCAGTGCGCCAGCGATCCCAAGCACAAGGCCAGTCGCCGCCCGCCATTGCCTCTTCACAAGGAACAACAGCGCGAATAATGGCGTGTATACCTTCAGGGCAGCTGCGATTCCCAATATAATCCCGGACGCAAAATGAGAACTCCTGAAGTGCAGCCAGGCAGCAACTGTGAGCAGGAACAGCATGACGACATGGACCTGCCCCACAAGAAAGTTGTCGCGCAGCGGAGACACCGCCAGGAACATCAGAATGCCAATCCACGTCCAACTCAAGCTCGTAATTTTCCGGAGAACTGCCGCGATCGCCAGCAACAAGGCCAGGTTTATTGCGAGCCAACATCGACTCGCCGGGAGCGGCGGCAGTGTTGTGAGTGGCACGATCAACAGAATCGAAGTCAAGGTTGACGGAACCAGGCCGACTAAAGGTTGCTCGATACCAAGATGATCCTTTTGACGCTGAAACCACGCCCATTCGTAGATCCGCTCGGCCGGATAACCTTGGCGAGTAAGACGGGCAGCGAGGTAGTAGCTCGCAAAGTCCGGATCCACATGCCTCCAGGCAGGAACCAAGCCTCTCGTCACAAACAAGGCCAGCAAAAGGACCAGCAACGCCCTTTCGCCCCATATCTTCAACCACGAATTATCAAGAATAACAGGAACGTTGCTCTCGCGAGGGGCGATGGCGCCTGTGTGCATCATCGCCTTCATGTAGCACAGGCCTGATCATTGGTGGATCCGTCGCCGCTATGAACTGACATCAATTGCCGGAAGAACGGTGCAGCTGCCGCGGGATCGCTACCATACGCCAAGCGATACGCTGGCAAGTTCTCTAACGCCGATAAAACCGCCACGCGTTGCGGATCAAACTGCCGATCATCTTTAAAAGCGATCGATTCGGAGAGATACGAGCAAAAATCTGACTTCGGGATAGGAAGCAGGTTCGGCAGTAAAGCGGTCTCTCGTTCGAGCACGAGACAGCAGGTCGGCACCACAAATCCGGGTTGCGTCGCATCAACATGCTTCCTGCGCATGTAGTAATAGACAAAGTCGCAATAGGAAAAACGAGCGCTTTCGGTTTCAAGTTCAGGCAGGTACTGCAGGGTTTCTGGTCGAAACGCTGTTGGGACAAAATCACCCCAACCACGCAACTCGGAACCTACTATCTCCAGGAACAAAGACTGATCAGCATAGAAGCTTAACCCGTCCTTAGCGGCCAGGTAGCTTGCGGTTGTCTTTCCCTGATTCGGTGGGCCCAAAACCAGAAGGCCCTTCCTTCCCGAGCGAACACAAGCAGCCGCGAACGGAACCAGCCTGAGTGAGCCCGCGGTCATGTAAAACAAAGTGTCGACGAACGGGCTGGTAAACCCCTGCCGGTCTTCGAAGAGCCCCTCCGAAATAACGGCAACCGCTTCGCGCGCTGCCAAGTCGACTGCCACGAAATTCCTTTGATCGAACTGAGCAAAACGAATCCCCTCGTCTGAGAAGGTGGACCTCCTCGGCCATGGCGGACTGCACTGCCGATCCTGTTCGACAACAATTCTCCAGAAGAACTCCGGTGATCCATCTGGAGACCCTGGATCGCGCCCGAATAGTTCGATCATGTGCCCCAGGAGTTCAGAATTGTTTGTCTCCATTTGCACCGTACGGCCCATTATTGGTAGAGGGGCGGCGAAAGGAGTCGGCAAGAAACGACGTATCGGATCGCAAATCGTATCCTTTGATTGCGCTCTTCCTTGTGGAGATAACGCAACTCGCCCGGATCCTTCTCCTTTCATTGGCGTGGATTCAGTCCGATGTTTCATTGGCGTCGCACGCTTCCTACTCGGAGACTCCGCTCCTCTCTGCACAACATCCTTCTGGCACGACAATCTGCTGGGAAATCTGTTGAGCAATGACTTGTGGTTCCCCTCCATATTGCAAGAGCCATCGTGGAAGCTCGATGATTCTCTTGAGAGTCTCCAGGCGTTTGGCCGCTGCCTCAGGCAACTCCTCCATCAGGTCGACGCTTAGCCGACGAAGTGCCTCACTCGACGACAACGTTCTCAAGCGAAATTCACTATCATCTCGGCGTTCCAGGAAGATGAGCGAGGTGGCACGGCACTGTCGAACTCGTTTCACTCCGCCGAGTTGCTCAGGTTCAAGCCAGACATCCGATTCGGACTTCGAACCAGAGGATACCGGCGAAGCCTGAACTTCCGGAAACCATGAGGCTGCCTCACGTCGCAATTTGAGTCGCGTAGGTAGGCCCCAAACTTGAACTTCGCCGTTTTCAACCGAGCAAAATGTTCGATCGTCTGATACGAATCCGAAACCACACTGCGAGAGCGCCAACGAAAGAGTTGATTTTCCCGCTCCAGATGGACCGATCAGGAGCAATGCTTCCTGATTCTTGGCAACGCAGGCGCAATGCAACTCCGCAACGCCAACCGAGGCGCTCATGATCGTCATAAGCATGGGAAGAATCACCGATTTGTAATATGCGCAATCGGCCGCCATGGCTGGCGAAAACCTTCCGATCACTCGACGCGCTCGAAGATCTACGAGCATCGAACTGCCTTCATCGAAACCCGCAAAGACGAGATGGTCTAGGCCTCTCACATAAGGAGTTGGCCACGGTGGTTCGGACCGATCACTCTCATCCACCCAAAACCGCACCGAAAAATCGGCCGCTCGCGGTCGTTTCAGCGGCAGGAAAGTTTCCCGAGCCGCGTCGAGCAATCGAACGGAATTGGTCGAAAATCTGCACACTGCACCGGCCGCAATGTAGTCCTCGCACAGCTCGGTCTCAGCATTCTTGTGGAGGAAATCAGGGGATCGCATAAGGCAGTCTTCTGCCAGCGCCCCGATTTTCCGTCAAGGCAGGCGGCGCGCTTGTCACGTTTTTGTCAATAACTTGTAACGTTTCCTTTTCTAAATTTCGCCTGGTACACCGAAGACACTTCCGGAAAGCACACTTCGACAGACGCTCGGTGGGATAGATCCTGAGATCGCTGGCTTACCCTCTACTTGAAGCTTGGCCTCGGAGGCGCGCACACGGAGTCAAACCAGCGACTGATATACACCTCGGCGTGAGCTTCGCCGCAGTAATGGCGCGCGCCAACGGCGTTCGCGGTTTCTGAATTCCAACGGTAGACTGTGAGATCGGAATCCCCACATCGAATCACGAACCAGTGCACGGGGTTTGTGGTCACGAGCCCACAGACTTCGCATCTGAATTCCTGCAGCGCTGTCATGCGCCTCCTCTCAAGTGGTTGGCCGCTTTCACTTCGAAATGGATGTCGGTCTTAGGCCTGGCGTCAGAATCGTCAGGTCGCCAACCTGTTCTCGTTTCACGGCACCACGCATGTGGGCGACGTGATCCATCATCCAAACCTCTGGAATGATTTCGCCGACCAACTGTCCATGGCAGAAGAGTCTCACCACAGAACTTTCCGAGACGACAATGCCCACCGCGTTAGTCACCGCACTCATGTTGGCGGCGGCAATGTGACGGCTTCCGAGTCCCAGTGGCACTTCAACTTCCGCGGCCGCGGCATCCAGGTAGCGGCACGCCGAAAGGACGACTCCTTCGGCACTCACCACGAACCCACCATCAAGCTGCGCCAGTTCCTTGATTGTCCCGCGGAGATGGACATTCGCGAGACGTCGCGAAGACTCGGGATGTCCTAATAGCGGATCCAAAATCAGAGGCCTTGATTTCGCCAGCACCGCATTCTCATCGCCCAGCGTAAACAGCGTGCCGATGCGTCTGCCCTCCCGGCCTTCGCGGGCAATTTCGACCGCGAGACCAATCAGGGATTCGAGAACTTCAGGATCATATTCTGTGACTTGGCAGAGAACGCTCTCAAACATCCATCGTCTCCCTCGCTTCGAAAAGGTTCCTTTGAGTCCGGTACACGCGCATTCTGCTTTGGATGAATGGTGCCGCTGGAAGATTCAAGTCCACACTAGCGATGGCCCGCCCATTTTGACACGGCAGAAAATGCTGAAGGCAGCTTGAAGCTTTGCTCGCCTCAGTGCGGACCGGCGG
>Ga0207008_10198_pt1 | contig 17226 bp, 23 predicted proteins | sample Alteio_BWMinCont_83_FD_153489 | JGI IMG/M metagenome (GOLD analysis project Ga0207008, IMG submission 153489) | Enriched cells from forest soil in Barre Woods Harvard Forest LTER site, Petersham, Massachusetts, United States -... | ecosystem: Environmental > Terrestrial > Soil > Temperate forest >... | reverse complement strand
TATCCTTTTGCCATCGGACCGCGCGTGGGCGTCGCCTACCAAGTCACACCCAAGACCGTGCTTCGCGCCGGTTGGGGCGTGGTGTACTCCTTTGTTCCGGATCTGAACATCTCCCCGCCTCTCGCCGGTGTCAATCAGCCGGGCGGGATCAACCCGTACGTCAACATTGAAGCTCCGGGCGCTATCCCGCAGCCGGCGTTCCCAACATTCAATGCAGGCATCTATCCGACGGTGCCCGGGTCCACCAATTCCGCTCCCACCGCCGTCGATACGAACGCTGGGCGCCCTCCCCGGCAGAATCAGTGGAGCGTCGGCCTGCAGCGTGAGATCTCGAGGGACTTTGTCGTGGAGGCGTCTTACGTGGGCAACCGCGGCGCCTGGTGGACCGGCGCAGGACCCAACCTCGGATTGCTGGAGCAAGTCTCGCCTGCGACCTTCCAAACTTATGGATTGAAACCGTACACCAACCCGGCGGACAACGCGGTCTTGAGTCAGTTGGTCACCTCCCCGACGGCCATTTCCCGCTTCGGGCACGCGCTCCAGCCCTACTCGGGATTCAACGGTACAGTGCTCCAGGCGCTTGAGGCGTATCCGCAGTTCGCCACGGCTGGATTTTTCGGAACTACTTACGCAGCGACGAACGCGCCAACCGGGAATACGTGGTATGACTCCTTGCAGGCCAAAGCCACTAAGCGTCTTTCGCACGGTCTTCAGGCGACCGGCACGTTCACTTGGTCCAAGGCTCAGGTCTCTACTCGGGAAGATTTCTGGAACCCCGGCAGTTCCAGCAAGACGCTGCAAACTACCGACCAACCGTTTCTACTGAACGCCAACATTACCTATACGACGCCCAAGGCCGAATTCCTCAACCATCGGTTGAAGGCGGCCTGGGTGAAAAGAGCGAACTGGCTGGTCGAGAATTGGCAGGTCGGTTCGTTCCTGCAATATGGCAGCGGATTCCCGCTCACGCCGCCCAGCGCGACCACCGTCAACAATTTGACCTTGGTGAACGGAGGAACCAACTACCAGATTCCGACGGGCCAGCCGTTTTTCACGAAGGATCTGAACTGCCACTGCATCAATCCGTATACGGACCAAGTACTCAATCCGGCTGCATGGACCAATCCAGCTACGGGTACGTGGGGCTACAACGCTCTCTATAACAACTTCCGCAGCGAGCGCCGTCCCTCAGAGAGCCTGAACCTTGGGCGCAACTTCCGGATTAGAGAGGCGATGAACCTTCAGATCCGGGCGGAGTTCGTCAACGTCTTCAACCGGACGTACTTGGGCAACCCGAGTACGATCAATCCGGGCGCCCCTCCGATCAAGAACGGCCTCGGCCAATACACAAGCGGCTTCGGCGCGATCAACGCCACCGCTGCGGTTGGCACGGCTACGACAAACCCCGGAATTCCCACCGGCATCTCGGCCACACAATTGCCGCGGACGGGTACCTTGATCGCCCGGTTCACATTTTAACCTGAGTTCCCTTACGCCAGACACGACCGCTACCGCTTCGGCGACTAGCGGGCGTGCTGGCTGGTCGGGTAAATTCAGATTCATGAACGAGAACCCTGCTGCTTCCGACTGGGCCGCGGCGCGCGGCGAGAAATGGCGTGTCCAACTCGCTGGCGATGGTTACGCCTGCCGACGAACCGCTGATCCGTGCGCTGCATCTCGACGCGCCTTGTAGGATCGCCGATATCGGATGCGGCGGCGGCGGGACGACGCTGGAGATCCTGCGCCGGGCGCCAGCGGGAAGCGTCGTTCACGGCTTCGATATCTCTCCAGCCTTGATCGAATTGGCTGGCGCCCGCAGACGATCCGATGAACGCGCCATCGCCTTCGAAATTGCGGACATGGCGACGGCGACTGCGCCGGAAGAGCCCTATGACCGACTGGCCTCGCGCTTCGCCATCATGTTCTTTGATGATCTGCCTGCCGTCTTTGCCAACCTGGTCCGCTGGCTCGCGCGGGGCGGGCGGTTCGCTTTCGCGGTCTGGGGCCGTCCGGCCGAAAATCCGTGGATGACGAGCGTACGCGAAGTGGCGGCCGAAATCATCGACATGCCACCGTCCGAGCCCGAAGCGCCGGGGCCGTTCCGCTATGCTGAGGCCGACAAGTTGCTCGCCCTTGCTCGATCGGGTCGGTCTTGGCGAACTCGACGTGGCCGGACTTGAGCAATTGAACGGGGCCCACCAGGCTCTGATTGGTCGTCGAAGGCGGCGGTCCGAAATACGAGAGATTCACCGCCGCACCGACTGAAGGCGGGCGGAAAACAAATTGCAGCCTGGACCCGGGCCGATCGGCCCCGGTCCAGGGCCTTGCGCAGCGTTGGGATCCGCTGATGTGACAGCATCGGTGATGTACGCGTTGCCCATATCAATTCTTCCTTCGAATGCCCTCTGTGGGGAACGATGCCTGGGTGAATCCTGCGCCAGGGCTGTCACACTTAACGAGATGGCAATTGCCGAGGCCAGGGCACCCCGCGAAATTCTACGAGTGCTAAAAGTGTTGCAATCCAATGGAAACTCTCCTCTTTGTTTAAGTAGTATGGCTCGCATCCGCCGACGCGAGGTGCGCAGGGACGTCCGCCTACTACATGATTCGCGCGAGGCTCCCGAAAAGTTATGCGCTCCTGAAAGGCGCTCGATATGTTCCTTGTATCTGTGCCGGCCAGAGACCGTCGGGACTGCTTCCCAGACTGGCGTTCGGCCGATGAAGCCAACCTGCCCAAGCGGCGACAGCGTAATCGCGCGCGGCGGCGCGGGGTTCCGCGACAGCGCTCGGAATCTTGTAAGACTCCTCAACGCTGAGGTGCAACCGCCGCCACGAACCGCAACGGAACCGAACGCTCAACACTCATTACCTGACGGCTTTCAGCGTTTGGCCTTTCCTGGTCCTGCGCTGAAAATCAGGAACTGAGCTTCCAACGGCCGGGCCGGTCTTGATGTCTTGGCCGTGAAGAGTGGAAATCGCAAGCATCCACGAAACACCACACCGCACGGGTCACCCGACCCTCGGGTGAAGGCGATTTTGTTCGGGGGATCGACCTCCGTCGGACGCCAGATCGGCGTCGAGTGTGCGCGTCGCGGCAAGAAGTTCGATTTGGAGATGGGCGGCAAAAGCCCTCTTCTGGTCATTAAGGACGCGAACCTGAAATATGCAGTCGACACCGCATGCTTTGGGTTGTTCATTCACCAAGGCCAGATCTGCATGGCCGGGTCACGGATCATCGTCGAGGAGCCGGTTTACGACAAGTTTCTCGAAATGTTCGTCGCGAAGACAAAATAGCTGAAAGTCGGCGATCCACGCGATCCCCGCACTGGCTGTGTCAGAACTGTGTCAAAACCCTCCCTTCCATGGGGCCAACGACATGGGTCTGCGAGCGAAGCAGATTTCCCAAGTGAGTGAAAACAGGAATCGAGGGATAGAACAGGTGTAGCTTTTGGAATAGGTGTCGGTTCCTTACAAGCCTGGTACCTGAAGATCGGGCCGGAAGAGCATTGTCAATGCAGTCCAACTGGAGGTTAAGCTGGTATCCCCAAATGAGCTCGGGTCCGTCACACAATTCAGGCCGCAACAATTCAGCGATCGCGGTGCGAGTACGATACAAGCAGACCGGGGAACTCTCTTATGGGCCCGCCGCGCTCCGAACTTCGTAATGCCGCGAGCGGGTGTCGAATCTGTTTAGCATGGCACGAGCCTGTTCGGGCACAACTGCGTCCTCGTAACGGTCGCCCGCAAACGCGCGAACCGCATCCAGCAAGTCGAATCTCATGATGGTCATGAACTCGACCTCGCCAGCTCTATCCAGACGTAACACACGCATGCCGTAATCCGGCGATAGAGTGGAAGTTCTCCTTGCACGGAACAACTCGAATGCATCCGCATTGGCTTCTGTGGTCAACCGCGCCAGACTTGCATGATCATTTCGAAACCTCCCCACTCACCAGCATCAACCTCTCGGGCAGGCTTTCGATAGCCCTCATGAAGGGGGCTCTGTTTCCGGAAACGCGCGCAATCACCAATCCACCTTCAAGAGCCGACACCGCGTCCTGAGCGCGCTCTATCGCAAGAACGGGAGACAGTCCGGACGACTCCGCTGCGAAACGAGCAAATGAATCGATCCAGAACTCAAGCGCCGCCTTAGCCCGGGCCTTTACGAAGGGAGTTTCCCGATTCAGAGTTAAGGTGTCCAGTAAACACGACTTCTTCCCTGAACCGTAGAATTTCCGAAGCCTTTCCCCGGTTTCCCGCAGACGTTCCGCCGGATCACCTGACTCGTTGAGGGGTGCCAAAAGATTCGACGCAAACTCACCTACAACCCGGTCCATCACGGTCGCCGCCATCTCCTCCTTGCCGCCGCTAAATCGATGGTAGAGGCTTGCCTTAACGAGGCCTGTCGCCTTCATGATGCGCGACAGACTGGTCCCATCGTATCCTTGGTTGCGAAACAAGTCGGTGATCGTGCCGAGCAGTTTGTCGTCTGCGAACTTTTGAAGTCCCACACTCCCATTAGACGCCAGTTGTGGACCGATCGGTTCAACCTGCGGACTTGCCAAAAAGAAACCTGCAACCCAACTGCCGCTGCGTCATCCAAGCGAATGTAGACCGATCGGTCTATTAAAGAAAAGGGAGAAACACAAAATGAAAGCAGCAATCGTAGTTCTGGCCGACCCCAAACCGGGAACGGAGGAAGCATTTGGGCGCGTCTTCAACGCCTTGTCGGCAGCCTATGACTATAAGGAGAAGGGCGACGACGTGACCATCCTGTTCAACGGTCCGGGCACTCGCTGGTCAGGCATCCTGACGAAGGAGGACCACCCTCTCAACGCTCTCTACAGGGCAGTGGAAGACAAAATCGCCGGTGTTTCATGTGGCTGTGCGGACGCCTTCGGCGCCGCCGACGATGCGAAGGCGAATGGCTTTGCTCTGCTCATGGACAACCCTATCCCCGGAACCACCGGTCTGCCGAGCCTTCGCAACCTGACCGCCCAGGGCTACTCGATCCTCACGTTTTAGTCTAATGACGCGGACGGCTCCAAAAAAGCGAGTCGTCCGCCGTTATGAAAGAGTCTCGATATGACAAACGTACCTTTCCACAGCGGGGAGTTGGCGGTTCAGGAGCGCGCCGGTGAAGCCGCCATCGCCCGGCGGAACGGCTCCGCCATTTCCGGCAAAGTGATGGCCGGAGCACGCCCGTTTTTAACACAACAACCGATTATCGTGTTCTCCAGTTCGGACGAGGGATCGGCAATGTGGACGTCGATTGTCTTCGGGAGGCCGGGCTTCCTGGCGTCCGAGGACGGCACCTCTCTGGATGTCGATCTGAATCAGGCTTTGGTCGATCCACGTGATCCCGTATGGGCTAACATCCGGCGCGAAAAGCGTCTCGGTTCGCTCGTCATCGAGCTTGCTAGCCGTCGCCGCATCCGAATTAATGGTCCAGCCCGCCTTGACGAGAGCCACCACCTCAGGATTGACGTCGAGGAGAGTTTCCCGGCTTGCCCAAAGTACATTACACGGCGACACGTTCGAATCGCGTCTGTAGAAACGCTGGAAGCCGATGGACCGCCGGCATCGGGCACCGGACTCACCGAAGCACCCTTCGCGACGATCGGCAACGCGGACACGACGTTTGTGGCCACCCGCAGTGACGAGGGCGGCTACGATGTGAGCCATCGCGGCGGCCTTCCAGGGTTCGTGAGAGTCACCGGACCACTCACCATCCAATGGCCTGAATACCCGGGCAACAGCATGTTCAACACCCTTGGCAACCTGGTGCACAATCCTGAAGCCGGCCTGGCGATTCCGGATTTCGAGCGGGGCCGCATCCTCCAGTTGACGGGTAGTGCAGTCACGTTATGGGATCAGAGCGATCCCGCCAACAAGACCGGTGGCACCCGTCGATTTGTCGAGATGACGGTCTCGCGGTGGCAAGAGCTCACGCTCCCCTCTGACCTGAAAGCCAAGTTTCTCGATTACTCTCCCTTCAATCCCCCCGTGGTGGCGACATGAAACTAACGGTCTCCCGGATTGAGCAGATCGCTCGGGGCGTAAAAGTTTTCGAACTGCGCGATACTGCTGGGGCCTCTTGCCCGCCTTCGATTCCGGTGCGCACATCGAACTACGCCTTTCCCCCGGCCTGATACGCCGCTATTCGCTCACCTCGGCCCCGCCGACTTATCCCATTACACAATCGCTGTACTTTATCACCAGGGCGGGCGAGGTTCGTCTCTCCTGTATGAACGTTTCAAGGCAGGGACACCATCGAAGCGGAGGCGCCCCGGACCGGCTTCGCGCTCGCGGACGCGCGGTATAGCATCTTGATTGCTGGGGGCATCGATGTGTCGCCGATCATGCCACACGCCCGGTATCAATGTTCTACGCGAATTCGCACCCGACATGAAACGATGGCTGCACGGCGACTTCGGGCGGCACCACCAATGATGTTCGTCACCTTGCGCCGAAGCAAAGAGAATCCCTTTGACGGGAACACGAAGGATCTCGGGACCAAGCGCGTAGACCCTGGGAGATGCTTTGTATGGCACTGCACCGGTTCCCACTCACAGCACTTAAGCGTTAGACGACAGCGCCGATTAGTACCTTCACGTCTAGTTTCCCTCGAAGCGTGTTCATCATGATGCAACCCCGGTCAGCGATCTCGACCAACCGTTCGAGCAGCTCTCGATCGCGGCTCTCTGCGGCAACCCGCAACTCCACTCCCGCAAACCGGGCGGGCGACTCAGCAAGGGAGGCCACCACCTCCACACGCACATTGGAGATATCCGCCTCCCGTCCGTTGATTGCAGCCAACAGATTGCTCATGAAGCAGCCTCCCACCGCTGCCAGGAACAATTCGCCGCCCATCGGCCCCGCGTCGGCGCCACCCTTCGCGGTGGGTCTATCGATGAGCACTTGGTGCCGACCCATTGTTGCTTCTGACGTCGAAGCCGAAATCTGACGGAGTTGAATTTTCATCTCGTTGGCCATATTTATAACCTTACATTACGCGAGAATGCTCGCACGGATCGAAGCGAGCGGTGCCCTGTTGTCGAAAGACACGTGGCGATTATCGCGAACTACGCCAAGTTGCTTCCACAGGTCGGGCAAATCCACCGCCGCTGGCTTAGATGCCATTCGGCGATAGAGTTCCATGAGCGTTTTTCCCTGAGTCGCTCTGTCGCCGACTTCGATTGCGCGGTCGAGAGGCCAGTCTGCCTCAATTGTCCCACCCGCGCGATTGATGGCCCGCAGCGCATCCTGGAGACTCTTGGCATTGCCTGTGCGTTTACGAATTTCTATGTCCGCCAGCAGGCAGAAGATTGCGCCCCCCCAATAAGTCCGGCCCCAGGTGTGAGTGTTGTCGAGCCCCTGGTCGCCGGGCGCCGGCAGCCCTTGCGGCATACCATCTACCATGCCGCCCCACACCTGCTCAGCAGTCAATCGTCCAACCTGGGCGCGGGCAATCGGCTCCACGTAGGTTGCGATCCCTTCTTCGATCCAATGATGGCGTTCCTCGACCGATGGAAAACCGAAGTGAATCATTTCGTGAGTCAGCTCCCAGTCATCGTTGAGATCGGCCAGTGTGGCATGTCGACCCACCGAGATCCGGCACCGCGCCCCAGGCTCGCCGAAGCTTATCCCGTTCGAAATGCGCCCATCCTGGGAAAGAAGGATCCGGACCCGGGCATGGGTTACGGGGAACCTGCCGAAGTACGCCGTGGCGGCTCGCGCGGATTGCATCACCCAATCCAGCAGGGCGGCTCTTTCGAGATCGAACTGGTCCGAATCGAAGGAAACGTCGATCGTGGTCTCACCGATTTCAAGGCGCACCGGCAAGTCCGCGGCGCGTAGAATGGTACTCATTCCGGGCCCGGCGGCCAGCCCGAGCAGACACTCTAATGCGGTTCGCCGAGTAACCTGGTTAGATTTCACTAGACCCGTTTCAAGCGACGGCGGCTGATCCCGGAGTTTCCGCGACGGTTCGCTCTATTCGCCGATGATTCCTTAGGCGTGTCACAAGAACGTCAAGTGAAAACTGGCCCGGGCCAAAGATAAGCACCAGCAGAGAAGCAAACAAGAAGGTGTAGGGAGCGGCTGCGGTGAACTTGTCGGGATTGGAAATGATCGAGAACAAAGCCTCACGATCCGCCGTAATGTAGGCGACGATCATGTCGACGGCGAGGAGCAATGCGACGAGCCGCGAGCCGAGTCCGACAACCAGAAGCAAGCCGCCTGCGAATTCCAGCGCCGAGACGAAATAGGCGTTCAATACTGGCGCGGGTATGCCCAGCTCGGTAAAGAAGCCAATGACTTTGCCGATGTCATGCAGCTTGCCCCAGCCAGCTTGCATGAACTGCCATCCCCAATACAGCCGTGCGGCGAGCAGAAAGGGAGATTCGAGGCTCGACGACGTGCGAATCAACAGGCGATAGTACTTCTCGATCAGTTGGATCATCATTGCGAAATTCTCTCTTGCTTTTTCTTGCCGGCTCGCGCCGGCGGGTTCAACCATCCCAATTCGGCCCAAGCGGCGAACCATTTTTCGAGCATCGACGGTTGCTCGCCGCTCGCAACGGGACTGCCCTTGAAGCCGGTCTGGATTGCCCTGCCGAAGGGCTGCCCTTCGCGAAGCGCGTTGAGCAGGCCATACTCTTCGGCGGCGAGCCTGCGGTAGTGGACGACGAAGTCCATCCGATGCACAGCCAGATGAGTGCGCTCACGTTTCAACCGGATCACCCGCCGCGCCAGACCGTGATGTTTTTGTTTTAGGACAGCGTTGCTCGCCTCTTCGTGCTCTTCAGAGGCCTGATTCACCTGAATAAGCAGCTTGTCAACCGGATATTCAAATTCGAGCAGCCGGATGTAGGGCTGCAGCCCGGCGCGAAAGTCCGGACCAAGCTCGATCAAATCTTCGGGGCCAAGCAGTTTTTCCGCAGCGCCGTCAAAAGCCTCGATATGCGCCCATTCGAGCCGCACCATGTCGAGCGCTAGGGCAAGCGTTTTTCCTGCATACTGCGGGTTGCGTTGCAGCCAACCCGCGAGGCGCGCGCCCAGATTACGCAGGGTGAATGATTGCGAGGGGCAATCCGCGAGATAGGCTCGTAACAGCCGATGGAAGGCTTGCTGGCCGAGTACGGCGCGCAGACCCGGGAAGTCGTCCCAGAGAGAATCCAGAGCGCGATACCAATAGCTCCGGCTGTAGATTTCCAGGCGCTCCAGGGAAGAGAGCCGGCTGTTCGGCGTGATGAATTCGGCGGCCTCGATCCGCATGGGCCGCCCATCCGCCATCTTCTGAGCGATCCGATCAGAGCTCGCGAGCGGCTGCATGACCGCCTTCATCATTCTCCGTTGAAATTCGAGGAGCGTCATAAGCCGGCCGTCGCGGGGGCTTGAATGTACTTCTCGGCCTTGAGGGCCTCCGCGTGCACCTCATAAAATGACGGAATGCAGTCGTCCCACTCCAGCAGAGTCGCTGTCGGGCCAATCCGCCGGATCGCGTGCTCGTACAGCTTCCAGACCGGGTCGATCACGGGATGATCGTGCGTATCCAGGATGTACTTTGTGAACTTCGAGTGACCGGCAATGTGAATTTGAGCCACCCGCTCGCCGGGCACGCTGTTGAGATAGTCGTAGGGATCGAAGTCGTGATTCTGGGATGACACGTAGATGTTGTTCACATCGAGAAGAATCCCGCAGTCGGCGCGCTCGACCACTTCGTTGAGGAACTCCCACTCGGTCATCTCGGACATGTGAAACTCGGCGTAGCTGCTCACGTTCTCGACGGCGATGGGCACTTCGAGAAAGTCGCGCGCTTCGCGAATTTTGCGGGCCGTGATCTGGGCAGCTTCGAACGTGTACGGCATGGGAAGCAGATCGTGACTGTAGGTACCATCCACGCTACCCCAGCACAGATGGTCGGTGAGCCAGGGAGTCTTGGTGCGCTTGACCAGCGCCTTGAGGCGGCGCAAATGCTCCCGGTTCAGCGGCTCCGCCGAGCCGAAATACGTCGAGACCCCATGCTGGACCACTCGATAACGTTCGAGAATCAGGTCCAGCGTCGCGAGCGGGCGCCCACCGTCGACCATGTAATTCTCCGAGATGATCTCGAACCAGTCCACTACGGGTTTTTTCTCGAAGATGTGGGCGTAATGAGGAAGCCGCAGACCGATCCCGATCCCGTAATCCGTGAACCCGTTAAATCGATTGGCTGGCATATGCTTGAGAGAAGGGGGCCGGCGCACGACAGCGGCAGGCCCCGGAGGGGTTCTCACTTCGTTGGCGCGGGCTTGGAGCCGTCGGTGGCGCAGGCGCCTTTGCCCTTGCAGGAGTTCTTGCCCCACTCCTTTTTGGATCCGCCCCCATTGCCCTTGCACGAGTTCAGGCCCTTGCAGGCGTGCTTTTCGATATCCTTCTTATCCGAGCTGTCGGCTGCCTGCAGCACGGCGGAAAGCGACGAGCCCGATGCCGGAGCCGCGTTCACACGGGCCATGGTGCCGCCCAGCAAGCCGGTGAAGGCAGCCGTAAGCACGAGAGAATTCTTGGTGATCTTCATTTTGTATTTCTCCTTAAAATTTGAGTGTCTGACGTGATCGGCGGTTTATCCCACCGTCAACTAGTACTTCGTGGCGTGATGCTGCCAAGTTACGGCCAGGTCCGTGCCAAATCTCGGGCTCAGCAGAAAGGGGCCGATTCGGGCGGGGGCCGTTGCAATGCTGATTCTCGCGCTCGGGGTTAAGACTGCGTGACCATTTCGACCGTCCGAGCGAAGTATCGGTAGAGGGGATCAAGCAGATCGAGTCGCGCAACAGCCATGAAGAGGAGCAGCAAAGTGACCTGTCGGGATATGGATGATGTCATCAGTTCGCAGTCGGGAACTTCCGTGCTTGGGCCGTTGCCCACCCAACATCTGGTTCACTGTGCCCGTTGCCGCAGCCTGGCGCACTTGCTGGATGAGGTCAAAGCCGGCGATGGGCTCCGACCTTCAGATAGCCAGTTGCTGCGGATCCAGACCGATATCGCCGCGGGCCTCAAACCGGTTCGACCTTTGCCGCAATCCGGTATCTTTCTTTTCGCGTACGCGATTATTTTTCTATTCGTGGCGGTTGGGGGCGCCCTCCTGCTCGGAACGAACGGCTGGCATGCGCTGACCATTGCACAGAGGACCGCGGTGTTTATGACGCTCGCTGCCAGTTCGGTTCTCTTGGCTGCATCCATGGTTCGGCAGATGGTGCCTGGGAGCAAGCACGCAATTGGTCCCGCCACGCTGCCCTTGGCGATTTTTGCCGCGCTGATGCTCATGATGGCTGCCACGTTTCGTTGGCACCAGGAATCGGCCTTTATTGCGGGCGGCCTGATGTGCCTGAAAAATGGGCTCACGTATGCGATCCCGGCCGCATTTCTGCTATGGCTTACCCTTCGCCGCGGCGCCATCCTGTTTCCCAAACTCATGGGCGCCGCCGCGGGTGGATTGGCTGGCTTGATCGGTCTCAGCGTGTTGGAGGTCATCTGTCCGAACTTGAATGTATTTCACCTTCTGGTCTGGCACGGGGGCGTGGTCCTGATCAGCTCGCTAGGGGGCGCCTTGATCGGAGCCCTGGCTGAACTCATCGAACGCTCGATCGGCCAGAAGACGCTCTAGAGATCTGACGGCGCTGCTCAGTCCAGCCCAGCTCTGCCGCCTAGTCTAGATGCTGGGGCAAGATTTCATTTTGCCGGCTTTGGTTTGGGAATGGCGTCCAGGATTTCCGCCGCCGTGGTGCGACCGCCGTGCTCCTTGACAATCTTGCTGAAGAATACGACGCCCTGCTGATCGACAAGGAACGTCGATGGATAAGCGGTCTCTTGCGCGGCGTTCCAGCGGAGCCCGTACAAGTTCGTGAACGTATAGCCGGGATCCACCAGCAAATCGAAGTTAGTGGGAAGTTTTTTATCCGCCAGGAACTCATTCGCCCTGGCGCCGAGATCTTGCGGTGGACCAGGGTAGATCAGCACCACGTGGGCTCCTGCATCGGCAAAGCCTTGCGACTTCTGAATAAAAACCTGAACCTGGCGGTTGCAGTAGGGGCACTGATAGCCCGGGTATCCGCGAAGCACGACCAGCACCACTGGACCTTTCGAAACCAATTCGGAAAACCGGACACTCTTACCTTGCGGAGTGGAGAGGGCGAAATCCGGAGCCTTCTCGCCGACTAAAGGGGGTGCAGCGGCAACAAGAGGAAGCGCGGCTGCTAAAACGAGCAACGGCATCAGGGCACTATTCAAGACGTTCTCCTTTAAGAAACGGTTTCTGCGCAGGTGGCCTATAGCAGTCTAGTTCGCCGATGTCGCACCCAAAGTTACGGCGCAGCACTTTTTATTAGCAATGACCCCTGAGAACGGATGAGCGTCCGGTTATCCACGCCGCATTGTCGGAAGCCAGGAACATAACGGCAGCTGGCGTAACTTTTCAGCCCATTTTCTGCGAATGGTAATTGGAAGGAAATCATGACCAAACTGAGTCATTTCGTCGCGGCGCTCACTTTATCCGCCGGAGCGCTGAATTGCGCGGCCGCCGATAACGGGACGCCCCGCATACCGGTGTTGCTGGAGCTTTTTACGTCAGAGGGCTGCTCGAGTTGTCCGCCCGCCGACCGCCTGCTTGAAACTCTTGACCAGAAGCAACCAGTCGCCGGTGCCGACCTGATCGTGCTGAGCGAACATGTGGATTATTGGGATCGTCTCGGCTGGAAAGATCCGTTTTCGTCGTCGTTGTACACGGCCCGCCAGCAGGATTACACAAACAAATACAATCTCGATGGCGTGTACACTCCACAACTCGTGGTGGACGGGCGATATGGGTTAGTCGGAAGTGACGGACGGGAGGTGACGGATGCGATCCAGAAGGCGATTCGAGAACGGAAGATTCCGATTGCGATCTCCAACGCTTCTCACGACGGGAATCAGGTCACGGCGCATATCGAATTGCGCGACGACCAGAATTTCAAAGGCGGCCGGGGGGTGTTATTCGTAGCGATCGCCGACAACCGAGCGGAATCCCACGTGGCGCGCGGCGAGAACTTTGGGCGATCCCTGGCCCACGTTGCTGTGACGCGGGTCCTCAAACAGGTGGGCACCATCGATCTCGACAGCGATACCGCGAAAGACGTCACGCTTTTGGTTCAATCAGGAGCGAACGGATCGCGACTGGTGGCATTCGTTCAAGACCCCAAATCGGGACACGTGCTCGCGGTTGCCTTGCAAAAACTCTAGAAAATATATGAAAGCAAAACTCACACTGCTCCTATTCGCGGCGTTAGCGGCTGTCTGCTTCGCCCAGGAGGATTCAGCGCACAAAAATGAACTTGCCTTGGGGCTAGGCGGACTACCGGCTTTGTCTCGAAGCGATACTCCCAGGCTGGATACCGGCTCCGGCGTGGCGTTTCAAGTGAATTACGGGCGGCGATTCTTCAAGGGCCGCAAAGTGGCCCTCTACGGCGAGATCAACGCTCTGGCGAATCCGCTGCGCGACGTCTCCAGTTCCATTCCCACGGCGACTCACGACTTCGCCAGTCTTTATATCACACCGGGAATTCGCGTGAAGTTCTTGCCAACTTCGAGGATCTCGCCCTACGCCCTGGTCGGCGGCGGCTATGCCGATTATCAGCAGAGCACGACGCGGATCGATGGCCAGCCTAACTCGGTCTCCCGGGAGCTCGCTCGCGGAGTGTTTGATTTCGGCGCGGGAGTCGAAGTTCACGTCTGGCGATTCGTTGCCCTTCGAGGCGAAGCGCGCGACTTCTACACGGGCTCGCCAGCCTACAGCATCGCGACAGTTTCGGGCGGGCAACACAATGCAGTCGCCGCCGACGCGTTAGTGCTGGGATGGCACTAAAGACATGGGCGTGATCCAGCGTGACCTTTCACGGACGTGACACGAAATAGATAGTGGGAGATGAAACTTTATATGACACCAACCGATCTGGCAAATTTTAGGAATATTCTAAAGGCAAAGCAGGCTGAGCTGACCAAAACGCGAGGCTTGGAGAGCATCGCAATCGAAAGAAGTGCCGATGTGCTGGAGGAGGCCGACTACAAGACTGCCAGGGAGCTGGCGATCGCCGGATTGAACCGTGAATCGACGGTCCGGCGCAGCGTGGCGTCGGCGTTGTATAGAACCCAGGACGGCTCGTTCGGAACGTGCGCGCATTGCGGCAGCGAAATTAGCAAGCGGCGCCTGGAGGCGGTGCCGTGGACCTCATTGTGCATCCGTTGTCAGGAGGCCGCTGATCGGGGCGAAGAGAGTGTTCTTGAAAGTCTCGATCCGGGATTCCTTGACGCGGCGTAGTCGAGCCCAAGCTGGACTTTCGAGTCCGGTTCAGTGTATCTGTCTAAAGAGCTAAATGAACCCCCGGGCCTTTGTTTTTGACGCGTATGGCACATTGTTCGATGTGCACTCGGTCGTCGTTCGAGCCGCCAATCTCCCCGGAGATTTGCAGGCGCTCTCGGCGCTGTGGCGGCAGAAGCAACTCGAATACACCTGGTTGCGATCGCTCATGGAGCGCTACCAAGACTTCTGGGATGTCACCGAGGCCGCGTTGCGTGCGGCTGTCACGCAACTGAAGATCCACGCGAGCGATACGGAACTTCACGGACTCATGCAGGCTTACCTCCGGCCGTCGGCATTTCCAGACGTGACGGAGGCTTTGGACGCTCTGCAGGGCGCCCCATTGGCTATCCTTTCCAACGGTTCGCCCGAGATGCTTGACTCCGCCGTCCACCACAACGGTCTGACGTCCTATTTTGCCGAAATCATTTCCGTGGACCGGGTGAAGACGTACAAACCGTCTCCCAGAGTCTACGCGCTGCCGCCTGAGGTCCTAGGCGTCCCTCCTGAAGAGATTCTCTTCGTCTCGTCGAACTCGTGGGACGTGGCCGGAGCTAAGTCGTTTGGCTACAAGGTTTGCTGGTGCAACCGGTCCCAAGGGCACATGGAACATCTAGGCTTCTCGGCCGACTTGACGATATCCCGGCTTGACCAAATCCCCGATTGTCTCTGAGAGCGGATTGTCGCTGGAGTGGAATATTTCAAGGCCAGCAACGGTATACACTAATGATGTCCACCTTCTGGGGCGCTTCCCGAAAGAAATGTTCCCCCAGGGCGTAACTCCGCCTGCCGCTGCCGCGAATGACCTACAGATGGAGTCGTGTCTCCAAGAGAATATCGTTTCGCAGCAGTCCTTCGCGGATCTGGATCGCTGGATGGAACGATACCAGCAGGCCGATCCTGAGGCTCCGGCGGCATTGGTTGGCGCCCTAAGCCCAGCCTTGCTTCGATTCTTCAAGAGCCAGGTGGCGAGCCGCGAACAGGCTGACGACCTGCTGCAGGAGACGTGGTTACGGATACATCGCGTGCGGCATACCTACCGCCCCGGCGAGCCGGTTTTGCCTTGGATATACGCCATCGCCAGGCGTGTGCGCGTGGACGGATACCGCCGGACTCGGAGAATCACGCTGCACGAGACAACGATGGAGTTGCTGCCGGACCGGCCGGTCCCAGCCGAAGCTCGAAACCGGGTTCCCGCGTTCGAGACGCTGGTCGCCGCCCTGCCGGACGCGCAGCGGGAAGTGGTGACGATGTTGAAGGTGGGAGGGTTGACCCTGGAAGAAGTAGCTCGCGCCACGTCGTCTACGGTGGGCGCGGTGAAACAGAAGGCGCATCGCGCCTACGAGCGGCTTCGCAAGTTACTCCCCATTCAGGCCGAGGAAACAGCGAAAGGATCGGCTCAATGAACTGCCATGACGTAGACCGGGCTCTGAGCCAAGGGTCGCCGTTGCCGCTCCAGGTCGAAGAGCACGCGGGAACCTGTAATCGCTGCCAACAACTCTTAAGCGCGCTCAACTCGTCGGTTCCCGTGGACCCGCTCTCCCCGGCAGCGTTGCGTAAGATTGCAGAAAGCCTCGCGGATAATTTGCGCCCGGTGAACCCGCTGGCGCCGGCGCGTTACTTTGTCGGTGCTTTCGTCGGCATCTTCGTTTCCATCGTCGCTCTCAGTGTCTACCGCTTGGGGGCGTTCGCGATCGCGGTCATGACACCGCTACAAACCACCACGATTCTGAGCACGCTGGCAATCGGCACCGGTTTGCTGGTTTACTCGCTAGTGAATCAGATGGTGCCCGGAAGCCGCCACAGAATTCCCCCGGCACTGTTAGCCGTAGGCATCACCATATTAGTGGCAATGGTGATGGCGGTTTTGTTCCAGGTTCAGCAAGAGGAGAATTTCTGGGGGAACGCCTGGGCCTGCATCCAGGCAGGCACTCTCGTTGGGGCCTTAGCCGCCGTGCCCTTCTGGCTGGTGCTGCGCCGGGGCGCGATCCTTTCTCCGCGGATGACAGGAGCGGCAGCGGGGCTGCTCGCGGGGCTTGCCGGGACTAGCATGCTGGAGATCCACTGCCCCAACCTGGACGCATGGCACATCCTGCTATCGCACTTGGGTGCTGCGATCCTGTGCGCCCTGGCCGGCCTTGCTACAGGGCAAACGGCCGAAATTAGAGGAAGACGTTCAATTCACCGCAGCAGCCCAGAACATGGGGCTCCCTAGAGCCCTTTTAAACTGGAGCCCTTTTTAAGAGAGACGGAAAGGAAGATATAGATGAAGAGTGTAAAACTGATCGTTGCTTATCCGCAACCCACGGACGCTTCTGCTTTCGAGAAAGTATATGCGGAAGAGCACGTACCGATGGCGATCGCGAATCTCCTCGGGAAGACGAAAATAGTCGCGACGAAGGTCCTGCCTTCGCCGCAAGGCGAAAATCCGTTTTACCGTATAGCAGAAGTGCATTTCCCATCCATGGAGGCGCTCCAAAAGTGCGCGGAATCGGCCGGAGGCAAGCAAACCTTGGCCAACGCAGTGAAGATCTCGTCGGGCGGGCCTCCGGTCATCTTGATCGCGGAAGAGGACACGTTCACGTTCTGACTATCGAAGCGCTGCATGGCAAGATTGGCGAAGCGAAGTTTGTTGAGGACGCTTCCGATCACGGCATTGTAGGGACCGAACGCGTTGTTTCTTGCCTTACGGAGGAGCTGGTTCAGTTAGGCCACGATGTGACGCTGTTCGCCAGCGGGGGCTCTGAAACTAGTACAATATTGTTCCCGGCTTGCGAGCGCGCCCTGCGTGTACATCAGCGTGTAATTGCGATTTCCGCCGTAGCTGGGGCGGAACAGGCTCTTGACCAGCGATT
>Ga0207008_10170_pt1 | contig 17249 bp, 17 predicted proteins | sample Alteio_BWMinCont_83_FD_153489 | JGI IMG/M metagenome (GOLD analysis project Ga0207008, IMG submission 153489) | Enriched cells from forest soil in Barre Woods Harvard Forest LTER site, Petersham, Massachusetts, United States -... | ecosystem: Environmental > Terrestrial > Soil > Temperate forest >... | reverse complement strand
TGCGTTACAGAATCTGAGCAGCCATACATGGTTGTTAAAACCAGTTTAATATTATAAGTTCCATTTGCCTTATAGGTGTGATTTGCAACAGCAGGCACTTATTCTGTTGAACTGACAGCTACAAGTCAATATGGATGTGCCGACAGTACTTCACAAACTGTGAACGTAAATCCATTGCCGGTGGTAAATGCCTGGAAATATGGCACAACCATCAGTCACTATACCGTTAATTTTATCCCCGCAGATACAACCATCGGGACATTCAAATGGTATTTTGGTGATAACTTAAATGATAGCTCCAGCCTGAAAAAACCGACATTCACCTATCCGAGTACATCTGGTGGCGGCAAATACCAGGTGAAACTTGTGGTAACCAACAGCTATGGCTGCACGAGTACCAGAACTGATAGCGTATTTACAGGGAAATTCAATGGTATCGAAGTTACCGGCACCACATTCGATGGCATTACGGTATATCCCAACCCATTCCAGGGAACTACCAATATCAGTTATGTACTTCCCGAACGCAGTACGGTAAACATTAAGGTATATAACATGCAAGGCAAACTGGTGGCCACCCTTAAAGACGGCCAATATGGTGCGGGCAACTATATCACCACATTTGATGCCCGGAAATATAATGTTTCTGAAGGCGTTTATTACCTTAAAATGTATATCAACGATCAATATTACACCACTAAGATCGTGAGTACCAAATAAGTATTCTCAATCTAAGCAAGTCATAAAAAAAGCGAAGGCGGAATCAGATTCCGCCTTCGCTTTTTTATTGCTCTGCAAAATATGATTTTCATCAGTTATTATTTGAAAACCCATGAAGAATTCAGGAATTACATTGTATTAAAAAAATAAATAAAACCGATTCTTAGCTAATATTTTGCTGGGACTAACCCTTTGCCTAATTTTGAATCGAATAAGAATGAACCTGAGAAAATGAATGTCATCATCCTCCTTTCTATTACGGGTTTGGCAACCCTTTTTACAGGCATATACAATGCCCGGAAAATAATACTTCCCGTAGTTATCCTTGGACTCCTTGCCGCATTTGCACTCAATGCTTTGCAATGGCATGCCGTTGCCTATGCTGGTAACACAGCCTTCTATACAGGCTACGTAAAAAGCATGATGCAGTTTGATGATTATGCCATTGCATTTACCGGGCTGCTTATCCTATGCAGCCTTTTTATTTTCTTTCTTTGTGATGAATATTATAAAGATGAAGACCATCATATAGCAGACATATTTGCGCTCATTATTTTTACACTTATCGGCGGTATAATGATGGCTTCTTATGTGCATATGGCCATTCTGTTTATCGGGATCGAAACCTTGTCTATCTCACTTTATATCCTGGCAGGCAGTAAAAAGCTTAGTCTCAGATCCAACGAGGCATCCCTGAAGTATTTTCTTATGGGTTCATTTTCAACCTGTTTCCTTCTTTTTGGTATTTGCCTCATTTACGGTACAACAGGGAGCTTTGATATATATGTTATCAAAACCTATGTCATTAACAATGCTTCTTCCCTTCCTTTAATGTTCAAGGCCGGGCTTTTTTTGCTGGCCGTTGGGTTATTGTTTAAAGTATCGGCCGCACCATTTCATTTCTGGACACCGGATGTTTATGAAGGCTCGCCAACACTCATCACAACCTTTATGGCATCAGTGGTAAAAATTGCAGGTTTTGCGGCGTTGTTCAGGCTGTTTTATATTTGCTTTGGTAGTATTGTACCGGTATGGTACTATGCGATAGGAGCTATTGCAGCGCTCACCATTATTATCGGGAATTTCTCAGCGCTCTACCAGAAAAGCGTTAAGCGTATGCTTGCCTATTCCAGTATTGCCAATGCAGGGTATCTTTTGGTAGGAGTTTTGTCACTTAATGAACACGCTTCCAGCGCATTGTTCTATTACATGGCTGCTTATGCTTTTGCCACCATTACAGCTTTTGGTATCCTTATGGTTGTATCAAAAGAAACCGGTAACGAGAATTATGAAGCATTTCATGGACTGGCAAAAAGGAACCCGGTTATTGCCGGGGTATTGGTTATAGCCATGCTGTCCCTGGCTGGCATTCCACCCCTGGCAGGTTTCTTTGGCAAATACTATATCTTTTCAAATGCCATTGAAAATAATTATATCTGGATCGTTATTCTGGCACTTCTAAACTCCCTGCTCGGCATCATTTACTATTTCAGGTTAATAGTTGCCGTATTCACCCCTGAAACGGAATCAGAGGAGCGTGACAGGATCCCGGTAAAAAACTCATACAGCTTTGTACTTGCAATTGCCGCTGCAATCATTATCCTTATCGGGGTCTTCCCGAACTGGATCATCTCATTGTTAAGCTGATAATAGAAATGATCAATTATCAATGATCAATAAATGTTTAAATTGCCTATCACTGTAGCAGCACAATGATCATTGATCATTGTAGTTATTGATCATTTCTTCGATTGTTTCATGATCTCGTCAAGCAATACATTGGCAGCGTCTTCCCTCGTTTTAATATGTATATAGCTTCCTGATCCTTTTTCTGCAATGGTTTGCATCTGCGCAATAGCCCTCGCAATATTGCCAACACCAACCACTGAAATAATGATTCCTTCATCCGCATTGTGCCTTATAAATTTATAGAGTACTTCATTTGATTTATCCAGGTCAAAATCACCATCTGTAGCAATCACTATTTCATTATTACCCCCGGGAATAAAATGCTCACGGGCGACTTTATAGGCAGCTCTTATCCCTTTCCCACCTTCTGTATTCCCCCTGGCTCTTAACGCATCTATCTTAGCCGCAATTGCATCTTTCTGATCGGCAGGCGTAGAAGGCAATAAAACCGTAACACCGCTGGCATAAGTAATAATTGAAACCCGATCGATACTCCTCAGCGAATTCAAGAGATTTTTCATAGCTATTTTTACAAGAGGCAATCTGTCGGACCGCATCATGGATTCAGAAACATCCAAAAGGAATACAATATTATTAGGCTTATAAATATTCAAAGACAATTCACCTGGCTCAACAACAGTGTCTTTAGGGTCCTTTTGAATGGAATCTACAGGTACTACCGTACCGGTGATGTGGATTGGGAAAGCTTCTCCGGTGGCGCTTGTGAATACATTGACAATCTCATGAAAATAGCCCAGCTTCAACCTTGATACTTCAAGATGCAGCGTGGCAGACTGACCAGGTGCTATCATCTGGGAAGAAAAATCCAGGCTAAAATCTTCAGGAACAACATTGCGATATATATACAGATTGAGCTTACTATTGTTGGTAAGAATAAAGTCAGTTGATTTGGTACTGCCCTTTTTAATAATGCCAAAATCATGTGTACCCGAATTAATGGAAATATTTCCGGGCAGCCTGAACTGTGCTGAAACTCCACAGGAAATGAAGAATGACAGAATAAATAAAGCTAACCGTGAGAGGAGGTTCCTGCCTAACATGGGTAAAAGTTAAGACAATAAGTTGAGAATGGCTGAAAAGCATGTCCAATGGCACCAGATATTTTCAGGCATTTATCGCTATTTTTTCGCCTATTTCAGCAATAGTCAGTATTAACGGTTAATCTCAATATATTTGCCATAAATCATGGGAGATAAGCCGCTATTAGAAGTCAAAAACCTGACCACTGTGTTTCAAACAGAGGATGAGGTTGTTAAGGCTGTGAATGATGTCAGTTTCGAATTATACCCCGGTGAAACACTGGGTATTGTCGGTGAATCCGGTTCAGGCAAATCGGTTACTTCTCTTTCCATCATGCGCCTGATCGCCGATCCTCCTGGAAAGATCACCGGCGGCCAGATATTTTACAACGGTTTATCGGCAGAAAATCCTGATCTGTTGCTCCTGTCAAACAAAGAGATAAGGCATTACCGTGGCAAAGAAATTGCCATGATTTTCCAGGAACCCATGACTTCCCTGAATCCTGTATTTACCTGTGGAAACCAGGTTATGGAAGCCATCACGCTGCACCAGCATGTTTCAAAAAAAGAAGCCAGAAAAAGAACCATAGAACTGTTTAAAGAAGTGCAGTTGCCGCGACCGGAGCAGATGGTAGACTCCTATCCGCACCAACTTTCAGGCGGACAGAAACAACGGGTTATGATTGCAATGGCTATATCATGCAAGCCAAAGATCCTGATTGCAGATGAACCTACAACGGCCCTTGATGTAACGGTTCAAAAAAGCATTATAGAACTCATCGACAAACTGAAAAAAGAAATGGGGATGAGTATTATTTTTATAACCCACGACCTGGGTGTGATCGCAGAAATAGCCGACAGAACCCTGGTGATGTACAAAGGCAAAATTGTAGAACAGGGCAAAACTTCAGATATATTTACTAACCCTCAACATCCTTATACACAGGGGTTATTGGCTTGCCGACCGCCTCTTGACAAAAATCTTCTCAGACTACCGACCATGAGCGATTTTGTGATTGAGAATGACAAAGGCGAATTCTCAGGTTCAGGTAAAACAATAGAGGCTATTGTTCATGAAAAAACTGATGCCGGAAGGCTATGAAATAACAAGGCGGGAAAAACTTTATAATCAGAATCCTATACTTAAAATAGAAGAAATTAGTACCCGTTTCCCGATAAAAAAAGGGTTGTTCGGAAAGGTTAGTGAGTATGTAAATGCAGTGGATTGTGTAAGCTTTGAAGTTTATCCCGGAGAAGTATTAGGTCTTGCCGGAGAATCGGGCTGTGGAAAAACAACACTGGGCCGCAGCATCTTAAGATTGCAGGAACCTGATTCCGGAAAAATTATTTTTGACAACACTGATATTCGGATGTTGACCGCAAATGCCATGCGCAAAATGCGTAAACATATTCAGATCATATTCCAGGATCCCTATTCCTCTCTCAATCCCCGGCTTACCATCGGGTATGCTATTACCGAACCTATGTATGTACATGGATTGCATGGTGACGACAAAAACAGGAAACAAAAGGCTCTGGATCTGCTGGATAAGGTTGGCCTTACGGCCAAAGCATTCAACAGGTATCCGCATGAGTTCAGTGGGGGGCAAAGGCAGCGCATCGGTATTGCAAGGGCTCTTGCTGTTGAACCCAGATTCATTATCTGTGATGAATCCGTTTCTGCGCTGGATGTATCTGTACAGGCACAGGTACTCAATCTTTTAAATGATCTGAAGGAAACATTTGGCTTGACATATATCTTCATTTCTCATGATCTTTCAGTCGTAAAATTCATGTCGGACAGGATCATGATCATGAATTCCGGGAAAATTGAAGAAATGGGAACACCTGAAGAGATTTTCAATACCCCGAAAACAGACTATACCCGAAAACTAATCGACGCCATTCCCCGCTAATGGTTTTTGTCATTTCTCTCCCGAGCATTCGGGATCGAAATGACAAGAGACATTATCCAATCATCATCTCCTCAACAGGCTGATATACATGGCCATCCTCGAATACTTTTTCAGGATGATTGATGTGATATTCGAATTCATGCCGGAAATGACGGATGGCACTGGCTACAGGCCATGCTGCTGCATCACCAAGCGGACAAATGGTATTTCCTTCTATTTTCTTAGCCACATCAACCAGTAAATCAATATCACTTTGTTGTCCTTTGCCATATTCTATCCTATGCAATACCCTTTCCATCCATCCCGTGCCTTCGCGGCAAGGAGAACATTGTCCGCAACTTTCGTGATGATAGAACCTTGTGAAATTCCAGGTATTGCGTACGATACATTGCGTTTCATCAAAAACAATAAAACCACCTGAACCCAACATCGTTCCCGATACAAAACCACCATCCGCGAGTGATTCATAGGACATTACGCGGCCTTCGCCATTTATATTCTTAAGTATAAGTTCCGTAGGTAATATAGGAACTGAAGAACCTCCCGCAACCACAGCTTTCATTTTTTTGCCATTTGCGATGCCTCCACACCATTGATCGCTGTATATAAACTCCTCAACGGGAAGGCCCATTTCTATTTCATAAACGCCCGGCTTATTTATGTTTCCACAGGCTGAAATCAGTTTGGTACCGGTACTTTTCCCGATACCGAATTTTGCATACTCTGCTCCTCCCATATTGATGATCGGTACTACAGCCGCAATTGTCTCTACGTTGTTCACAACCGTAGGGCAGGCATATAAGCCCTGAACCGCAGGGAATGGCGGCTTGATCCTTGGATTGCCTCTTTTGCCTTCAAGTGACTCTAATAGTGCTGTTTCTTCACCACATATATAAGCGCCGGCACCGCTATGCACATATAATTCGAGATCATATCCCGAACCTAAAATATTTTTTCCTAAGAATCCGTTTGCTTTGGCTTCACCAATGGCTTTTTCCAGGATTTTGATGATCCATCTGAATTCACCCCTGATATAAATATAGGAAGTATTAGCCCCCAACGCATAAGAAGACGTTATCATTCCTTCGATAAGCAAATGCGGAATATGTTCCATCAGGTACCTGTCTTTGAACGTACCTGGCTCACTCTCGTCAGCGTTACAAACCAAATATCTCGGGTTATTTGATTTCCTGTCAAGAAAGCTCCATTTCATTCCGGTCGGGAATCCTGCCCCACCCCTGCCCCGCAATCCAGAGGTTTTTACTTCCTCCATCACCTCATCAGGGGTCATTTTTTTAAGTGCTTTTTCGATTGAAGCATAGCCCCCGTTTTTGCGGTACACCTCGAAGGTATTGATGCCGGGAACATCAATATTAGTGAACAATATTTTTTGAGCCATAGTTTTCGCAACACCTCTTGTCAGTGAGAGATATTTGGTACAAAATTAGTTTATTTTAGAAAAAGAAAGTTTAAAACCAGGCTATTCCATAATAAGTTTCTGGCTGAAATATTCCTGGTCAAAATAAGCACCCAGCATATACATTCCACGCTTCAATCCGTAATTCGATGCATTAAAGTGAAGATCATATCTGCCACTGCTTTGCCTTTCATTTAAAATACTGGCTGCCAGTCTCCCGGAGATATCGTAAATATTCATTATTACGAATTTAGCCCCGATAATTTCATAGTGAATGACCATATCATTATGGAAGGGATTGGGGTATGCGGCGAAGAGGTCAGAATTTACTGTCAATGGCTGAATACCGGCCGAAGTAACAGAAATAGTATCAGTATAGAAGGTTTCACAGCCCGCTGAAGTTTTAATAGTTAGGCTTACCGGATACGTTCCCGGTTTATTGAATGTGTGAATAGGGAACAAGGCGTTGGAAGTATCGGTGTTTGAAAAATCCCAGTGATAATAGTTTTCTGAAGTATCCAAAGGTAAAAAGATCGCCTCGTTTTTGTTAATATGCACATCAAATCCGGGATAAAAGCCGGAGCTTGTATAGATCATTTTTGAAATACTACTGCTACACTGGTTTTTGCGGGCATATTCCAGTTGCACTTTAAAGCCTGAGGCATTAAGATATAAATGAGTGGGCGATTCTCCCGACGAAGATATACCATCTCCAAATTCCCATAGCCAGCCTCCATTTACCATAACAGTATCAGGCATCTGATTTGTAAACTGATAGAGATAGCATCCGGAATGCGCTTCAAATGCAGGTTTTGGCAGTGACCCAACTCTTGCAACATATTGGTTTATAACAGTTCCGGCTTTCAATATCTTTTTAACAACCAGGTTATATTTCCCGCTTTTTTGGTACAGGTGTTTGATTGGATAATATCCGCTGTCGTGGTCTCCATCTCCAAAATCGATGCGGTAATAGGCACTGTCAATCACCTGGGGATATATGAATGTATCATTTGTGCAGATGAGATATTCACGAACCTGCGCTTTAACTTTATAATTAAAGAATGTAATGAGGAGCATTGCAAACCAAAGGATTTTGCCAGGCATTTCGCGTCAATATTAAAATATTGAGAACGGAATCCGGAGACAAAAATTATAATCGCTTCAAGTTTAGCACATAATTGAAGCCGTTGGCCATACTATACTTCCTCCTGTTCTTCATCTTTTTTACGGTTTCTCCATATTTCCCAACCCGCAGAACCCAGAAGCCCGCAAAGCATAATTAATGAGCTGATCATGGCTATTTTTTCTCCCGTGGCAAAAGATTTTGGCTCGAATTTAAATTCGATGGTATGTGTTCCTGCAGGAATCCTCATGCCCCGAAGCAGATAATTGACCCTGACGTGAGATTGCTTTTGTCCGTCAACAAATACATCCCAGCCTAAGCCATTGTCATAATATACTTCAGAGAACACGGCAAACTGCTCAGTGTTGGCTTTAGTAGAATACTTGAGATCATTAGGTGCATACGAATCGAGTTTGATGGTAGCCGTACTGTCCCACTTCGGTTGATATCCTTCCATATATGCTTTAAAATCAGGATGGTTAACTCCTACATCCATTATAGCTGTATCTGCCGGGTTAAACCCATTGAGAGAACCAAGTTCGGTATCTGCATCCGCCACCATTTTAACGCCCTTCACAAACCAGGCATGATTGAGATGATAAGGATTGAGAATAATATCTTTCTGTCCCTCACCCGCAATGATATATTTGCAATCCATCATATTCAGGACTCCAAGTTTGCGGGATTTCTGAAGATAATTGATCAACTGGTCACCGGGACTTTTTCCGGCATACTGATCTAATTGGCTGGTTACTGAATAAAGATATCTTTCAGCAATATCCTGTATCCTCCTGATCTTGGCACCACTATATCCGCCGATTGATTTATGAAAATAAGATGTAGACGCGTCGTTAAAAGGTGCGGCAGGGCGCATGTCCAATAAATTCAATACCCTGTAATCAGGATCTTTATCCTGGAGAATATAGGCATCCGCTTCTGTCGGTTCATACGATTCGGTTTTCTTGGGTTCAAAGTTTTTGTCTGTCAGGTATCTTTTGTCAACCGCCCATTGATCACCAAGAATAAGGACAAAAAATATACCTATCACAACATTCTTACCGGATTTGCCCGCAAAAAACTGCCATTGTTTGGAATACAGCCAAATGGTAAGGGCGGCCAGGAGTATGAAAATAAAAGACCTTATAGCATCACCTCTCAAAATTTCTGTCCTTGCATCCTGAAGGGCTCCGGTAATGGCATCCTGCACTTGTTGCGAAACTTTCTGTCCCTGGAAAATAGCACTGTCTCCATTATTTGGTTTCGAGAAATCCCCTGCAAGGGAAGGGAATAGCCAGAACAGCACACAAAGTCCGCCCGTAATGCCGAAAGCGATATATAAATTTTTCGTTGTCTTTTTATTCCATTCTATGCCTTCCAGTATTTTATTCAACACCAGGATAGCGAGAATGGGTACAACCACCGCGGCCATAAACATACTGAAATTGACCGACCTGAACTTATCGTACATTGGGAAATGATAGAACATAAACGAATTGAAATCCAGGAAGTTCTTCCCCCAGCTCAGCATAATTCCGAGCGCAGCAACAGCCAGTACCCACCACTTATAATGCGTTTTTAATAAGAACATTCCCAATACAAACAGAAAGCAGATGATGGCTCCGAAATAATAGGGTCCGGATCCTGAATCTTCACCCCAGTATTGATCCAGTTGCATTACTTCCTGGCGCAATTCAGGATCGGCGCTTTTCAATACACCTTTGTGGGTATTGCCGATAGCATCCGCATTTCCACCCCTGAAATCAGGGATCATCAAAGTAAAAGTTTCACCCACACCATAACTGTAGTCAAATGCATAATTAATATTCAATCCTGATGAATTGACCTCCTGGTCACCAGGCTGCTTATGGGTAAGCTCGGTTTTCCCACGGGTACTTACTTTAGAATATTCATTTGTTGTAAGGAAAAAAGTAACATAGGTACCGAAAGCAATAACAGCTCCGAAACCTATGGCAATCATTGACTTGATAAACGGGGCCAATTGTTTTTCACGCACATGATAAATAAATTCCGCAAGTACAAATAAGGCCGTTATCAGTACAAAATAATAGGTCATCTGCGGGTGATTTGCCTTTAAGTGCAGTGCCAGCGCCAATGCAAACAAAGCGCCGCCCAGGAAATATTTCCTGAAACGTATAGTAAAAACAGTTGCTGCCAACACCAGTGGACCTGTCGCCAGGGCATAGGCCTGCAACATGTGTCCTGCTTCTAATATAATGGTATTAAAAGAAGAAAACGCAAAAGCCAGAGCTCCTATCATGCTCAACCAGGGATTGATCCGGAACGAGAGCATGAGCAGATAAAAAGCAAGGCAATACAAAAAGAAGACATTCATGGGTTTAGGCAATGAATTGCCGCTCACGAAAACATTCCATATCCAACTGGTTCCCAGCATATTATTTGGAGAATAGGGTGCGATGGAATAAGTTGGCATCCCACCGAACATGGAATTCGTCCACAGGGTACGTTCCCCTGTTTTATCCTGGAAAGTTTTGACCTCCTGGTAGCTGCCAGAGAACATATTCACGTCGTGCTGATGCATGACCTTGCCTTCCACAACAGGAGACATGTACATTGCAGACACAATGAGGAAAATAATAACAATGATAAAATGGGGCAATAATTTCCTGCCGATAGAGGCCATATTCATAGCTTATAATTTTATGATGAGATGTTTTTGTTCAGTTTGCGTTCAAAAGTAGGGAAAATCCAAAACTATTTGGGAATGGATGATGCGATAATCCCGAATAGGTCGGGACAAGTTGTGCTAATACAATAATGTGCTAATGTGTTTAATGGGACAATGAGACAATTTGGAAATTAAAATGCAAATGTTATGAATAGGGATTCCCCCTTGTAAGGGCCTGTCCCGACTTCTTCGGGGGCAGGGGGATTTGCTCCGATTACCACCAAAATGCCCTTTTAACTATTCTGCCCTCCCGAATAAGTCGGGACACGTGTTTTCCCTGATATAACAGGAAATTTATTTTTTCATTGGGGCTTATATCTTAGTTGGGACAAACTGACAGGTATAGTTTGATTTTTGGGGTGAAATCTTACAGCTAATTTATAGTGTCGCAGTTTAAGTATGTTGGGGGAACTTTGTCTTGAATTTAAAAGAGAACAGAGGCTTAATTATATCCCCAACGCGATCAGCTTCGCTGTTTCACTTCTCCGCATAAATACTTCTCGTACCTGTTGTTCGGAGTGGGACGGGACTTTCAAGCCTTCTGTTCTTTTTTAAATTCTATTAATCCGTTTTGATGAAGCATTTTATCAAACACCTCTAATGATAGTTTATCGTTTTTGATCCATATAAAAGCCTTTAACAGTGTTTCTACTGTTATTGCTCCAGTATTTCGGTTAGTTAGCATTGGGATTTGATTTTTTGCCAATTGTAAATTTTTGCGCTCTAAGAAAGGTGTATTTCTTTCTTGGTTAACAATAGTTAATCCTTTTAAAACTAGCCCTTTAAATTCAGGATAATTTAATATTTGACTCATACGCCTATCTACTTGCATCAATTCAGCATCTTTTATAGTATTGCCAATAATATTTTTTACTTCGGCAATAATCACATGATCGGCAAACCAAATTTGCAAGTCTTCACGATCTGTTTTTATAGCCTAATCTCATTTTATCCATCGCATTGCGAAGCAACTCGTGCATATCCATTTTTTCGCGGCTGAGCTTTACGCGTCCACTGTCGAGGTTCGCCATCTGAAGCGCTTTTTCTACCTGGCTTACCAGCCGGCTGTTTTCCTGCTTAATGATACTGACATAATTGAAATATACATCGGGATTATTAAGTGAAGATGGATTTGACAAAACATCCGCAGAAACAGCAATAGTAGAAAGCGGTGTTTTGAACTCATGGGTCATATTGTTCACAAAATCCTTCTGTATTTCAGAGAGCCTTGACTGTTTGAGTATTATATAGATAGCATAGCCGAAAAAAGTCATAACTATTAAGAGAATGGCCGAAGAAAATACCCAGATTCCCATTTCTCCTGCCCCTGTTATAAAGTTGGATTCGTTCGGGAAAAATATGCCGAAATAATAAGTGAATTTGTTGGATACCGGCAGATTGACAGAAGGATACATCTTTTCTTCATGGCCCGTTGGACTCACATAGGTCCCGAAAACCATCTGGTTTGTGGCACAATCATATATGGCATATTCATAATCCTGGTTCATGTTTACAGCCACAAAAGCCTCACGCAGATAATGATCCAGTACTCCCGCATCTATAACTGTATTCACATTTACTACATAATAATTTGAAGATACCTGGTTTACGGGGTTTTCACTGAGCGGCACACCATGGTTAAAGGCCACAATATTGTCAGCAACATTTTTGAGGGCGATATTGACAGTCTGGTTAAACTGTTTCTGCCTGATATCGAAGGCTTTCTGCACCCAATAGATCTGGATGACTATAATCCCGATGATGGAGATGGTGCCTAAAAGCGCAACCAGCCTGATGGTGTTTCTTGTCACAGCGCTAAATTAAGGATTTTGCCGGTCGAAAACCTCCCTGTTAACATTTCATTAACAAAAGTTCAATCATTATTAACAGCTGCATCTCATTTTTATACTAAATTTGAACTTTAAACTTAAATAATAGTAAACTAAAAAAGACTTAATCATGAAAAGGATCTTCGTTTCTACCTTCGCTCTTATGTTGATGTTCAGTGTCGGAGCGTTCGCTCAAACGGCAACCAACCCGGCACCAAAAACTGCCCCGCTGAAATGGGCAACTGAAAATATTGACATGGGCAAAATTCCACAAGGAACCCCTGCTTCTGCCACGTTCAAATTTACAAACAACGGTAAAGAACCTGTAGCACTGAAAACCGTTCAACCTGGCTGTGGATGTACCACTTCAGATTACACGAAAGAACCGGTTGCTCCTGGAAAATCAGGTTATGTAAAAGCGACATATAATGCAATGGCAATGGGTTCATATAACAAAAGCGTAACTGTGACTACTGATGGCGGTGATGTAACCGTTCTTATCATTCACGGTGAAGTAGTTGCAAAACCAGCTGCTGCCCCTGCAAAAAATTAAAAGTAAAAAGTTTATTGAGTTACCGGCACCTGCGTTCAGGTGCCGGTTTTTTTTGTACTTTCTAAAGGAATCCGAGCCGATTCCCGGCCGGTTTAATTGCGGACGCGCAGATTACTTCTGAAATTCTCAGAAAGTTTCTCTAATTTTGCACGGCAAATAATCTAAATTATTTGCACCATGGCTTCTACTCCCGAAAAATTTCTTGAAGAAGGATTAACCTACGATGATGTGTTGGTTGTTCCTGCTTATTCCGAGGTTCTGCCTTACGAAACGAATCTCGAAACACAACTCACCCGAAACATTAAAATCAATGTACCGATCATTTCGGCAGCCATGGATACGGTTACTGAATCGGAGTTGGCTATCGCCATGGCCCGGGAGGGAGGGATAGGTATCATTCATAAAAACATGAGTATCGAGCGCCAGGCAGATGAAGTACGCCGGGTAAAACGTTCAGAAAGCGGGATGATCCAGGACCCGATTACTTTGAATAAAGATGCTATTGTATCCGATGCCTTGAAGATTATGAAGGAAAACAAAATCGGGGGCATACCGATTGTCGATGAGAATAATGTTTTACAGGGAATATTGACCAACCGTGACCTGAGATTTGAGAGAAATTTCAATCGCGGTGTCGCAGAAATTATGACCAAAGAAAACCTGATCACCGCACCCGAAAACACCGATCTGAAAAAAGCAGAAGAAATTCTGAAAAACTATAAAATTGAAAAACTTCCGGTTGTTACTAAAGATGGTAAACTGAAGGGACTCATTACTTTCAGGGATATTGAAAAACTGAAATCTTATCCCAATTCCTGCAAAGATCAGTACGGAAGGTTGCGGGCGGGTGCCGCAGTGGGTATTACACAGAACATCGAAGAACGCGTAGAAGCCCTGATGAAAGCCGGTGCTGATGTACTTGTCATTGATACAGCACACGGGCATTCCAAAGGCGTACTGGAAACCATTAACAGGGTCAGAAAAAAATTCCCGGATATCCAGATCATAGCGGGAAATGTTGCCACTGGGGATGGAGCTCTTGCATTGGTAAAAGCCGGTGCCGATGCTGTTAAAGTAGGCGTAGGACCTGGTTCAATTTGTACTACTCGTGTTATTGCAGGTATAGGTATGCCGCAATTGACTGCCATTATGCTATGTGCCAAAGCCTTGAAAGGGTCTGGTGTCCCGATTATCGCAGACGGGGGTATCCATTTTACAGGTGACCTGGTAAAAGCGATAGTAGCTGGTGCCAGCAGTATTATGGCGGGAGGTATTTTCGCAGGAGTTGAAGAAGCTCCAGGTGAAACCATTATTTATGAAGGTCGTAAGTTCAAAACATACAGGGGTATGGGTTCGGTTGAAGCGATGAAACAAGGGTCTGGCGACCGCTATTTCCAGGACCCTGAAGAAGAGATCAAAAAACTGGTTCCGGAAGGCATCGTGGGAAGGGTTCCCGCAAAAGGACCTTTATCAGAAGTGATTTACCAGTTTGTTGGCGGATTGCGGGCAGGTATGGGTTATGCAGGAGCCAAAAACATTGAAGATCTTAAGAAAGCACAATTCATCAAGATCACATCCAGCGGTATTCGCGAAAGCCATCCTCACGATGTTTATATTACAAAAGAAGCGCCGAATTACAGTCCTTCTTGAAAAATTGGTGAATTGGTGAATTGGTGAGTTAGTGATTGAAAATATTTCAAATCGAAATATTCACTCCTTGCCATAACAATGGATTTCGTTTGCCGTCAAGCCATTGCAGCAGTTCAAGCATTTTATTTTCAGGCATAGCTGTGCAGCCTTCGGTTCCAGATTCCGGGCCGCGCCAGATATGCAGAAAGATTTGTGAGCCGCCCGATTTTACGAAAGGATTGAAGTTATAATCTATAACCATTCCCCATTTATATAACCCATCCGACCTGTACATGGTTTCGGCAGATTTCCAGTCGTGGGGAGTCAGTTTTGATTGATCAACTATACAATTATAATATCTTGATTCCGGATCATCGACCCCAACAAAATTCCCATCAATATGCAGGTAAGGCCAGTTTATTACGGGATCTGGTTCTTTGGCATATCCAAATGCAAAACAAAACCCAAATAAACCGGCAGGAGATTTCATGTCACCTTCTTTTTTAAAATCTATAATGCCTTCAGAAACCGGAATCTGGCTTTGTCCATAGGCAAGGCCTTTTTTGCCTATGACAACATCAAAAGGTTCATTATATGGTTGCCACTTATCATTCACTGAAGCCCGTTCAAACCACTGCATTTTAGCTTGATGGCTGTTCCAGTCAGTAGCATTTGCAACGATGAGTTGGGTAGAATTACGAAGATATGGTTCGTGGTTATTCAAAGCTAGATTTATTAAAGATTCAAAAATATGCATTCATTGCAAATCATCATGATTCGCTAACTTTGAATTATGGGAAAAATTATCCTGCATCCACCAGGTACAACAAGGGAAGACATTGAAGAGATGAGGCTGATGCGCAATCTCGAAAAGACGCCAAATGAGCGGATCAGGTTGATGTTTACCCTTAACATCATGGCTATAATGGTTAAAGGCGGTCCATTGAAATTGCCTCAAGGAAAGGGAATTATACTAAAAAGAAAAGATTCATGAATATTCTTGAAGAAGATTCGCTTGAACTTTTAAAAGCCCTTAGTGATAACGATGTGAGGTTTATTCTAGTAGGGGGTATTGCTGTAAACTATTATGGCTACACCCGGACAACAGGAGATGTGGATATTTGGCTGGAAGACACTATTGAAAACAGGAAAAAATTTGTCACTGCTCTAGAAGATTATAAAATTGTGGGTGCGGAAATATACATGGATTACCCTCTGATTGCCGGATATGCTGAAATTATGATGAATAATGGAGTATATCTTGATGTAATGGCAGATTTAACTGGATTTGCACAAGCTGATTTTGCTTCTTGTTATGACAAAAGTATTGATTGGGAACCAGTTGAAGGTATTCATGTTAAAGTATTGCACATCAACCAACTAATACATGAAAAAGAAATCAATAATCGCTTGAAAGACAAAGATGACGCAGAACAGTTGAAGAAAATAAGGGATAAATCTTATTAAGAACTCGCATTTACTGCGCATCTCTGAATTTCAATATCGCTGCTTTGTCTTCAGCACTTATTTTCCCTTCCGCCAATGCTACATCTACCATGGTATCAAGGTTGCATAAACTCCATTGATCTACTTTTTCGTCCTCAAACAATTTTGTTGCTTTCTGGAATCCATAGGTCATGATACTGATGAGTCCGAGCACCTTGATATTTTCATCACGAAGGCCATGCACGGCTTTCATACTGCTGGAGCCTGTTGAGATCAGGTCTTCTATTACCACAGTTTTCTGACCGGCTTCGAATCCTCCCTCAACCTGTTTCATTAATCCATGATCTTTAGGCGCCTGTCTAACATAAATAAAAGGAAGATTCAATCGGTCAGCAATTAATGCACCAAATGAAATACCCCCAGTAGCTACACCTGCAATCACTTCCGCATCAGCAAATTCTGATTTAATTAATTCCACAAAAGCATTTACTACCGTATTGCGTGCTTCGACATCAGAATTGATCTTGCGGTTATCACAGTAGATCGGAGATTTAATGCCCGATGCCCAGGTAAAAGGCTTATCGACACTTAATTGAACTGAACCTAAACGTAATAAATGTTTTGCAACGACACTTGCCGAGGCGGATATTTTAGATGTGTTTTCCATTAGTATTGGATTGTTTTTTTAAGATTTATATTTATGCAAAAGTCCCTTCCTTCAAAACATCTGATAAAGCCTTCGCATTCATCAGATTCGGATCGATAACGATTTTTGCCTGGTGATAATAAAATGCCCTTTTACGAAGCGTTTTATGGATGAAATCTTCCAGTCCATCTTCATCAATACCATTAAGCATCGGACGTTCTGCCATTACGGGTTCTATTCGCGCTTTCAATTCGTTTTCAAAGAGTTTCAGGTATATGGTCAGTCCGTTTTCATTCATCCATTCCATATTTTCAAAAAAGCAGGGGGCACCCCCTCCGGTAGCAATTACGGTATCCTCCAGGATTTTGGTTTCCAGTAATGCGTTTTGTTCCATCAGCCTAAATGCATCTTCTCCCTTGTCTTTGAAAATAACAGGGATGGTTGCACCGGCCTTTTTTTATAGGTCTTATTTTTGTGGTAGTAAATATTCTGGTAGATGTACTTTATGGGGTATTGGACCCAAGAGTGCGGGTG
>Ga0207008_10193_pt1 | contig 17418 bp, 16 predicted proteins | sample Alteio_BWMinCont_83_FD_153489 | JGI IMG/M metagenome (GOLD analysis project Ga0207008, IMG submission 153489) | Enriched cells from forest soil in Barre Woods Harvard Forest LTER site, Petersham, Massachusetts, United States -... | ecosystem: Environmental > Terrestrial > Soil > Temperate forest >... | reverse complement strand
AGCAACTGATCCGGTCAAGATGATCGATCCGCCATCGTTGAACAGCGGCAACGCCTTCTGAGCCGTAAACAGCGTTCCGCGCGTATTCAGACCGAAGGCCGCATCGAAGTGCTCCTCGGTAATCTCGCCCAGCGGTACGGCCTCGCCCTTGCCAGCGCTCGCGAACAAGACGTCGATCTTGCCCTTTTCTCGCTTGACCGTATCGAACAGACGGTCGAGGTCGTCGAGATTGGCCGCGTCACCGCGCACGCCGGTCACGTTCCGGCCAATCAGCCTGACGGCCTCATCGAGCTGCTCTTGCCTCCTACCCGTGATGAAAACGTAGGCACCCTCTTCAACGAACCGCTTGGCGCTCGCCAGCGCCAAGCCGCTCGATCCACCCGTGATGACTGCAACTTTTCCTTCAAGCTTTCCCATAATAATTACTCCCTTCGGTAGATGTGTTAGCATCGCGGACAGGTAGTAGATGTCTCTGGCAGTGGACGAGAACTGTTCAGGAGTCCTAATATTTTGTCTATTCGTCCACAATAGGAGGAGGAGTTGGACCCAGTAACAGACATCTTCAGAACGATGCACGTAGCCGCTTTCGGTCTGCACAGGCTCGAAGCCACAGCCCCGTGGGGCGTAGAACAGGAAAAGCAGACCGAAGAACAAGTCACGCCTTCCGACAAAAAGACGTCACCCACAGATTCGGCGCACTTCGCCATGCTTTCGCGCGGCAACTGCTGGCTGAGTGTGGAAGGGATTCCGGAGCCGATGCCCCTCACCGGTGGTGATTGCTTTTTGCTTGCCCGGGGGACTTCGATTGTTTTGCGCGACAGCCCGCGAACACGTCCGAGGTGGAGTTTCCGCGAGATCGGGGCCAAAGCCAACAACAATGTCGCGCATTATGGAGGTGGTGGCGCACCGACGGCAATCGTCTGTGGGTCCCTGAGTTTCGATCGCGCCAGCCTGAAGCCGATCACTCAGTTATTGCCGAGCTTCATTCTGATTAAGGCCGAGCAGGCACGCACGCTTGCTCTTCACATCACGATGCAGGCGCTGGCGTCAGAAATGGCAGAACAGGCGCCGGGATCTGACGTAGTCGCGACTCGACTAGCCGAGGTTCTGTTTATCCAAGTACTCCGGGCGCATATCGCGTCGGGACCGAAACGCAACAAAGGATGGCTTCGTGCGATTTTCGATCCTCAAATGGGCACTGCCCTGAGTGCCATTCACGACAGAGTGAATACACCCTGGACGGTCGAATCCCTGGCCGAAGCGGCGGGCATGTCTCGCTCCGCATTCGCAGCACGTTTTAAAGAGCTACTCGGACAAACACCGCTGGAATACGTAACCGAGTGGCGGATGCAGAAGGCGATGCAGTTACTACAACAGCGTGACAAAAAGCTCATAGACGTTGCTCGGTCGGTCGGTTACGAGTCCGACGCTGCGTTCAGTAAGGCGTTCAAGCGAGTTGTTGGGGCTAGCCCGGGTGAATACCTCAAACGTGGTTTTGAAGGCCACGGTAGTGCAGGAATGGCCGAAGATTTTTGAAGCGGAGGATTCTGACTTTGGCGGCGGGGCCAAGGTACCATGGAAGTGTGTGCTTCCACTGAAATGGATGCCCCAAGTGCCTCGCATTTGGGAATGGGAGACCACGGACCCAAGACCGACCGAAGCAGACCACGATCAGTCCCGGTAAACGCGCTAGCAATGCTCAAACGATGGGTGACGACAAGCCGACTTCGCGGTACCGATCCCCATGTTGAAATCTGGATTACTTCCGGTTATGCCGACCACTCGTCCAGAATAGGTGGATCAGCCTGGCAACAAAATACCTACACGTGAGGTAGCGGAGTTATGGAGACCACGAGAAGCCATCGGGCTCCTGCGTTGACCTTCCCGGCGTCGGCCCGAAACCACCCCGCAGCCGACTTCGCATATCACATGGAATCAGTAGCTTGTGGGCCGGAGAGTTCTACACGACCCATAGAAAACTACAACCCGATTTCGCTGAGACGTGCATCCCCGATGACCTAGCGCAAAACACTTGACTCACAATGTATCGTACGATATACATTTACGATATATTGTGTAGTTCAAGGAGAATCACATGCATCGACATCACGATTTTGCTTCTTTTGAAGGCCGCGGTCATCGCGGTCACTTCGGGCGCAGGGGAAGACGCTACGGTCACCTTGCCGCGGGCTTCTTGGGTGGACCGGGGATGAGGGTCGCGAAAATGCTCGCCTCGGGAGATCTTCAACTCATCATCCTGGCGCTGCTCAGCGAAAAACCGCGTCACGGATACGAGATCATTAAGCAGGTAGAAGAGCATTCCAGTGGGGCTTATACGCCAAGCCCCGGTATGGTGTACCCGGCGCTCACCTATCTCGAAGAGATGGGTTACGCAGCTTCAGAGTCAGAGGGCACCAAGAAACTCTACCGAATCACGGAAACTGGTACCGCGTATCTGAATGAAAACCGGGCCAGCGTGGAGGACACACTCGATCAACTGGCGCGCTTTGGCCGGAAGCTCGCCGAATTCCAGAAGGAATTTGCGGAACACGAAGATGAAGAGAGAGAAAACTCAGGGACCGATTCCCGGCACGGGATCAAATCAGAATGGCGCGAGGCGAGACGGGAATTTCGCGAGGTGCGAAATGACCTCAAGGCCGCGCTCTGCGAGAAGTTCGATGCGCCGCCGGAAGAGAGAAAGAGAGTTTTCGCAATCCTCCGTCGCGCGATCGACGAAATCCGAAGCAAATAGCGACAATTCCCACGGCGGCCCGGAAATTCCGCGGGAAGCCAGCCCAAATTGAACCAGGAGAGAGGTTTTCTCATGCCAAACAGGAGCTTTCAGAGCCCGATTAAAAATGCGCGCGTTCATGCTGTCATCAACCGGCTTGCGGAGGCGCCGCGTCGCCCGCCGAGCGGTGGACCACACAACGATCCGGCCGCAAGTCTTGATCCTTATGACTACGCGGAATACGGTTTTTCGATTGTTCCTGAGCAAGGCGAGCTGATCTATTTGCTTTGCCGCGGTATCGGCGCGAAACGGGTCGTTGATTTCGCGACCTCGGTCGGCATGTCAGCTCTCTATTTTGCGGCAGCCATGCATGACAATGGCGGTGGCACCGTAATTGGCTCAGAACTCGTGCCGGCGAAAATCGCGACTGCCAAAAGCAATCTGGCGGACGCTGGACTTTCGGGCTACGTTGATATTAGAGACGGAGACGCGCGCGTAACTCTTAGCGATCTTGGCGGTCCCGTTGATTTTGTTCTGATCGACGGCTGGCCAGTTTCCCAGGAACCTTCGCTCGCGCGCGAACTTATCCAGGTCATCGCTCCTCAAATTCGTATTGGGGGTTACGTCGTGAACGACAACGCAGAACCGGATTTTCTCGAATTCATTCGCGATACGGCAAACGGCTTCATTTCCGTGAATCTCCCACTTAAAAGTGGTACCGAACTCTGCGTAAAAGTTTCTTGATCTGGCCATTAGCTCGGACTACGTTTGAGTCTTCGGCGGCCTCGGAGTCGTCCTTGGGCGGTTGACGGGCAACCCTTCCGTAATCCGGTAAGGGAAGGTTTGCCGACCACTCGAAAGTTGGCCAGACCAGTCAATATAAGGGCGTGAATCAGGAGTTTTGCGCAGTACGAATCGGCGCTGGCGGTACCACGATCTCGACAAGTCCGGTGGCCACGTCGTAGACGAGGCCTGATATAAGCCAAGAGCCCGGCAATGCGGGAATCGCCCGGAGCGCAGCAACGTCGAAGGCAACTGCCGCCCGAGGATCAGTGACCGCTTTTGTCTTGAGTTCGCCTTCCAGTATTTGAAAATAGTGCGCCAGCTTGGCGGGGTCGCCGACAAGGCGAGTGATGCCGCAATCGGTGTGCTGAAGTACGATGATGTGAAACTCACCGCCGCCTCCAGGAATCTCTCCGGCAACCTCACCGATTCGCCCGAGTAGTCCCAACTCTTCCAACAACCCCGGCGTGATTCGACCGCCGATATTGCGCATCACGACGGCCTCGCCCGGTTTGATTCCAAGTATGTCGGCAGGATCTACACGCATATCAGCGCAACCGATGACGATCGCCTTTACATTTGGCAGCGCCCTCGGAAGCGAAGGCATGAGTGTGCCCTCAGCAGACTGCCGAGCAGCAAATTCTTTATTACGTTGTAACATGTGGTCGAGATTGTTCAGCTCGCCGGCTCGTTGTGTAGCACTGGATTGGGTCATGGTGTCCTCCCTTCAAATAGATTCCGCAGCATTAGAGTCCGGTACATTGGCTTGTGGGACGTGATTGAGCGCTATGGCCTAAATTAGTGGATTACGACAAACCGGAAGTTATCAGCTCGCCCGTCGGGTTAGTACCGACAAACACGCATCTCGTCAGTGCTTGATTTCCTGACGAGATGCCGACTTGTCGAGATCCATCACCGAAAAGCTCCTGACTCTTCAAAGGGGAGCGTACCGGCCACATTTAACCCTAAGCGACAAGCAACACGAGGCACTGGGCAAGCAGGGACACAACGAGCAGCGGAACACGGATCAGTACCGATCTATCCCACGACGCCTGTAGTTCTCGACCATTGTTGAGGCTTTCTCCGGTTCTTGCCGCTTCGGTTTGAAGCCGATTAATAGGTTTTGACACGCGAGCATAGATAACGACGAACAGAATCAGCATTAAGAGCGATGCGAAATAGAACCAGCGCTGTCCACTCCTGCTTAACACGACCAGCAAGAAGTTGGACAAGAGCGCCGAGACGCCCCAGATCGGCATCCGCGCATCGGCGAACATGTGGAGAAATCCCATGACCTCGGTTCCGGCAGATGGTGAAGCCAATCTGAGCGCGGGACGGCCAACAGTCAAAAAGAACATGTCCGTACCACACACCACGGCGGTGCTTAAAATGCCTACGAGAGATACCGGCCACATCCAATGGTTCATTGTCCCTCCTTCTTTGTAACCGTCGCCGCTCAAATGGCATGGATCAACAAGAGGCCGACGACAAGCATCACCGCGCAGGTTACGCCATGAACGGAGAACGCTCGCGACTTCGACCCGCCCGACCCGAGAACGATTGACATGTCGCCAAGGGGGATGATGGCAAAAACGATTAGAGCTATGCCTACCGACCGAATGTCCGCGGTCAGCATCATGGTCAGCACGAGCAATCCAGATGCGACGTCCCGAATTCCTTTAAGACGTAGCCATGCACGAGTGTCCGCATCGGATGCAGGCGGATTGAGACCAAATGATCCCGAGATTCGTTCAGGAGATACAAGGTAGAAACAACCGATAGCAATGACCCCCACAGCAATCAGTGCAGCCCCAAAAAGCGGGATAGCGTTATACATAAACCGTTCTTCTCCTAGAAACACTAGCAACGCTATATTTGATGCGAAACATTCGGAGAAAGTTTCCTAGCGGTGCTATACTTCCTATCGATGGCAACGACGCTCGCAGCTAACCGCATTGCGGAACGAAAACTGCGTGACAAGCAGGCCCGCCGGGCACAGATTATCAGTGCCGCACGACGAATCGCGGAGCTTGAAGGGTGGTCCAACGTAACCGTTCGGCGGCTTTCCGATGAAATTTCCTACAGCCAACCCGTCTTGTACGCTCATTTTGGAAGCCGCGAAGGGATTCTCGCCGCGGTTGCTATTGAGGGTTTCCAGGAGATGGGCCTGGCTTTAGAGAAGGCACGGAAACGGGTGAAGCGTGGAAATACGGTCGAAGCGGTCGCGGCCGCATATCTGGAGTTCGCCGCGTCCTCACCGGCACTGTATGAAGTGATGTTTTCGCTCAGCCTGAGCGTACCATTCGGTGAAGCGGCTACTCCTCCGGAGCTGCGATTCGCGTTTTCCCAACTCCTGGAGTTGTTTCAGGGGCAGAGCTCGAAATCAGAGGTTATATCGGAACTGTTTTGGGCGAGCCTCCATGGTATCGCCGAGCTATCAAGAACCAAGCGATTTCCGCGCAGCCGTCAGAAAGAGCGCGTGAGGACGCTCGTCGAACTCTTCAGCTTTCCCAAGATGAAACGGCACAGGTGGTGAAAGCGCGATGACTGTAATAGGCGCGTTCTCGTCTTTTCGCGAACTGGACGAGATGCGCGTTTATCGGTAGGAATCCGACGGAAGAGGTCAACTCTCATCAGCGGGCGAAGATTTCCCAGCGCGACCTAACTTTTCTAGGGCGAAGGTTCTAAAATTGTCTACTACTGCCGGTCGTGCTCCTCTACGAACAGCGATACCAATTTCAGACATCGGTATCCGGTCTAAGATGTTACAGCCCACTACCGAAGCGGCACTATGTTTGACCACCGATAACGGCGCAATGGTGATACCCATGCCTGAAGCGACGAGTGAGAGCAGCATCGGGATCTCTACTGCGGTTTGGGAAACATTAGGTACAATCCTGGCGTCCCGAAATATCCCGTACATCAAATCGTGGAATCCAGGAGCGTAGGTCCGCTCATACATCACGAAGTCCTGACCCGCCACTTCGCGCAGGCGCACGCTTTTCCTTTTTGCTAGTTTATGGGACGAGGGTACGACGAGCACGAAGGGTTCGCGATGCACTGTGACAACATCGAGGGCCGAGTGCTCACCAACGGGCATACGAAGAAATCCAACGTCGAGCGAACCGCGCTCCAGCATCTGTACCTGCTCCGCCGTGAGAATATTGCGCAAAGAGAACTCTACTTCGGGATTTGATTTTCTAAACTGACGAATGATATTGGGCACAATCTCACTTCCCACAGTTGAGACGAAGCCAATCCGCAATAGTCCCAGTTTCCCACTGGCAGCCAGCCTCGCCCTGCGAATCGCTTGCTCCAATTGTGACAGTGCCGCGGCGGCCTCATCACGAAAAGCGGAGCCAGCCGCGGTGAGCGTTGTTTTGCGCCGGTTCCGCTCAAAGAGTCGCACGCCGACCTCCTCCTCAAGAGCTCGTATCTGAAGGCTTAAGGCCGGTTGGCTGAGATGAATTAACTCGGCACTACGGCCGAAGTGCAGGGTCTCAGCGATCGAGAGAAACGACCGGATTTGGCGAAGCTCCATCTTGATTTGCACACCTTATCACAGACAACAAAACAAACAATGCACTTAATCAGACGTGGGAGTGTCTAACCAGGTGTGGCAAAAGTGGAGTTCGATGCCACCGAAAGAAAGGATTAAAGATAATGAGATTCAATTTCTTACAGAAGCAAACCTCACGCCGCGAAATATTGCGAGGTTCGGCCACGCTGGCCGGCAGTGCCTTTCTGGCGCATTTTTTCCCCGCCAGGTTGCTCCGCGCTTCCGCGACGGGATTCGCGGAATCAGCACCTTCACCAGCCGTCCTGCTCGCGAGTATGCGCGCAAAGTTCAACGCCGTTCCAATGGAAACGCAAAAGCTTGCTGACAATGTCACCATGTTCGACGGTCCCGGCGGAGCCGTGACAGTGCTCAACGGCCCAGACGGCAAATTCGTTGTGGACACTTTCGTTGCGCCAGCCTGGCCCAGGCTCAAAGAAGCTCTCGATGGCCTTGGCAATGCCCCGCTGAAATACGTCATCAACACCCACTGGCACTTCGACCATACCGATAACAACGCGCCTCTTCACGCCGCAGGAGCCACGGTCCTCGCCCACGAAAACACGAAGAAGGATATGTCCGAGCCGCATGATCTGCCGGTTTTGTATAGAGGACCAGATGGCGCGCTCTCCGGCTTACATTTCGACCCTTCGCCGCTGGAGGCCTTGCCACAGCAGACCTTCGCCGCTAGCTACAAGTTACAAGCCAATGGCGAAACCCTCGCGCTGCAACACGTGGCTCCCGCGCACACGGATTCGGACATCTACGTTCATTTTCAAAAGGCCAACGTGATTCAGATGGGCGACTTGTTTTTCAACGGGATGTATCCCTACATCGACCCCGGTACGGGCGGCAGTATCGGCGGCATGATTGCCGCCGCCGACAAAATTCTTTCGCTTGCCGACAATTACACCAAGATCGTTGCGGGGCACGGCCCGCTCGGCAACAAAGCGGACCTTATGAAATCCCGGGACATGCTCATCACTTCGCGCGATCGCGTTCAGAAATTGAAGACGACGGGGAAATCCGCCCTGGAAGCCGTCGCCGAAAAGCCGTTCGCCGATCTCGACTCCGCCTGGGGCCAAGGTATCATCAACTCCGACCAGTGGGTCCAGATCGTTTATCTGACGCTCTGAGTCTTCGGCTGAGGATTAATTGCACCACACCAGCTATTTTCACTACCGACTGCTGCGAACTCGCTTGATCTCGTTGCCCAACCTAATTAACGGGAGAGGAACATGGATATTTCACGAGTATTTCGGATGGTTTCCGGCATTGCTCTGGGCATAGCCACATGTGTCGGAATGTCGGATCAAACAGCACCAACAACAAAAGGAGAGGCAATGCATATAAGCATTCAAGAAGTTCACGTCCAACGGGTCAATATCGTTACCACCGAGCCCTTCGACACCGTGGTTGCCCGAATCGACGCGCAGATCGGTCATCCTGATATGGCTGCATTCCGCAAGAGCCTTTCAGCGGCGCAAAACGAAGCTGAAATGGAAAAAGTAGTGGATCCGGTGACTCAACCGAACGGGCTTATGGAGTTTACGCGGTTCGACCACGGTGAGGTTCTCCAGAAAGAGAATGGGACCGCCAAGCCAAGAATTCTCCGCATCGTTGCGGGCAATCCGCTGATCATGAAGGAAATGGTGAAGCATGTTGTTGACGCTGGCTCTTATGCGCCGGTAACCATCCTCATTGAGGAGCGTCCAGATAGTGTGCGTATCTCGTATGACAGGATGGCCTCCCAGCTTGCTCCCTATGGGAACAGCGATGCTCTCAAAGTAGCGCGGGAACTTGACGCAAAGGTCGAAAGGATTCTGGCTGCAGCCGCGAAATAACGTTGCGCTCTTTGGGCTTTAGGAAATGCCTACTTAAGGAGGACTTATGCTTGAAGGATTTTTTCAACCCACGCATCCGCAGTGACCTTCTGACCAAGGTGACTCGGGGGAGAGTTTTTATCTGGGTTGTTTGTGTAGCGTTGGACCGACCATACAGTTTTTTGCGTTTGAAGCTAAACAAACGTCAGGTCGCCCGAGACATCTCGGGCACGGACAGGGCCAAAACTTATTTTCCGAAGAGATTTTAAACGTTAAGGAGGTTTTATGATCGCGAATTACGTGAAGGCGGGGCTTATATGCTTGTGCGCTTTTGGAATTTCCAACAACTCTGTCGCTCAAACATCGGGTGCGCCGGTAAAGAACATCGTGCTGGTACACGGGGCTTGGGCAGATGGTTCCGGCTGGAAAGGCGTGTACGACATTCTTGTCAAGGATGGCTACAACGTCAGCATCGTCCAAGAGCCGGAGACGTCCTTTAAAGAAGATGTGGCGGCCACGAAGCGCACGCTAGCCCTGCAGGATGGACCATGCATTCTTGTCGGTCATAGCTACGGAGGAGCCGTAATTACGGAAGCGGGCACCGATCCATCGGTTGTCGGCTTGGTGTATGTCGCGGCCCACATGCCGGATTCCGGCGAGAAAGAGTCAGAAGACGGAAAGCGCTTTCCGAGCGACCTCGCCAAATCGGGTGCCATAAAGAAAACATCCGACGGTTTCACCTATATCGACCCGACGCAATTCCATGAATTGTTCGCAGCTGACCTTCCCGCTGACCGGGCCGCACTCATGGCGCGCTCGCAGGTGCTCAACTTTGCAGACAATTTCTCAGCGACGATCACCACGGCAGCCTGGAGAACCAAACCGAGCTGGATGGTAGTCGCGGGGAACGATCGAACCATCAACCCGGATTTGGAACGTTGGTATGCCAAGCGGGCCAACAGCCACACGGTCGAAGTGGCAGGCGCGAGTCACTCAGTCTACGTCTCGCATCCAAAGGAAGTAGCAGATGTTATTGAGAGTGCCGCACGTGCGGTCTCGAAGTAACTCGGACTCCGAAGCCGGCACACATAAGGCCGGCTTCCCTCGCCACGGAGTGACCATCCAAGGCACAAATATCCAGCAATCAGGAGTTTCAATGCCGTCTAGGGTTCAACGATCACTCAGTGAGGTACCGACATATGCCGATTAGGACTGTAATGTCGAGCGGCGTCTCGAGGCGCAAATTCTTAATCGGAGCAGGGGCACTAAGTATCGCGTGTGCTCCGCGTCCTGCACAATCGTTTCCCTCATACGCGAGCGAGTTTGATCCGGTAACCTTGCCTCCGTATGGCAATGGAACGTTAGCGCCTGGCATCCGCTCCCGCAAGGTGTTCAACATTAACGGGCTTTCCATGCATGTGCTTGAGGCGGGATTCGACGAGCCCGATCGACCGCTCGTACTGCTTCTGCATGGATTCCCAGATCTGTCTTACTGCTGGCGCAAGATCATGGTGCCCTTAGCTGCGGCGGGCTATCACGTCATTGCCCCCGATCAACGGGGGTACGGCCGCACCAGCGGCTGGGATGATGCCTATGATGTTGATCTTGGAGCGTTCAGCCTGTTGACGATGGTCCGAGATGCGGTGGCTTTGGTCGAGGCGTTCGGCTATCGTAGCGTCGCCGCAGTCGTCGGCCATGATGTCGGATCCTTTGTAGCCGCCTGGTGTGCATTGATTCGTCCCGATGTATTCCGCTCAGTCGTATTGATGAGTGTCCCCTTTACCGGCCCTCCGGCGTTGCCCTTCAACAGCGCAAATCGATCACAGGCCGAGGAAGCCGCAGAAGATTCTGCTAACAATATGCGTGCTCAGCTTGCTGCGCTCCACCCGCCGCGCAAGTTTTACCAGCACTACTATGCGTCAAGGGAAGCCAACGATAATCTGCACCATCCCCCGCAGGGCCTGCACGATTTTCTGTGGGGTTATTTTTATCTCAAGAGTGCAGACTGGAAGGGAAATAAGCCAATTCCGCTCAAAAACGCTTCAGCTGCCGAGCTGGCACAGATACCCGGTTACTACATCATGGATCAAAGCAAGGGGATGGCGGAGACTGTCGCCGCTCTAGCTCCCGCGCCGGTCAATATCGGGGCCACTCCATGGCTCACAGAAGCGGAGCTCGACGTTTATGTAAGCGAGTGGGGGCGGACCGGATTTCAAGGTGCCCTGAACTTTTATCGAGTCTTCGTCGACCCCTCATTGATTGCCCAGTTTCGACTCTTCGCCGGGCGCACCATAGATGTGCCATCGGCTTTCTTTGGCGGAAAAAGTGACTGGGCAGTGTACATGACTCCGGGCGCCGTCGATGTGATGAGATCTCGCGCTTGCACGCGAATGCAGGAATACGCTCTGGTTGATGGCGCCGGTCATTGGCTGCAGCAGGAGCAGCCGGATCCAGTCTGCGGCGCGCTGGTGAGCTTTCTGCGCAACAATACGGAACGTTCGCAACGGCCTTAGTGACATTCTCTCAGTTCCCATGCGAATCGTGATGACAGATGCCGCGCGAAGCAGCGGCCCAAACGAACTAACGGTAATGGTCATCGTCATCATTAATAATTTTTGGACAGAACAATCTAGTTATACCTGGCGTTAAGGAGGAGTCCTTATGCAATTCACGAAATTCGGTCACACCGGCCTAACGTTGATGATATCGATCGGAACGCGAGATTTCCACCTCCGTCCCGTCTCCTAGCCTGCTCTATACCCGAAGTTGCGCTCCTACTCTTGCTGCCCGTTCGCGCATCCCCAGAAGACCCCAGTGCGGATGCCGGCTCGACCGAACTACCTGCGGATCCATCCCGCAGCCATTGTCACACACGACCACGCGCAATCGGCGGGATCGAGAATTTGACTGCGAGCTCTGGATTTTGAGCAAAAAACTGACAGGCATATACTTCGAAACTGAGGGTTTCGCTCTGTTTTGTTGCGCATTATGACCGAACCAACGATTCACCTTCCGCTGACTGCTTCGCGGGCTGATCAGGTATTCCCGACGCTGACGTCGGCGCAAATCGGCCGAATCGCAAGTCACGGTCACGCTCGTTCGACCAAAGCGGGAGATGTCTTGCTTGAGCAAGGCGACAAAAACATACCGATTTTCGTCGTAATTTCCGGCGAACTGGAGACGGTGCGCCCTTCTGGTGCTCATGAAACATTGATCGCACGTGTACCGCCGGGGCAGTTCACTGGCGAAGTAAACACGCTTTCCGGACGGCGTGCTCTGAACCGCATCCGGCCCGTGTAGCCAGTGAGGTCATCGAAGTCAGCCGCGAAAATGTGTTGGCACTAGTGCAGACCGATGGAGAGTTGAGCCAGATCCTGATGCGTGCTTTCATTCTTCGCCGGGCAGAATTGTTCGCGCAGGGCCTAGGCGACGTCACCGTTGTGGGGTCCAGCCACTCAGCTGACACGCTCCGCATTAAGGAATTCCTGGCTCGCAATGGCCACCCTTGTGCCTACATCGATCTCGATCGCGATGCTGACGTACAGAGCCTGCTCGATCACTTCCACGTTTCTGCGTCCGACATCCCAGTGGTGATATGCCGAGGCGAAACTGTGTTGCGTAATCCCACCAACCAGGAGGTTGCCGACTGTCTCGGTTTTAACCAGGCTGTGGACCAATCCGAGGTGCGTGATCTGGTTATAGTGGGCGCAGGACCAGCGGGCCTAGCTGCCGCGGTTTATGGTTCATCTGAAGGCCTCAATGTCCTGCTGCTGGAAACGTACTCGCCGGGAGGTCAAGCTGGCTCCAGTTCGCGAATCGAGAACTATCTTGGCTTTCCTTCAGGTATTTCGGGAAATAGTCTGGCGTCCCGAGCCTACGCACAGGCACAGAAGTTCGGCGCGCAAATGCTCCTCGCGAAAGGGACGGGGCTCATCTGCGACCATAAGCCTTATGTCGTCGAATTAGCAGATGGCGCTCGGGTCCCGGCGCGCGCCGTCATGATCGCTACCGGTGCGAAATACCGAAAACTGGCCGTCGAGAATCTTTCACGGTTTGAAGGTGTTGGAGTCTATTACGGTGCAACGTTTATCGAGGCTCAGCTCTGCAAGGACGAGGAGGTCAGCGTCGTCGGCGGTGGAAATTCGGCCGGTCAAGCGGCAGTGTTTTTGGCTGAAAGCGCAAAACATGTTTTCGTGGTGGTTAGATCAGACGGGCTGGCAGACACTATGTCGCGCTATCTGATTCGGCGAATCGAGGAAACTCCGAACATCACGGTCCTTCCACATACTGAAATTGTCGCGCTCGATGGCACCGAACACCTTGGGCGTGTGAGTTGGCGGAACGGGCAGAGCGGCGAGACCATCGAGAAGAGCATTGCTCATCTATTCGTAATGACGGGAGCTATTCCGAACACCACGTGGCTTGAGGGCTGTGTCGTGCTGGATGCAAAAGGATTCATCAAGACCGGTTTTGATCTTTCCGCGGATGAGCTGCGTGCCGCGAACTGGCCACTCGCGCGCCGGCCGTATCTGCTCGAAACCAGTCTGCCGGGTGTGTTCGCCGCCGGTGATGTGCGCGGCGGGAACGTCAAGCGTGTTGCGTCGGCAGTAGGCGAAGGTTCAATCGCGATTCCCTTGGTCCATCAACTTCTTCGCGAGTAACCTATTCCCAGGTTGAGCAGAGGCTGGCAATTCAATCACGCAGCGACGGGCAGGCTCGGGTCGAGCACTACGCCCGTAAGCTCAATCCGAGGAAGAGCGCAATGCTGACCAATTCCCTCCAGCGGACTGCATAGATCTTGCGAGGCACCGGACGCCATGGTGCGCATTTCACTTCGACGAAAAACGCGCTATCCGTAGAAGCGGCCGCGTTCTCTCTTGATTCGAGTTGCCATGCGTCATAGCTCACGGTTGATCGCTCAAGCCGAAAGCATCCAACTTCCACGACAGGACGGATTTAGTCTTGTGAAGTCGGCTTCTCGTCAGGAAATCAAGCACCGACGAGATGCACGTTTCTCGTTACCTATCTGGTGAAACTTCCTCCGAGCCGACTTCTGGGAAGTCAGCGAGATTCCTTTGTCGCCAGATGCGCACGGACCATGACATAGCTTGGAGAAAACCACAACCTGCTCCGCCTACGCCATTCTCCTTCGGCTTGGACTTACTTCTCTGACACCTGCTTTAGCACCGATAACCAGAGATCATGACCCCTATGCATAGCGTTAGGGTCCTTCTTGCGGAACTCCGCCGCTCCCGGTCCTCTCACGACCTCTTCGGTGACGACACGACAACCCTCAGGTTCTTTGAGCAGAAGAAAAGTATGGTAGGCATCCATACCTGTTCCTTGACCGAACCACCCGATACGCGAATCCGGCGCAAACTCATGTACTCGGCTCTCAATGTGCACGCCGAACGTATCCCATGAGAATTGTGTGTCCTGGTGAAGCCTGCCGTCCGGGCTGTTCAGCAGTTTCACATTCCGTGAATTCGGATACCATTCAGGCCAAGTCTGCGCCTGAACGAGATGCTGCCAGACATTCGAGCAGGATGCATGAATCAGCAACTCGTTATGAGCGAATAGGTCCGCGTCCGCCGGTGTGTGTCCAGCCGGCCAATGGATCTCGGAGGACCGTAACGGCCAATCGGGATTGTCGACCTGCGAAGTCTGTGCGAGTGCGGGCGCCCTCATCATGCCGAAAGTTAGGACACCCAGGACCAGCGATGTTTGTGTCAGCCTTGCGATTCGTATATTAGAACGCATAATCCTCTCCTCATTTGTGTTGGTATTGCCGCAACGCTAAACCAGGACCGTACCGCCATCGACCACAACAGTCTGACCGGTGCCGAACCCCTCCTGCATCAGAAACAGATAGGCTTGTGCAATGTCATGAGCTTCGCCGACTCGTCCCACAGGCAGACGCTTGCCAACACTTTCAAAGAGCTGCTCCTTTTCTTCTGAGCTCATGTTCTGCCACAGGTTCGTCCGGACGACTCCAGGGGATACGGCGTTAACCCGGATCGGCGCCAGTTCAATCGCCAGGGCACGTGTCAAAGCTTCGATAGTTCCGCAGACGCTTGCAGCAATGACCCATCCACTGTGCGGGCGCCGGCCAGCGACTCCCGTCGTGAGGACGATAGAGCCGCCCTTTCGAATTTGTGGACTCCCGTATTTGACCGTGGCAAATGCAGACCAATAACTCAGTTCAAATGCGTGTCTCGCCTGCTTGAGATCTGTCTTAGCAAGGTCGTTCAATTGCAGGCTGTCACCTGCAGTGAAAATCAGGTGATCAAAGCCGCCAAGGTTCGTGAAAAAGCTTTCCACAGCCTTTTCGTCGGAGACGTCAACCGCCTGTCCCCGTGCTTCTCCTCCGATAGATTTAATGGCTTCCTGAACTCGTTCTGCGCTGCTGGAGACGATCACAACGTCGGCCCCCTGCGATGCCGCCTCTTTGGCGACTGCCAAGCCGATCCCCGACGACCCACCTACGATGACTACCCGCTTATTCTCGAAACCGTTTTCTCGTGGCATTGAATTCTCCGTCTGTGCAGTTCTGTTGACTTACACAGCTACAGATCCGCAGACACACGCATGCGAGTCATGCATAATAGGCATTATGTCTATGCGTCTAGAGAAATTGCGTCAGGCTGATTTGAATCTCCTGGTTACGTTCGCTGCGATTGCCGAGGAGAAAAGCATCACCGCAGCCGCATCCCGCCTGTTCCTCAGCCAGCCCGCCGTGAGCCGGGCCCTGCAGAGGGCACGCGCAATGTTTCAGGATGGCCTTCTGGTTCGGTCGCCGCATGGCTTCGAACTGACTATGCGAGGTCGAAAGATTCTCGACGAGCTGGAGGGACTACTACCTAAGATGGAGAATCTCATTGCGCCGGCTCTGTTTGATCCCCTGCGAGAGAAAAGCCATTTCCGTATCTCAGGCCCGGATAATGTTTGTACAGTGGTGCTCCCGCGCTTGTGCCGGCAGTATGCGAACGGACGCTATCAAGTACAGTTTGAATTTCTTCCATGGCAGAGTGGCATCACGGAGCTAGTCGAACACGGGCAGCTCGATCTTGTTCTCCGCAATGATGAGGGGCTCCTGCCGTCGCATTTCCAGTTGGAAAGGCTCTACAAAGAAGATTGGATTTGCGCTGTGGCGCACGAAAGCCACTTTGGCGACCGGCTGATACTTAAGCAATACTTGGCCGCGAGCCACATCGTGGTTTCCCCCTATGAAGGCGTGCAAACAATTCCAGACAAGCAACTGGCCGCTCTCGGTGCAAAACGCAGCTCTTGTATTCGGGTGCCTTACTTCGGCGTGGCCCTGCAATGCCTTCCCGGTACGGAACTAGTCCTTACCCTGACTAGCGGCATGACATCAGTTATCAAAAACGATCGCAGGTTGCGGCTCGTAAAAGCGCCACAAGAATTGCACGCGTTTCATTTCCTCATGGCCTGGCATCCGAGGCTCAACTCCGACCCGCGTCACGTATGGCTTCGTGGTGCGATGCGATCAACAACCGGGGCTCTGGATGGGTAAGCGTACTAGGAAAAAATATCAGTTTTTTTGGTTTTCCGAATTTCGGACGGCTCCAACAAGAAAAGTAATGAGAAGTCGGCTTGTAGGAAGTGCTCTCCACTCTGGACGGAACGGGCAACCTGGAACCAACAATCATGCCATGACGTGACCATGAGTGAGGTCGTCAGCGGCGTGATCATCGCCACGCTACTATGCATATAGCACCATAAATGCCCCTGATAAGGGCGAGGTCGGTGGTTCAAGTCCACCCAGGCCCACCATTCTTTTCAGTAAGTTACTGGGTGTTGCTGCACCAAAAATCTCAACCCACTCAACCCACAATCCAACCCAAACGGCCGGGAGCACCCCCAAGAACTTCTTGTGCGACTCATCCTCATGGGAGCGGAACCTGATCCGCTATATAAGACGCGGACTGGCATGGAGCCGCTCAACTCTCCTCCATCAGCGCGGAGGCGCGCTTGCCGAGCTTCTTAAGCGCGACTTCCAGAGAACGAAGTTCCTCCGCGCTCAGTTCAGATAGCACTCTCTTCATCTGACCGGAATGCTTTCTGAAAGCCGGAACGATGAGGTCCTTCCCACGCGAGGTAAGGGCGATGATACGCACCCGCCGGTCTTCCGTGCTCTCAACCCGGGTTACCAAGCCCTTCGCGAAGAGGCGGTCCACAGCGATACTGATCGAGCCAGTGGTCAAATCGATGATCGAGCCGATCGTATTGACGGGCAAAGGTCCTCTGTTCAGCAGGACTTCCAGCACGCCGAAATCCGATAGGCCGAGCCCGGTCTCTTCGATACCAGCGGCTGCGTACCTTGTCAGGGCGCGCATCTCCTTCATCATCACTAACCAGGCGTGGTCCGTTTCTTGATAGCTTCGGGTCATAAAAACTGCGTCCCCCTGAAGTATACCCAAATCAAGTCTCTTGGCATCAATATACTTGACGTCATATAATGGCGCTATCGCAAAGGAGAACGCGGTTATGAGAATCGCTTCCGT